>Ga0082207_1001649_pt1 | contig 10364 bp, 6 predicted proteins | sample LakMenEpi10Aug09_FD_71540 | JGI IMG/M metagenome (GOLD analysis project Ga0082207, IMG submission 71540) | reverse complement strand
GGTCTTTAGGGATCTGCAGGGTGCCGCTCCGGCCCGCGGGGAGTGGCGGTACAAGCCTCAGGTTTTGATTTTCTATCTGGGATTTGGCTGCCTGCATTGTGCCCAACAGCTGCAGGCATTCGCTCCGCTGGCGAAAGAGTACGAGCAGGCAGGGATCGGGCTGCTGGCCATCAGCACTGACGATGCCGAAGGGCTTAAGAAGTCACTCGCGTCCGTGAAGGAAGGGCAATTCGCAATTCCCCTTCTGACTGATGCCCCATTGCAGATTTTCAAGGCGTTTCGAGTTCACGATGACTTTGAAAACAAGCCCCTGCACGGCACGTTTTTCATCGATGGGAATGGACTCATCCGCTGGCAGGACATTGGACACGAACCGTTTCAAGACGCCCGATTCGTCTTGAGCGAGGCTAAGCGACTGTTGGCCCTTCCAGCGGCCCCCACCGGCAGTCCTCTGACAAACCAATCGTCGCCACTCGTCGGGGCCCAGTAGCGGACCGGCACTTGACTGGGTTGGTTCCCTGCTACGCTGCGAGTCATTTGACAACGGTCGCCAGCGCTTTGCCCGTCTTGGCCAGTCTTGGGCGGATTCGTTGGGAGCCCGTTCAGCCGATTGGGTCTTGGACCACCCATCAGCAGGCAATGTCCCACGGATGGAATGCGATGCGGGCCCAATCTCACCCCGGAGCGCGAGGCGGTGATCTGCGGCGGCACTGCGGAGACCTCTGGATTCGGAATCACAAGGAGTCAGGCGAATCCAGTGTTTTGAGTGGGGGGGGCAGTCTTCTGCCTCGCTCACCCGCGATCCTCCAGGGTCTCACATGTCGGTATGCAACTCGACTGAAAGCAACTCGACCGAACAGCACGGGAGTAGCTGGTCAGCATTCACGGCACAGAGTCGTATTCCCGGTTTGGCCACCCGGCGATCAGCCCGCGTGAGGAATCTGGGCGATATCCTAATGGCGATATCCTAATATCGATTCCGTAGTCCGCGCGACGAGAGCCGGGGGGGGCACTACCTCCGGAGCCCCGAAGTTTTTGCGGGTGGTTTGGGATCCAGTCAATCTGGCCCTGATGGAAAGAATGCCTGCCAAGGAATCGATCGCCAAAGGAGCATCATCAGAATTCCTGGTGGACCGCCTGAGATCAAGCACTCGGATCGCCAGCGTTCCCGCCACGCGGATGCGGGTCGGTGGAAGTCCAGAGTCGTGCCAGCGCGACAAGTGCGAACAGGGGTAGCAGGGCGACTGTCGCGAAGATCGTCGGTCGAATCGCTGGTTGCCGCTTGACCAGTTCACCAATCGAACTTTGCATCAACGCCAGGACGCACCACAAGATAAAGCTGAGCGAGCCCCCCACCCGTCCTTGGGCACGTCCCGAAATCTCCTGGTTCAGCGAGTAGTAGATCGGCGATAAGCCGAGCGATCCGAAGGCTGCCACCAGTAACACTCCCAGCAGGCCGGACCCCGGTCCCAATAGATACATGGCCGGTGACAGCAGACCCACCATCGTGGCGCACAGCCCGAACAGCCACAGTCGAGCACGGTGCACTCTGACACCTCGTCGGCAAAGTACTGCGACTGCCCAACCGGTGAACAGGCTCCCAATGAACGTCGAGGCGTAATACCAGGCGGTGAACTGATCAACGAATGGCTTGGCATATCCAAAGTGCGTTTGGAGCGTGTCGGGGATCCAGACCCGAAGGGCATGCCAGGGCACATTGATGCAGACCACCACGAGCAGCAAGAGCCACCACCGGGGCAGGAGAAAAATCCGGTACCACGGCAACTCGTGGATTTCCCGTACATTTTCTCCGGTCGTCCTCAGATCTCCCGGGTTTTCCGTCCGCAGCACTGGCCGACGAACATCCGACTCCCGGACGAGAACCAGCCAGAACGCGATCCAAGGCAGCCCCAGGATCGCCGCCAGGTCAAACGCCCGAACCCAGCCCTGTCCCGTTACTGAAACACTCAACAGCAGGAGTGGGACGGCGATCTGCCCCCCGGCTGCCCCCGCCTGCAGAATCCCATTCCCCAAGGTCCGCCGGTCGGGAGGAAAGGAACGTTGGGTCATGCGTAAGGAGCAGGGCCAGTGCCCTGCTTCGCAGAGCCCGAGGACAAACCTCCAGGCGACAAATCGATCAAATGATTCAGCCCGTGCCGAGCCGAATGTCGCCACCGACCACGCCAGCACGAGAATCGGGAACAGCCAGCGGATCGAGATCAGATCCGCCAAGACCCCAAACAACAACCCACCGGCTGCGAATCCATACCCGAACCACTGCTCTGCGCGGCCATAGCCCGCATCGTCGGTCGCAAAGTGAGCCTTCAGCGCCACGGAGTTCTGGGTGAGGACCACCCGGTGGGCATAGTTGAGAAATGTCGCCATGAACAGAGCAAACGACAGGGCCCAAATCCAGGCGGGCGATCTGGGGAGCAGCTGGGGAGAAGAGGAGGCTTGGTCGGAACTCGCGGTCGTCGGCATTGTTTCCCCGCCTCTGGAATCCACGTGTGATCAATTGCCTGGGTTAGGGCGTTGGTGAGACGCCAACTCGAAGCTGCGATGTCCCGTGTTTCACAGGCCACGAACTGACTCCACGGCACTCAAGATATCGCCTGCGATCAGGCAACTGCGAACCACCACAGTCCCTACAAAGGGTTGGATCCGATCACCGGCCATTGGCTTACTGGATCACTGCATCACTCCCCTGCCCGATCGGACTTGCGGACGAAGGGATAGAACCAGACGCCGTAGGGCTGAAAAGTGACTGGTACCGGGGCCGTGAATCGACGAATCTCCTGCAATTCCCAAGCGTACTGCCCCACGAGCCGTTGGGGTGGCAGACACGCAGCCACCGCATCACTCGGTCGAGTTGGTCGCGAGCCGACCAGTTCTGCGCTTCCGACCAGGACTCCGTAGGGGAGGGGTTTGTTGATCAACCCGCGCCTTGCAAACATCTCCCTGCCAACAGGGCTGGTCTCGGGGCGCTGAGACGAATAGAGATAGATTGGACCACGCACCCTGGTATTCCGCGACCGAATTTCCAGCACTTTGTCACCTCGCAGAATCAGCTCTACCCAAGGCTGGCGAATGCCCAAGGCGGGAATGCGGGGATCAAGAGGCATTTCCATTCGTGATCAGTGAAACAGGGTCTTGCGGTCGAAACGGAACAGGCGCCTTCCGAACAGAAACTGGACGGTTGCAATATCCCGCCCCGATTAAAAACAGGCAAGCATCATGACGTGCCCTTTCGGCAGGCAGTCATCTTGCCTGCTACACTGTCGACGCTGTCCGAGTGGGCAGGTGAGTCCCTTCGAAATGATCTCCGATTGCCAAGTAAGCCTCTCCCACGCTGTTTGCCCGTTCCGGCACACACAGACATGCTCGCCTTTGGGGGACAGATTACGATTCATTGGCTGTTTCCCCCGGGGTAGCCCCCGCTTCAAACTGACCATCTCCCTGGAGTCGCCATGTTCGGTTCGGCATCGCCGACCCCTTACGACCTGCGGTTCGCCATCGGTCGCATCCCTGTCCGAGTGCACCCACTCTTCTGGCTTTTCTCCGCTTTGCTGGGCTGGTCGGGCCCCAATCTGCAGAAGACCCTGCTGTGGGTGCTGTGCGTTTTCCTCTCCGTGCTGATTCACGAACTTGGACACGCCTGGACTGCCCAATTTTTTGGACTGCGGCCACAAATTGTCCTGCACGCGTTCGGAGGTTACGCCGCCTACCATCTCACCGGGCGGCAGTCGACCTGGCAGCGGATTCTCATACTGATCGCCGGGCCTGCCGCAGGATTCGCCCTGCTTGGTTTGGCGACGTTGGGGCTGTTTGCCGTCACTGCGCTCCGCCAATCGTCCGCCACAACGTCAGTCCCCCCTCAACTGATCACGATGTTGGTTCACCTGTGTTATATCAATCTCTGGTGGGGCGTCCTCAATCTGCTTCCCATTTACCCCCTTGACGGGGGGCAGATTGCCCGCGAAGTGCTCCGTTGGTGGAGCCCCTGGCGCGGCTTGAACTGGTCACTCTGGCTGTCCCTCGTCTGCGGGGGGCTGCTGGCGTTCTATTTTTTTCGCCAAAATCAGCACTTCACAGGCCTGATGTTCGCTTCCATGGCCTTTGAAAGCCTGCAGTCTCTGCAAAATGACCGCTGAAGCTGCCCGATGACTTCAATCGGCCAGCTCGCTGATGAGTCACCGGCCCAAAGGAGCGGATTCGTCCCTCTCCTGGCTGGTCACCACTGTTGCTTAGGTCGTCCGGCCTCTCGCCCGAACTTTCCGTCCGTTCCCGAACAAGGGTGATCTCGTGCGCCTCAAACCAACACAGCCTGTCCAGATGCATCGCCCCTCATCGTCTCTGCTTCTGCAGGTGTTGCTCTTGGGAGGGGGATTGTTCGTCTCCCTGATCGAACTCACCTCCCCTGTCTACGCCGATAAACCCGCCTTGCTGCAGGGGGTCGACCGCCGGGCTGATCAGGCCTGGGAGGATGCTCGCCAGATCTGGGATTGGGCCGAGCCTGGCTACCAGGAACATCGCTCGTCAGCGCTGCTGGTCGAGCGACTCCGGCAAGCCGGGTTTCAAGTTCAGACTGGTGTGGCGGAGATTCCCACTGCGTTCGTGGCTCGCTTTGGCGAAGGGAGCCCGACCCTGGGGCTGCTCGCTGAGTTCGATGCTCTGCCTGGTCTGTCGCGGGAGGCGATCCCGGAGCGCAAACCGCGCGAAGCGGGTGGCTACGGTCACGCCTGCGGACACCATCTTTTCGGGGTGGCCTCAGTCACGGCCGCCCTGGCCCTCGCCGACCAGATCAAGGCAGGACAGCAGCCCGGAACGGTCCTTCTGTTCGGCTGCCCGGCCGAGGAGGGGGGGGCCGGTAAGGTCTTCATGACCCGAGCCGGGCTGTTCGAGGGTTGTGACGCAGTCCTGCACTGGCATCCGGGCAATCGGAATGCGGCAGGTGATGCGTCGACCTTGGCGCGGATGTCCGCGAAGTTTCGCTTTCACGGCAAGGCAGCCCACGCAGCAGCTGCCCCCCAGGAAGGCCGCTCGGCGCTGGACGGGGTTGAATTGATGAACCATGCCGCACAACTTTTGCGCGAACACACCCCAGAACAGACGCGGATTCATCATGTGATCACTGCGGGAGGCGACGCTCCGAACGTCGTCCCCGAGTTTGCGGAGGTCTATTACTACGTGCGCCATCCCAATGCGCAGGCCACCAAGGCGGTGTTCGACCGGCTCGTACTGTGTGCCCGCGGGGCGGCCCTGGCGACCGAAACCCGCCTCGAGATCGAGCACCACGGAGGGACGCTCGAGGTTCTTCCGAACCGGGTGTTGGCCGACGTGGCAGCCCGCAATCTTCGGGAGCTGAACAAGGTCGGCTACAACGAGGAGGAACTTCGTTTTGCCCTGCGCCTCCGTGAGACCCTCAATGATCCCCCGGGGCTCGATACCCTGGCCACAGTGTTTGACCAGTCGGGAACGGTGGTCCGGGGTTCGACCGACGTCGGCGACGTGAGCTGGGTCGTCCCGACGACAGGCTTCACCACCGCCTGCTGGGTTCCCGGAACACCAAGTCATTCCTGGCAGGCGGTTGCGGCGGGAGGAACGTCAATTGGCCGCCAAGGGATGCTGCTGGCAGCCCGGGTCCTGGCGGTGACAGCCTGGGATCTGGGCCACGATCCGGGGGCGCTGAAGGAGGCCCGGGCTGAACTCGACCGCCGCTTGGGAGAGCGCAGGTACTTGCCCTTGATGCCTGCTGACGTCAACCCAATTCTGGACTACCGCAAAAGATCGAAGGACTGAGTGCCAATCTGCGATGGCAACTCCCCGTTGATGATGGATCGCAGGCGAGCCCCGCTCCCCGTGTCGGGGAACTCACCCTGAAGGAGGCAACCGATCGAGCGGAGTCACTTCCAGTTGCCCGCTGCAATGCTTGCAGCGGACCTTGACCCCGACGTACTTCGACGCCATTCGGAGGCGCTCCCGGCAGTGGGGACAGTAGACATACACGGAGAGTTGACCGGCTTGCCCGTCGGGGGTCGCCTGAAAGCGAAAGCCTTTCGCACAGTGCTTGCAGGAGACTTTCTTCCCATCGAAGCGGGCGTTGATGCGGAGTTCCCGCTCGCAGCTGGGGCAATCGAGAAAATAGCCGCGCACGGGAATTCGAACTTCGGCAGAAATCTCCTGGAGAGGCACGAACTCGGGAATCTCGATACTGTCCGACTCCAGATCGGTGTTCAACATCGCTCGGCAGTTGCGGCAATGGATCAGCCGTTCGGGCATGTCCTCGCCACAAATCGGGCAGGGTCCGCCGGGCCACGGAGGCATGCTGGAGCTCCAGACTCAGGGTCAGAATGAGGAATCACGGGTCCTGTTTTCCCATCGGAGCCATTCTTCATCGGCCCCACCCCGGATGGCAACCCCCCCGACAACCTCCTGGCGACGATTTTTCGACGAATTGACCATGAATCCTCCCAAGATAACCGGAATAATCAGGATGATCCCTCAAACAGGTACCGAGACGGACAACTGAAATCGCAAGGATTGTCAGGGCTCGACGATCGAACGCAGTTCCGTTTCGGATTCGGATCCAGGACGATTCCAAACCGTCCTCGACCGAGTCCCGCCGGGTGAGTCGCTTCAAGCCACCCCCAACCTTGGCGAGCACCGTCCACGCCGACCGCTTCAGTCAGAGGCCCCGGGCTTCGCATCAGGCTTCGCATCAGGCTTCGCATCAGGCTTCGCGTCAGGCTTCGCGTCAGGCTTCGCTTCAGGTTTCGCGTCAGGTTTCGCGTCAGGTTTCTGAACTGGAATCGCCGCAGTTTGATCTGATGGGAACAGTCGGGTCCGATCGTTCCAGCCTCGAAGTTCGATTGATCGACCATCTGGCGTCACGGTCAGGCTGCGGAAGCCCGGTTGTTGTGCCGACTTTTCATCAAGCAGCCTGGTTCCGGTCTGCTTATCGATGGCCACAAAGTGCATCGACCAGAAATTGACCTGCCCCTGGTTTTGAAACTTACGCTCCACAAACAGCAGCAGCGGACAGAAGTCGAATCGTTCCAGCAGCAGGTTCTGGTTCAACAGCGTCTGCTTCCAGCGGACTTGTCCGTTCGTCAGGTCGATTGCGGTGATCGACCCGTTCACGCGCAGGAATGGCAACTGTTCGTTGTAAGAGCCCGAGCCCTGTCCGGCCCGATTGACCACCAGGTACGCCTGATCGGGGTCTCCCAGCAAAAGCACCTCCGACTTGCTCTTAATCTCTTCGGCAGGCAGCGTCGCCAATGCCTGAACGGTCCCGTCCTTGAGGTCCAGCAGGCTCAATCTGTGCTCGGGTTGCTCTTTGGTTGACGGCTCGAGCACAGTCAGGCGTCCCGGAGAGTAACCAGCTCCCATAGCCCCCTTCGCGAACGTGCGAGTCCACAAATCTGCCTGTGTCTCCGGGTTGAACTTTTTGACCTGCACTCCCTCTGGCGTATTGGACGCCAGCACCAGGTCGTCTCCGACCAATGCCAGCGCCCGAGCCTGCAACTCCCGCAGGCGCGGAACGTCAACCACCCGGCCATCCAGCACACGCAAAGCGGTGGTTGCCGCTTCGGTCCGACGGGCCACACCCGGCAAAGGAACCCCCAGCCCCCGCATCATCATCAACTGTTGCTGTTGCTGGGAGTCGACCGAACTGAGGTACAGGAGCCGGTCTCCTCCGGTGACTGTGGTGCCCGAGCGGCCTCCCTTCATCGACCAGCGGACTTGACCGGTCTCGGCATCCAGTACGGTCAATAGGCGCCGGGACAATACACAGATCACTTCATCGCTGATCAGCGCCAAGCTGCCGTACGACTGCCCATTCGAATTGAACCGCGGTCCTCCTGACGAGAGTGCCCTCAAGGGCGTGAACAGGCCGGTCTGTTGCCGACCGTAATACACGCCACCATTTCCCCGGCTCTCGATCGGAAAAGACCAGACAAGCTTTCGCTCGAGGGGAGACAAGCAGTGCACGACTCCTCCCTGATAGAGCAAGACTCGATGACCGGTGGCGCGGCCAAGCGGTTGATTCCCGTCGCTGCCCGCCGCACTGACTCTGAGGGGAACCATCCAGTCCGACTTGCCACTCCGGGTGTTGAGCATCTCCAGCCGTCCCTGTTCCGGATCGATCTCAAGCCGATTCATCCCGAAGAACGGCTCAGAGTTCGTCAGGTTGGAGACTTCTTGAGGAACCCAGTTCTGGTAATTGGCCCCCATCCGCTCCACCCGTACACCGGGAGCCCCCCACGCGAGGCGGAGACGGGCTGGAGCCCCGGTTGGCCCTGGAACGGGATCAGGAGGGATCGCCCGTTCGCGCAGCGACTGCATCAGCTGTTCCACTGATCGTCCATCTGGGAGTGTTTGTCCGGCAAATCGGCGACTGAGTCTCTCAATCCAGGCCAGAGCATCGGCGGGATGCCCCAGATCGAAGAGGGCTCGCACCAGGCGTTCCCCAGCCGGCAACGCGACCTCGACCTTCGATTGCCCGATCAGCTTCAGCCACTGCCGTTCGGCACCCAGCCAGTTCCCTCCAGCGAGGCAGTCTTCCGCCCGCTGCAGTCGAACGGGAATCGCCTGTGGCGAGTCTGGAAAGAGCTCTAAAAATCGGTGACGTGCCTCGGTGTCGGCCTGCATTGCCGCGCGGGACAGGGCTTCAATGCGGGCTTCGATTGCTCCCTTCTGATCGGCGGGAACCACCTGCATCAAATCCTGGAGTTTCCCAGCGACATAGAGATCGACACGCACCTGCACCGCGGGAGGTCCTATCTGTTGGACGAAGGTCTCAGCAGACTCCTCCGCCAACTTGAGGTACGCCTCGAAGGCCTGCAGGTGTGCCCCGACCGCCAGGCTATGGTCTGCCTGCAACTGCCTCAGCAACAGGGTCTCGTCAGATCCGCTGACCAATTCCTGCAGCTCGTTCAGGAGCTGTGGCGCATCGGCTGCCGCAAGATCACCTCTGAGCAGGGCAACCAGCACCTCGATCGACTGCCGATGAAAGTCGTCTCGGCGTTCCTCAGGAAGTCGTGATGCATCGACTTGCTTCAGCAACCCGCGAGCGGGGCCATAGGCCCGTTGCAGGATCGAGAGATCAGCCTGCTTCAGCAGCATCAGCGGATCGGCCGGGTCCACGAGGCGATCTCGCGCGATCTCGTCAATCACCGCCTGTTTTTGCTCAAATGCCGACAGGTTGAAGAGGTCAGTGGAGAGAACCAAACCACCGGCCATCAACAGGTTGCCAATTCCGCCAGTGGCTGACTCTGGTAAAAAAGTCTGGCTACGAATCTGGCCGGTCTCCAGGTCGAGAGAGACAACCTCTCCCCCTGTGAGAGGCAGGTGAAACAGCCCCTCGGTCAGGACACCGCGCCCGGAAGGCATTCCATGCTCGCAAGTCCAAACCGGCTCTCCGGTCGCCAGGCTGCGGGCGATGGTCTTCCCGCGCTCAACCACCAGGACTTTTCCTGCGACGCATCCAGCCACATACAGGCCGGTCTCGCGGGGACGCGTCCACAACTCGCGTCCTGTCGCCAAATCGAGACACGCCATGGTCTGGACCACCGGATCTGTGACCGTGTAAATCACACGCCCGTCGGCGACCAGCGGGGGCGCTGCCTGCCAGACCGACGACAGTCCATATTGGGGCAGCACGCGACCCAGTTCATTGCCATCGGGGCCCTGAGTCCGCTGGCCGGGTTGCGGGGCCACTGCCCGGTAGCCCCAGCCAACCGAATCAGTGCTCTGGTCGACAGCCACCAGCCAGCCGACAGTTGTCGGGCAGAGGATCAGGCCGTTTGCGACCGTAGGCTGGGCGGTCAGCCACCGTCTTCCCAAATCCTTTTCAATTCCCGCATCGGCATAGGCGACCAATTGCGACCACTGTACCGCTCCGGTGGCCGGATCGAGGCAAAACAGCCGAATCTGCCCCGACAGATCCCCCTCCGCAGCCTCCCCGACCAGGTACATCTGCGAACCGTCAACCACCGGTGGTCCAAAAAACTGGTGTCCCGACAGGGGGAGATCAAAGTCCTCCCCACTGGCAGGGCCCCCCAGCTCCCACAGGGGACGCCCAGCTCGCAGGTCGTATGCCGAGAGTCGAGTACCAAAGGGACCAAAGGCCTCATCATTGCCGTTGAAGAACCCTTGAGCTGGCTGGCGGTTCGTGAGGTATTGCGGGTCCTCAAGCACAAAAAGACGGAGTCCGTCCGAGCTGATCAGCCCGAAATTCTTATTGCGGAACAACAGATTCGCAACCGGAGAGCCCTCCCCCTGCCCTGGGCTGTACCCAAAGTTGAAGTTCCCCGCAAACTGACCGCGGAAGCCAAACATGCCCATTCCCGCCTCTGGGGCCG
>Ga0082207_1001648_pt1 | contig 10366 bp, 8 predicted proteins | sample LakMenEpi10Aug09_FD_71540 | JGI IMG/M metagenome (GOLD analysis project Ga0082207, IMG submission 71540) | reverse complement strand
AGCGTCACGCCGCGATCGTGGCCCTTGCCGCAACGGCCAACGCGAAAAGGCTTGCTGGGCTTGGGACGCATCCTTCGGTCAGCGTCCGGCGGGCGGCGGTGGTGGCGTTGCGCCGCCGCGGCGACTTCGAGGTCGCTCAGTTCCTCCAGGACACCAGCGCTGTTGTCGTCGCCGAGGCGGCTCGCGCCATCCACGACCAACCGATCGCGGCCGGACTCGATTCGCTCGCCGGTCTCTTGGCAACGGGGGTTTCGGACGATGGGGTGATGCGGCGGGTGCTGAACGCGAATTATCGGTTGGGTACCCCGGAAGCGGCTGCCGCCTTGGCGGCTTATGCCGCGGTGCCGACCAACCCGATCGGTCTGCGGCTCGAGGCGATCAAGATGCTCGCCGATTGGGGCCGACCCGACCCGAGGGATCGTGTCCTCAACGAATATCGTCCGCTCCCGGAGCGTCCCGCGGCGGTCGCGAAATCGGCCCTGGCCAAGGTCCTCCCGACAATCTTAAAAAACGCCGATGAAGCCCGCGAACTGGCGATCGTGGTCGGGGCCGATTACGGGATCCCCGAAGTCGTACCGGTCCTGCTTTCGCGTGTCGCCGATACCGGCTTGAAGCCCGAATCGCGGGCCGATTCGTTGCGGTCGTTGGGGCGTTTGCGGCCCGAAGCCGCGGCCCAAGCCGCTTTGGGCTTGACCGATTCGTCCGAGACCCGGCTCCGAATTGCCGCGATGGAAACGTTGGCCGAAGTCTCCCCAGAGCAAGGGGTCGACCTCGTCATCAAAGGGGTCGATAGCGAGGTGTTGTCGGAACGACAAACCGCCTGGGATCTCGCCGCGAAGTACGCTTCCTCGCGGATCGACGAGCGTATCTCCAGGGGTGTGGCCGATTTGGTCGCCGGTACGTTCCCCCCCGACACCGCGCTCAACCTGTTCGAAGCGGCAAGCGCCAGAGAGGGATTGCCCTGGACGGAGTTGCTGCGGGGACATCAGGAGAAACTTCAGGCGGAAAACCCGCTGGGGCGATGGTGGTTTTCGCTCAGCGGCGGTGACCCTCGTCAAGGTGCCGAGGGGTTCAAACGGACGCAACTCTCTTGCGTCCGTTGCCACCGTGTCGGCAAGGAGGGGGGCGAGGTCGGCCCGAACCTCTCCTCGATCGGCAAGTTTCGCGATCGCGCTTACCTTTTGGAATCGATCTGTCTCCCCGATGCGAGGATCGCCGAAGGGTTCGAAACGGTCGTCATTGCGGACGATGCGGGCCAGGTCCACACCGGGATCGTTCAGGGGCAAGATGACCAATCGGTCCGTTTGATTCGGCCCGACGGTACGAGCGAAACGATCCTTCGAGATTCGATCGTTGATCAGAAGCGAGGCAAGTCGGCGATGCCGGAGGAATTGGTCCAGTACCTTACCCCTCGCGAACTTCGCGATCTGGTCGCTTACTTGGCCGGTCTTCAAGCCGACCCGATGGGGGTCGAATCGGCCGATTGACGACAGCCGTTCGCCGGCGACGATCACGTCGTGAGGCTCAAACCGCGGTTTCGGCTAGGCCGATGGCTTGGCCGAGCCTTCTCGCATCAGGCGGTCCAGCACGCCATTGACGAATCTCGGGCTGTTGCGGTCACCGTAGCGTTTCGCGAGGACGACCGATTCGTTCACCGCCACCCGACCCGGGGTGTCGCCGAACAGGATCTCGTAGGCCCCCAAACGCAGGACATTCCGGTCCGTCACCGCCATGCGAGACAGGGCCCAGTTCGTCGAAAGTTTGGAGATCCTTTCGTCGAGCAAAGCCCGCTTTTCGAGGGTCCCACGCAGCAGGGAATCGGCGAAATCGATCAAAGCCTTGCGTCCTTGCAGCCGGGAATGGATGAAAGCTCTCGCCGATTTGGCGTCCCGATAAGGGTTGATGTCGGCCTCATAAAGCAATTGAAGGACGATTTCGCGGGCTCGGCGTCGAGTTGCCATGGGACCTGAAGGTTGAAAGCTTGAGGCGTGAACGGATCGGTACGGGCGAAGGACGGCCCCGGATTAACGCCGATCTGCCCGAGATTCGCAAGGCGGGAAGTGGATTCGTGGACCTGTTCGGGAGACCGCCGTGACCGCCGACGCCGAAGATTCACATTTCCCGCCCTGCCGATCAGGGTAGATTGATTTGTCCCCATTTTCGCCAAGTTTTTCGGATGGCGTTCCGATTCGGCGAACGCGACAGAGGCGAGGGGCTGGCCGTTCCCCAGGACGCGGATAGGCGATGCGGATCGACTTGGCGATAACCGAGCTTTCTTTTGGGGGGGCCGAGCGGTGTCTGACGCAGCTGGCCATCGGTCTGCAGCAACGCGGGCACGACGTTCGCGTCCTGTCGATCGGGTCGTTGCCTCAGGGCGATCAGGCCCAGCTAGTGGTGGCGCTTCAGGACCAGGGGGTCGCCGTGGAGGCCGGGGGGTGGGATCGGCCTCGCCAAGTGATCCAGGCCTACTGGTGGCTGCGTGAACGTTTTTTGCGCAACCCCCCTGACCTGCTTCAGACGATGCTTTATCACGCCAATGTGTTGGCGACTTGGGCGGCGAAGTCTGTCGGGGTCCCGGTTCGCATCGGAGGGATGCGCGTCGCCGAACGCTCACGCTTCCGCGAACTTCTGGAAGCCCGTGCGATCGCTCAGATGGATGCCTTGGTCTGTGTCAGCGATTCCGTTGCCCGGTTCGCGACGTCCGCTTTCCCCCGAGCGATTCGCGGTTTGGAGGTGATCCCCAACGCGATCGACATCGATGCGATCGATCACATCGCCCCTGCCGCTTGGGACCAGATCGGTTGGCCCAACGATTCCCAGGTCGTCCTCTTCGTGGGGAGGTTGCATCGTCAGAAAGGGCTCGATCTGCTGGTGGAGGCCATCGAGCCGCTCCTCGCGAGGTACCCCGAGATGCGGTGCTGCCTCGTCGGCGAAGGCCCGCTAAGGGAGACCCTGGAGTCGGTGGAAGAACGGTTGGGTCGTGATCGATTTCGACTCCTCGGCTGGCGGCGCGATGCCGTCGCGATGATCAAGGCCTGTCGCCTGCTTGTCCTGCCAAGCCGCTACGAGGGGATGCCCAACGTCGTCCTCGAAGCGATGGCAGTGGGTAAACCGATTGCCGCGACAAAGGTGGAAGGGGTCAGCGAATTGCTCGGTGACAACGCCCCGTACCAAACTACCCTCGCCGAAGACCCATTCGCCTTCGCTGCGCTCGTCGAAGACCTCTGGGTAAACCCGACCGCCAGCCAAGTACTGGCCGAGCAGAACCGCACCAGGGCCGTAGAATCGTTCTCCGTGCCGCAGATGGTCGACCGTTATGAAACCCTTTACCGCTCGTTGCTGTGCTGAGCCGGCACCGGGTATCCGGCCCAAATGCTGGCATTTAATGGCGTCTTTTTTTCCTTTGTCGTCGATGTCTCCCGCTCGACGCGGTGCCGGAAAATGGCCTTAAAGTCTTTGTTATCAGAGGCTTAGGGCTAATCGTTAGCATCTCGCTGTAAAATTAATTAAACCATTCGAAACAAGTACTGGTTTAAGTTTCGCTTGTGGGTATGCTTTGACTTGTCGACCCTCTCGGTCGTCTTCCGCGAGTTCGCCTTGCGTGGGTTCCTGGTGGCATCAGCTTGCGGCCACGGGCTGATTCCTCTTTGATTCACATCGGTGGGATACCGGCGTCGAGTCGCTCACGGACCGGGTGCAGGATGCACCCGGTCGCGAACCACTTTTTTGCTGTGCCCGCGATGTGTTCTTTCGCAGGGGCTCGCAGCGGCAGTGCTCAGCGGTTGCTGGGATCACTCGATTGACGCTTTCCCATTGTCATTTCCCGGATATTGGTAGCGTTTGGCCAATCGGACAAGATGTTTGGCAGATCGATAGGCCTCCGCCATCGACAATTTGCTTTGTCCCCGCGTCCGGTCTGTAAAAACGATCGGAACTTCTGCCATTTTTCCCCCAGAACGGTCGATCCGAACGAGGATTTCTTCGAGGATCGAGTAGCCATCGCTTTCGAGCGTGTCGGGCCGGATCGCGGCAAGCGTGGCGACGCGGTAACAGCGGAGGGAGCCGCTGCAATCGGAGACGGGCAGATTGAGCTTTTTGACGGCAAAGCGATTGACCAGCCGGCTCATCCAACGCCGTCGTCGGGGCCACCCCTCGATGCGCCCCCCTGGGCAGTACCGCGACCCGACGGCGACGTCCAACCCGGGGTCCGAGGCGATGAGTCGGACCAAATCGGGGATCGCCTCGGGTGCGTGGCTGAGGTCGCCATCGAGGTTGACGAGGTATTCGTAGCCTCGCTCGACGGCGTATTGCAGCGCGGCCCGAATTGCCCCGCCCAATCCCCTTTCGGTTCGGCTCAGCACGCGGATCCTGGGGTCGCCGCGGGACGCTTCGATCGCCCACTGGCCGGTTTGGTCCGGAGAGTTGTCATCAACCACCAGCAGGTCGGCGGTCGGCACGGCCGCGAAAATCCTGGTGACGAGTTCCGGCAAATTGTCCCGTTCGTTGTAGGTGCAGACTGCCACCAGGAGCGGCTTTAACGCGTCGTACGGTGGGCCATCACGCCCCTTTTCGGCGGTGCTGTCAGTGCCTTCGACCAACGGGAGTCATCGGGGTGGGAGTTAGGAGGGGACGATGCCGATCGCGATTTGCTGAGCGAATCGGGGGAGTTCATCCGCAGGACCGGCCAGACCGACCACCAAGTCACGCAACGGTCCTCCGGGGCGGGCTACAGCCAGTGTCGATTCGATTCGGGCTTCTTGGGGAAGGCGTGAGGCGATCCGACGGATCCCGAAGCGACGCAGCGGCTTCAGAATGGCGGACGCGACGGGCGCTGGCAACCAGGGGCCTTTCCAGCCGTATTTTCTTTGTTCAATGCCCCCTCCGGTTAGCCCGAACCGGTGCCCAGGGAGCAAATCGAGCCGGACCGTTCGCCCGGTCCGTTCGATCAACCCCCGGCAGAGGGAGATATAAAAATCGTCGGCCAACACCAGCCGCGGGTCGATCACCAGGACCGGGGTCAGGCCGCAGCGAGATTCCAGCTCGCAAACTGCCCGAACCAAAGGTTCCAGTCGATCGAATTCCGGTTGCTCAAGATGCCCTTCCATGCCCTACCTTTTACCTTCGACCGCGAAGGCGGGAAAAGAGATCCTGGTAACTCTGATCGACCTCCCGGGTCGGTTTACGCATCCCCCCCGATGCGAAAAATCCGGCGTGGGGCTCTTGGATCACCGCGACCCCCTCTTCGTCGATGACCAACAGGTCACGATCGTCGCCGGCGATGGCAAAATCGTCTGACGGCGGTACGGTTGCCGTTTCCCCCCGGCGTGCCGCGTTGACATCCCGGCTGAGCCTCCGGATCTCTGAATGCAACCGATTCTCCGCTTCGACGCAATCGAGATCTTCGACCTTCGCTAAGATCGGCCGTTGATGCGGCGGGGGTTCCAGCGATACCGGCGTGTCGCTATCAAAACCTTGGCCGAACAGGAGTTCATCCGGCGGGGCCATTCGCCGATCGGCTCTCACTTCGGCGCTTGGGTCTTCGGTATGCAATCGTGGGCCAGGGCGATCGATGCCTTGGGAGATCGAATGCGGCCGCGGCGGTTCGGCTCGCGATCGTTCGATCTCCGGGGACAGGAGTCGATCGTCGAAATGCGGTGAAAAGCAATCGATCATCGTCAGGCCGACGAGCGGATCGGGGAGGCCGGGTGACGGATCCGCCTGCGGTCGCCATCGCGGCTCGGCGTCCCCTTCGACGCTATCAATCGTCGGCGGTGTGTGATCGATGGCCACGGCGATTGGCCGTGGTTCGGTTGCCGGTTGCGTCTCTTCCAGGTCGCCGAATTCGATCTCCGACCCGTGCGGGCGAACTTCCGCTTCCATCACCGGACTGGGCAATTGTTGCGCTTCGGCCCAGGCCTGCTGGACGCTCGGATGGTCGACTCGCTTGAGCTTACGCGAGTGGGCGATGTCGATCGCCGCATCCATCAGGTGGTTGATCAGTCGGGGTATGCCGTTGGAAGCGAAATGGACCGCCCTGAGTGCCTCTTCGTCGACCTTCCAATTGGTAGAAGCGAGCGATAAACGGACATAATCGGCTACCTCCTCGTAAGTCAGAGGGTGAAGGTAGCAGCGGACAGCGATTCTCTGGACAAACGATTCCAACGACGGGTCTGCCAACTTCTCGTCGAGGCCTGGCCCGCCTAGGAGGACAGCCTGGACGAGCGGCCTTCCACCGCGGATCAAGTTCGTCAGCATCCGGATCTCTTCGAGCAATTCCGGACCGAGGATTTGCGCTTCGTCGATCAACAGCAGGACCGGTTGGGCCGACCTCCGCCCGTCGCCCAGCGCCTCAATCAAGCAGAGGTGCAAGGCGTCGTCGTCCTGGTCCTGTATCGTCTTTGTCGCGACCTTCCGACCGGTCCCGAGGTGCAGCAGGATTTGGCGGATCAGGCTTCCTCGGCGTGTGATGGGCGTTTCACCGACCCCAACGACGCGGTGCGTCGAAGCGAATTCCTGGCGTAATTTTTCCCCCAATAAGGTCTTCCCTGTGCCGGGAGGTCCGATGACAACTGCGAGCGTTTCCCCACGCTCCAGCATCCGCCGGGTCTTCCGGTAGGCATCCTCGATCGGGCCGATCGGCAAGTATTGGCTGGCATGGGGTGGGCCCGAAAAAGGGCGTTCCAGGTCGGCCGAAATGGGCTGGCTCATCGCGGGCTCGGTTGATTGGGTAGGGGTGGGCAAATCGCTCGGCAATTTGCTAGCGTCACCAATGGGGCCGCCCGAGGTGTTGAACCTTCGGGTTGGCGTCCCGTCATTCCGTTTTTTCGGCAGGGGTTATGCAGTCGCTACAGTCGAACTTCTTGGGGTGCGGAAATCGCCTCGGCCCTGCTCTAAAAGGTACAATCTTCTGCTGGTTGCACCTCGTCTCGGCCTTCCGGTCGAGTGACTCGTCCCCCCACCCATCCGATCGCGATGTCCCTATCAACTCGATCCTGCTCATGTCTGCTGTCGGTCATCTTTCTGATCTCGGGGGTGCTCGTTGGCGTCCTGATGGTTGACCGGGCGAGGGCTGCTGACCGGAATATCTTGCTGATCATCACCGACGACGAGAGCCCGACGCTGGGGTGTTACGGCGATCCGGTCGCCAAGACACCGGCGATCGACGCCATCGCGGCGGATGGGGTATTGTTCCGCAGCGCGTTCGCCACCACGGCATCGTGCAGTGCCAGTCGCAGCGTGGTGTTGAGCGGGCTGCACAATCATCGCAATGGGCAATACGGCCACCAGCACCATTTCCACAAATTTCTGACCTTCGAAGATGTCGGCCGATTGAGCCTGCCGAATGTGCTCGGGACGGTCGGCTACCGCACCGGCCACATCGGAAAATATCACGTCGGGCCGGAACACGTTTACCAGTTTCAGACATACCTCCGCGGGAACGCTCGCAACGCGGCGCAAATGGCCGAGTCGGCACGCGAGTTCCTGACCGCGGATGACGCGCGACCCTTTTTCCTTTACTTCGCCCCGGCCGACCCGCACCGTGGTGGCGGTCTCGACCAGTCGTCATCCCTCGAGTTGAAACCTGACCTTTTTGGGAATCGGCCTCGTCGGGGGAGTTATCCCGGTGTCGAGGAGGTTTTTTTCGAACCTGGCGCCGTCCCCGTCCCGAAATTCCTTCCGGACACGTCGGAGACTCGCGAGGAGCTGGCGCATTACTACCAATCCTGCTCACGGGTCGACGCCGGGGTTGCGAGGTTGGTCGAGATCCTTCGCGAGGCGGGGCTTTACGACAAGACCTTGATCGTCTTCACCTCTGATCATGGGATGGCATTCGCGGGGGCAAAAACGACCGTTTATGAACCCGGGTTGCGGGTCCCCTTGGTGGTTCGCGACCCTGGCCAACCGCGTCGAGGTGTCAGTTCGGAGGCGTTGGTCAGCCACATCGACCTGACCCCAACGCTCCTCGATTACGCGGGGGCGCTCGATCGCGAGAAAAATGCCCCGAAGGTCTTCGCCGATCGGCCCAAGCCGGACCGAACCGCTGGTCCGGCCGAACCGGCCGATAATTTCAACGGCGGAAAGGCATTTGACGCCTACCACGGCCGCTCTTGGCTGACGAACCTCGCCGATCCCGCGAAGCCCCATTGGGAAACGATCTTCGCCTCGCACACGTTCCACGAGATCCAGATGTATTACCCGATGCGTGTCGTTCGCGACGACCGTTACAAATTGATTTGGAACATAGCGCATGGCCTCCCCTACCCCTTCGCGTCCGACCTGTGGGCCGCGTCGAGCTGGCAGGCGCAGTACCGCCAGGGTCCCGAAGCGGCCTACGGTGCGAAGACGGTCGACCAATACGTGAGGAGGCCGCGGTTCGAGCTTTATGATGTCCGCAATGACCCTCACGAGACGACGAACCTCGCCGAAAGCCCAAGTCATGCCGAGACGTTGCGGGTCTATCAGGAGAAGCTGAAGCGATTTCAACAGGCGATGGATGATCCCTGGATCAGCAAATGGGACTACGAGTGATTGTGGCCCCGCCGCGTTCGAATTGGCCGGATCAGTCTTCGTAGGCGTGAAGGCGCAGCTCTTCCAGGGTCGCGAATTCCAAAGCCGAAATGTGGGTCGCCTCGAGCACGACCGGTGGGGCTTGGCCGGCGTCAAAGGCTTCTTTCCACCGCGAGGCACACAAACACCATCGGTCGCCAGCGCGCAGGCCGGGAAATTGGAATGCGGCGTTTGGGGTGATCAGGTCGTTCCCCCTCGCCCGGCTGAAACGCAGGAACTCGTCCGTCATTACGGCGCACACCACATGCAGCCCGGCGTCGGACCCGCCCGTATTGCAGCAGCCGTCTCGATAGAAACCCGTCATCGGATCGGTGCTACAGGTTTGTAAGTCGGTTCCCAGAACGTTCTTCGCGGTTGGCATGAATCACCTTGGGGCCTGTCGCCGGCGCCCGTACGGCCCGACGTCTTTTTGAAACTTATCTTACTCGGTTGTCGAACGATAGCGTCCGACCGGTCGTCGCCGTCGCTCAACTGGTCAGTTGATCCAGCCGGCGCTTCAATTCCTCGACCTCGGTCTCCAGCCTTGTGACCCTCTCGCGAAGGTCGTGTTCGGATCGATTGTCCGGTGCGTTCCCGCCACCCAGGTGTTCCCTCGAAGGTTCGGTTTCCGCAGACGACGAGACCTTTTCACCCAAATATTGTTGCTCGTCGGGGGGATAAAGGGAGTGGGCGAAGATTTGGCCGCGGCCCGGTGGGGAGAGTGCCTGCACCAAGCCGGCGGTACGGAGCTGGTCGATCAGCGTCACCATCCCGTCCAGGTCGGCGAAGTCATGCATGCGAGCCGCCCGGGCACGTAATTCCCCAGCCGTTTGAGGCCCCCTCAACAGCAACTCCGCCATCACCGCAGCCCCCGCCGCATCGACCCCGAGCCATTCGTATGCCGCGTGACGGTATTTGTTCACCCTCCCGCTCCCTTGGATCTCGCGCACCGCGCCGACCCCCTTGAGGTTGTCCAGGGCGATCGTGACGTCCTCGTCGTCCAATTGCATTTGGGGGGACCGGTTCGACTTTTGGTTCGAGCCCGCGACGAGCGACGAGATCGTCAACGGGTACTGGTCCGGCGTCGTCTTCGCCTTCTCGACCAACACCCCCAGCACCCTTCGCTCGTTCCGACCGATCGGCTTCCACTTCGCACCTTCGCCCGCCGTGGTCTCAGATCCGTTCATCATTTTGTCCCTCGCTGTCATGAATGCGTGAAGTAGAAATGGGGCTTTAGCAACTCTGAGCGGTTTTCGTGATCGCCGGGGCGATCACGGTTCCTCGGCTTTTTCCTGGAACGATCCGTGCGTCCAACGGACCTCCGCGGGTGGTTCGAGCGTGTAGTCGCCTACCCCACGGTCGGCCCATTCGCCATTCACCCGAAAGGTCCAACCCTTCCCCTCCGCCGTGCCGATGCCGCCAATCGATTCGACGAAGGTGGTGCTCCCGCTGCCGCGCATCTTGATCTCCGGGTCATCGATCGAGCGCATGACTTGGGCGATCGTTGTCCCGCTCGCCACCCCCGCGATTTCTTTGCGGATCTCGCCCCCGTCCTCCGTGGCGATCACCACCGTGACCGTCCCGGCCGGCGCATCGGACTTCGGAGGGGCGACTTCGACCGCCGAACCGGAGCATCCGACGATGCAGGCGATGGCCGAGAAGATCGTCCCGAGTATCCCCGACCGTTCGAGCCGACCAGAGGCTGGACGGGTAACGGCGGGGGGGGGGCGGGCGGGGGGGGGGGGGCTGGGGGTATGGACTTTGGGGGCGGGTTGTGAGGGTAACCCGGGGGGAGCTGGAAATGGGTGGCCCCGGCTTT
>Ga0082207_1001647_pt1 | contig 10379 bp, 10 predicted proteins | sample LakMenEpi10Aug09_FD_71540 | JGI IMG/M metagenome (GOLD analysis project Ga0082207, IMG submission 71540) | reverse complement strand
ATCAAAAAACAAGTTCGAAAAAATATTTTTCCTTTTTCAGTATATTATTTTGTTTTTTGCTATCATCAATTGTTTGGTTAAGGCTAACAACGTAATGGGGGTCTTCTAACATTATCAATCTGTTACTTTGTCGATTTGGAACCATTTTATCCAGTCTTTTTTTCCTGTCTTTAACCCTCATATGACTGAGGTCTTTCATTTTTAGCAGCGCATTTCATGGAGTGCTGAGGCTTTCTTTTTTAGCAGTCAGTTTTATTGGTTTAAATAAAGCTAGTTTTAAATTAAAAGCTATAGATAAATTTATTTTAATCAATAAAAAATTTTATAGTTATAATAAACTATAGTTTTTATAGACTCTAATAACTTAAGATAAATTTATTTTGTCTATACTTTTTTTTGTCTATACTTTGATTTTCATAAAGATTTTTTAAGCTATATGTAATTATTCAATATAGCAAAACTAATCGATATTTTAAAAATTTATTTAGTTTTGCCTTGACAGGCTTCAGTTAGTTTAATTATCATTTAACTGCACAAACTTTTTTACTATATGCTTTTTAAATTAAGTATTTCCACACTTTAAAATAATTACGAGCACATGTGCTTATATTTAATATAAAAATTTGACTAAAATGGATGAAACTACTAATAATTCAGTTTTTAATTATTCAATTAATGAAAACTTACAAAATAGCACTTTTAGGAATATTTATCCGACTTTATTTTCAGATGACTCTTATATATCAAAGATTGAAAACAATGTCAATCAGAGCAAAGTAGCAAGAGATTCGTTTCTTCCTATATGTCAAACGCTTCAATCAGTTCAACAAAATAACCTTGATTTTCAAAGACAGCATCTTCAACAGCCACATTTATTATATCAACAACAGCAACACCATTACTAATTATCTCAACAGCATCAACAACAACAACAGTTATTATCTCAACAACAACATATCATCAACAACGCCAGCAGCATGCTAAAACAACTCAAGTAATGAATATTTCTAGTTCTTCTAGTTCAACTGATAGTTCACGTGAAAGTTATCCGGATTGTTCACCTGGCAGATCAGATTTAATGAAAAAGTTAAGAAAGTAGTATTAAGATAGACTACCGGCGTATCAAAGAGGTAATTAGCATAATTACCCCACTTAAGATTAGAGTTAATTAGCATAATTATTCCATCTTGAGATTAGAGAAAGTAAATTTCCTAATTAGCGTGATTACGTAGGTATGAGAGTGATAAACATAATTTCAAGTGATCATATAGACATAAAAACCACAAGTGTATATGTACATTAAAAACACATGTTTTAAAAAAAAGTGAAATTTATCTAAAAATGATAAAAATGATTATTTTATTAACTCTTATGCGTTTTGTTGTCATGGATATTTGTATTTACAACAATGTGAAAAAATAGTAAGCATAAATAAAAGGGATTTAACTAATTTTAAATTATATATTTTTTTTTTTTTATTCAGTTGTGTCGACACATGCTGCGAATCAAATTGTTGTGAGTATATTATGTAAAAGATTATTATAAATCAAATCAGTTTATTGTCGATCATATGAATATTACAAGTTTGCAAATTTTAAATGGTTCAACATCGCACATCGCAAATGAATAATTATTATTTTATCTTTACAAATATTGTTTCAATTATGTTAATTAAAAGAGCATAACAATTATTTTAAAAATAAAATCGCATTTAAAATTAAACTTTTATCTATTTAACTTTTATTTTAAATCTAATGAAAACTAAAATGTTTATAATCTGTCTTTTACTATATAAAATAATACCAATTTTTGCTACAAAATGTGTGATAAATAATCAAATTAAATAGTATTGTTTTTTTTGCTTTAAAATCTATTTATAAGACCCTTCGAATATTTTTTTTAGTTGTGTACAAGATTGTTGCGAATTAAATTGTTGCGAAATAAACCTGATGAATTATATAGAAAATTACGATAAAAATTTACAAACTCAACCTTCAGTGCCTTATAAAACTGTTTCGTATGTAAATGATAAATTTAAACGTACTTCTACACTACAATCCAGCAACCGTGAATACTTTCCTTTTAATATCGTATTCACAGCAATTCAAACAACATTCAAACTTAAATCAAGTACAGGTACCGGTACACTAGTTACAATTAGTTCAACTTTAAAAATATATACTAGTAAATACAATGTATTGACTATACTTAACAAACCAACAGCAAAATACCTATTAAATGAAGGGTCAAGAAGTTTAATTCCTTCTTCTACTTTTCATGCCACCAAAATAGTCAAATCAAACATATCAGATGAATCAACTTCTTCTTTCTCTAATAAAACCTTTTTAAATTTTACTAATACAATATTTATAGTAAATACAAATATTACAAACTTTACTAGATAAGATCCAATGAACATGAAGGAGAAAAATCTCGAAAATACATTTTCAATTATATTGATGATTGGATTGACTGCTTCACTAATAATGATTATCATTATTATTATCGGTTTTATTTATTTAACTAAAAAAACAAAAAAGTCATCTACAGTTCAAATAACAAGAACAAATTTGGAATTACAAGAATTGAATATGCCAACTGCATTTGCAAATGAAAATGTTGAACTACGAGAATCGAATATATCCTCCTCGAAACATTTTGTCTCAATTGAACTTAATGAATAGTTCAAAACACTTGAAAAAAAGATTTTTAAAAATAAAATTTAATACAAAATTATTCTTTTATTCTTTTTCTCTAAATGACCGAAGCATACGTTAAACTTTTCAAACTTAAAGAAGTGTATACTCAAACGGATGATTTAAGTTTTAATTAAACCGAAAGAAAAACCGTAAGAATGTATTATTCCCAAGCCTAAAAAGAGAAAGTTCTGAGTCTGAATTTTGGGACTTCAAAAAGTTTTATCATCACAAAGCACATGTGGAATAATTTCAAAAAAGAATTTAAAAACATAGAAAATGTATTCAGCGATAAACGACAAAACGTATAGTACAACTGACATTGCATTCAAAACACCATTCACAATTAACATTATTGGACCATCAAAATGTGGTAAGACTAGTCTAGTTTCAGATCTTTAAGAGAATCAGGACACAATAATGAGTCCTTCTCCTCAAAAGATTATATACTGTTATTCATTATACCAGCCTCTTTTTGATTATCTCAAAACAAAAATAACAAATATTAGTTTCATTAAAGGTTTACCTAATCTTGATGAAATAAGTAATTGCTTACTCGTTCTTGATGATCTGGGTCAAGATTGTATTGATAATAAAGATATAGTTCAATTATTTACCGTAGGTTCACATCATCGATACATTAGTGTGATCCTGTTAACCCACAACATTTTCGAAAAGGGTTAATACATGCGTACAATTAGCCTTAATTGCAGTAATCTTATTATATTCAACAACCTCAGAGATAAGAAACAAATCAAATTTTTAGGTACCCAACTATTCCCAGGTGAATCCAAATTTTTCGAGGAAATTCTCACAGATATATTTAATAATCAAGAGAGAGGATATTTAATAATAGATTTATTACCTGAAACAATAAAGGAACTACGCTTGAGAACCATTGATTTCAAAAATAATACAATTTACGTTTATGTTAAAAATTAATTTATTCATTAATAAAACTAATAGTAAAATCATTTAAATCAAACTTTTTTAAATTAAAACAAGATACTACATCTTTAAGACTGAACCCTCTTGAGAATAAAAGAATAAAAAATATTGTATAGTGCCCGCAAGTATTTGAAAAAAAACCCTGAATCTGGTCATAATTATATTCAATCTCCATAGAAAATCTACTCAGATATCTATCAAGATTAAAATATTCTGGTGGATTACCAAATGAGTCAAAGAAAAAACACTTTCTATTATTGTCATAATATATTCCAAGCCAGTGTTCCCCAATCTTGTACGATGGATCTGTATTCAAGACAAAACAGGCAGGATAAAATTTTATCAATGGTATCTTATCCCTTGGAAAAACTCCTAGAAAACCACTCTTGCAGTATAAGTCAGCTCTCAATATTTTGTCTATCTCTACAGATGTTAAAGGAGTCACATCCATTTTAAAGTGTATAATCGAAAATAATTTTTCTATTCTTGTTGATCTCAATAATATTTTCGTATTCCAAATAAACTACTACAGTAACATTATCAGGTACACCCTTACTAAAATCAATCTCTAGCCTTGTATTCCCAATTTTAACCAAATTAAAATGTTCACTGTTACATAAATCTGCTGATAAATCGTATGCATACAAACAGTTTCCATTTTTATAATCTTCCTTTGTAATATCGAGACCATGATCGCCAATATCTCCGCTGATAGCCGTAAAAAGACTATGATAGGCTCTAGTATAAATATCTTTATCATAATCCAACTCAAATGCCTTATCAACCTCTTTCCCGTCCACAATTAACGCTACTCTGCTAGCATTAAAGTGTTGAAAATTAAAAGGATTCATGGTATTATCTCCTTCGTAAGATTTGGATAAAACTAAACCAAAAATAACACGAGACGGGACTGTTCCATTGGTCAGATTGTTAATTATTGTTCTAGATAAACCCTTAACAATTGGAAAATTTTTTATTTCTGTTCTCCTAATAGGGTATTGCGCATTATTTGTTTCCATTAATCTTTGATGAGCTGCTACAACATCTGGATTAATTAAAACCTTTCGTACATACAATACAGAACTAAGAAATTTCACCCGAAGCTTATCATTCCCCATTAAACAAAAAGCGCTCTTCTGCTTAGTTAATTTAATTTTAACATCTACCAGGTTTAAAAGTAAACGATCAGTATTGAATGCATCAACGTGTAAACGACTATAAAGCTCAAAAGATTTCCCTCCGGTTAAATTTTTTGCTCGCTCAACAAAACCATGGTTATAAGCACGTGGCTTTGGAGGAGTTTGTTTATCCACGATTGACGGATCGATATTATCAAATTCTCCAGCCGTATCCTTACTCCATAAACAGCTTTGTAAATGAGATTTTTTCGCTTCTGATCCGTAATTAAGTAACGTACATAAATATGCTAAATAGGAATAGCTATTCACAGGTGAATTTACAGGCGTATTATTAAATTCGACCTGTACTTGTTGATAGAGTGAATGAGCCAAATTATTGACGGGAGCGCAGTCCACTGCGCCCATAGGGTCACCCTTTTCATCAACTATACATGCAATTGTATGTAAAAACATTTTACCCATATCCAAGTACTCATCTTTTGAGCCTTTTATCTCAAACTCTATAGGTGTATTATTGTCAATATTATTTAAGGGATACGTATCCACGTAGTATCCGCTAGTAATCATTGCCTGTGTCGGTGGGGTGAACATCAGATTTAGCTCTGACTTACCGCATTCATGTGAATTTTTACTAATTTTAGACATCAAAAATATCTTTTAAACGCCTCAACTTTTTGTGCTTCCGATGAAGACTAATTTGATTTTTAACAAATTTCCTCTTCCCTGCACCTTTTTGTTCTTTCCATTTTTTTGCAATCTGATCAATACCCTCATTGAGACGCTCTCTACCCGATTCTTCAAATTTTTTTCCTGCAATTTTATCAGTTGCTACATTAGCTGCAGTTCTAATCGCTTCCGTACCGATAATTGTCGCACCTTTTTTAAGTACAGGTACAGCATGTTTTTTCAAAATTGGGACAATAAATCTAAAAAATGATCTAAACCAGTTACCCAAACCATGGCCACGTTGATTTCTATTTCCCCGATAAAGCGGAAAGTCAGAAGCTTCCTCATTTTAAAAATGCTGATAATAATCCATTAATTAATAAAGACTTTTTCTTCTAAAATGTAACTTGACCACAACTTCACCGCTCGTAAAATAAATTGGAAGACCCAAATGATTTCTAATATCAATTTCAATCATATCAAGATTAATTCTCGCAACAGGTATATATTGAGGAGAATCAAAGATCTTACTCGTAAAATTTAACCCCTTAACAAGATCACCAGTCGGAATAATCCTCAAAAGAGGAGCTTGTTCATTACCTACAAACTGATACTCAACAATATCTGAATAAACATAAAAATTACTAATATCACTCAAATTTGTTCTTAAAGGTTTTGAACTCTTATAAGTAACTCTTTTTGACTTAGTAAGACCAGTATACTGTGTCTCTGAAAACCCAAAAGTCTCATGAACATCATCAAAAAATGTAAAAATTACATTTTCCGGAACAAATAAATAAATCTTCTGTGTAGTTTGTAGATAATCAATGAAAGGTGAAATCTGCATAAGTTTGAATTCTTCGTTCATACGCAGGATTAAGTCAGGAAGTGCTTCGTAAATAAAAAATTCAATTTTATAATCAATGCTTATATCATCAACTGCGATATTTATTCTGCCATCTTTTCTATATTTCCACGATACAGGATACAAAAGCTCAACAAGAGCAACTTCATAAGTACCTTCTAGATAAACGGGTACTTTTAATTTTGTTTTAAAATGTGTTTTGGTGTTATCTGGATAATCGTTCTGCGACGCGTTACTAGGTAGAGTTAAATAAAAGCTCATTTTATTATACTTGATGCAGGTTCCCAACTATTAAATTTTTCAGGATAACCTAACCACTTAACTAATACCTCCTCTTTTCTATTCCTTATTCTACGCTTCAAAATTTCCTCCACTTTGAAAACATCGTCTTCTTTTACTATTTTCTGCAATTCAGTTTCATAAAACACACCTTCAACTGGTTCGTCCGTCAAGTCTCTAATTTTATAAACGGGGGGAGAACGAGGAATCTGTTCACTTATAAAAAAAATCTCTTCTGACCAATTAGGAGTGTACCCTTTGTTGAATACTGTTTTATATTTCGATATACGTACTTTATCATTAATTTGTAATTTAAATTTCTTAGCTGGCGTTTTCGTGTTAGTAAAAACCAAATCGTAAATCTCCTGCTCTTTATCCTTCGTTACACTTGATGGCTTCATTTTGATAGTCCTGTGATAACTATTATTGTAAGCATTAATCAAACTATCAATCACGTCGTAATAAATATATTTCCCTACTAGCGTAAAGTTACGCCACATTTTTTCTTTAAAAGTCCTATTGAAGCGTTCGATCACGCTTGCCTTTAATTCGGAATTGACCACATACATTGATATATTCTTCTCATCCAAGTACTTTTTAAACTTTTTGTTTATAAATTCCTTGCCTGCATCTGTTTGAATTTTTTCTGGCACTCTACCCTCTTTTAAGATTTCCTTAAAAGCTGTCAATATTGCTTCACCTTCTTTACTCTTCAGTGGCTTTACCCATGCATATTTGCTAAAAACATCGATACACGTCAAAAGAAACTTGTAGCCTTTATTCACTTTTGAGAACTTCAACATGTCAACAAAATCAAGTTGCCATAAATAATCAATCCCTAAACTCGTAACCTTATTTCTCTTGTACTTTCTCCTCGCCGGTTTGTGCAAGGTGTACGTGGGTTCGGAGCTCAGATAATCTTTTAATTTTTCTTGAGTTACCTTTATCCCTCGTTCTTTTAAAGCACGTGAAAAATTTGAAGCACCTGACAGAGAGCCTGGAAGGGAAGCATCTAAATAATTTTCTTTGAGAATTTGATTCATTTTCCAGATTAAGCGAACACTCTTCACAACACTTACTAATCAGCATTACGTTTTGATTTTTTCAAATTTTTTTGAATGATTCAATAGTTTTTTTTCTTTTCTGATTCTTGTAAAGAAGAAGCAGATTCGAAATAATCCGGCTTAATTTTTCTAGGTCGAAACATATAATCGTCTTTATATTCCTCCCACTCGGGCTCTTCAGGTACATCTAGATCAACATCGTCATCATCCAACTGTTCTTCTTGTTTTTTAACTCTCCTGATCTTTTTTGCTTTTTTTATTTCACTACTCTGATCGAACTCCAGTTTTAACTTGGGATCAAAAAATGGCGTTTTAAGGGCATTTTGATCAATAAACGGACTTGTTAGAAATGAAGTTTCACTGTTTTTAGGTGTTTCGGGCACCATTGAATCAACTAATGCTGAATCAATCACAGCCTCTATTTTATTCTCAATTCCCTGAGGTTTCTGCATTAATCGACTTTCAAAAATTAAATTTCTCCTCAAAACTTCATTATACATCTCCACCTTTTCTTTGATACTCAATCTAGGGTTACGTAGAATTTTTGACAATTCCTGATCTAATTCACTCATTTTTTCACATTCAGGTTCTTCGCGACCTGTCGCCGGCACAAGAATCATTTTACTTGAAAATTTCATTATTTACTAAACTGATCGATCGCAAATGAAATTAATCTTGCTGTTGTATCAATTGCTGCTGGAATGAGTAACGGCAACCATCCTCCTTTCTGAATTAGAAATGTTCTCTTTTTCTTCACATTTCCCTTCTCGTATACAAATTTCCTTAAATCGGACTTGTATTTGTCTAACCTCTAACCTCTCTGTCTAACATTTCCTCTTTTTTTAACTAAACATTCCCCTTCAAAACATTATAAACACAATCTCCTAAAACTTTAATCAAATCAGCATCGGAATTCAAAAGAATAGCTTTTCGTAATTTCGTTTTACACGTACTCAATAACTTGAGTTCCGGAATTTTTGCTTCTACTCTCTTCATGGTCCAGAACTAAAATGAATTCAAATACTACGTGAGGAGCTTACTTAAAGTGCAAATTGTGGGATTTGCGGAGCAAATCCCACAATTTTCGCACTTTAAGCGTCTCAATTACCGGTACGTATGGTTCCAAAATCACAAGTCATGGGCTCGGCCGCCCCGCCCCGGGTCCGTTTTTGGTAAGAGGGCCTGAGTGGATGGGGTAGAGGATGAAAAGAAGAAAAGTTATTTTTAGGTAAAAGTTTTAAACAGAATCCATAAGGAAGTGTAGACAAATCGTCACAAATTATTCTTTTATCATATACCATTCGGTAAATTTTATCGCTTGTTTTTGTACGCAAACTCCAATCGTTTTTGTTTCTTACCAGAGTCGATTGACGCACAGATACTCTCTCTTCTCTCATGTTACAAACGATATTTTTGATTTTGTCAAAATCTATTCTCCTGGATGCCGCATAGTTTAGAGAAAATCCCTTCACTTTGGAATGAGTTATACCAGTATCTAATTTGTAAGAGTAATTTTTTGGTCCAGCTGATACAAACTCGACAATATGACTACCTTCAGAAGGGTCAATTTCATTTGTGAACTCTCCTAAATAGTCGCCTAATTTGGGTGAATACTTGCCTGCAAATCTTTTAAAAAATATTGAATCTGTATCAACATACATTACACGATCACCTAGTAATTTCATTTCACCATAAAGCTTCAAGCGTGCTTGTGCTGTTACAAATGCTGCAATAGCCACATTAGTCTGGTTTGAGCCCCAATGCATTTCTTTGTTGTCCTGATAAAGCAGCATTGCAACATGGTCAGATGGAAAAAGAAGATTTTTGACTTCAAATTGTTTGTTATTGAAATATTCAAGTAGTTCCTGGTAAGACGTGATAAATTTGCAACTTGTTTTTAATGTCTGCATAGCATATCTTCCCCATTGGGAATTTAAGAGTAATTTCGATAACGCCTTGAGGCCTGAATTCGGTTTGATGTTGTTTTTATCTAATAAAATGCCTTCTCTTTCATTATACTCTCTAATGTAGCGGTCTTTATCGTCTTCAGAGAGAACCCATGAAGGATAACCAGTAGCTTCTTGTTTGATTTTGAGCATACAATTGACGTATGCTGTAAATAAACCTCCTGTTTTAGTGGAAGGATTGTATTGTTCTACTACTGACCAATGCCAGATTTCATATATTTTCTCGATTTTGTATCCGTTCTCAATAGCAACATTGATTTCGAGAGAGACCCAAGTACCCTCGAGACATCTTTCAGCTTCTGAATGATTGCAGGTTTCTTGCGATGAATTAGCGCACGATGCACACAATGGAAAAAGTAGCTTCCCGTTGGCATGATAAGGTAGAACAGGGTGATATAATTTACGTGGTGGAATTATTCTACAATACACTAGACCAAAATAGTTTTCCACTTGTTTAAAGTTTTCTGTTATTCTTTCTGGATGCCCTATCGGAAATTTGCCATATTTTTGTATATAGGGATACAAACTTGTGAAATCTATATAATCTGCGGCGCCTTCGTAGTACAACATAATAGCATTTGTTCTTCCACCAGCTAATGCGTCTCTTGGATTGAGGGGTGGTTTTATGTTACCTTTTTCTTCGTCAATTATTTTTTGCATCATCGGATCACTATCGGTCTGTACTTTATAATCACACTCCCATATTTCAACTACCTTGTTTACCATTCCAGCTAATTCAGTCATACGTTTGACAT
>Ga0082207_1001646_pt1 | contig 10382 bp, 9 predicted proteins | sample LakMenEpi10Aug09_FD_71540 | JGI IMG/M metagenome (GOLD analysis project Ga0082207, IMG submission 71540) | reverse complement strand
GGGTTGTGGCGGGGGGGGTTCCTTTTTTTGCCGCCCCCGCCCCCCCCCCCCCCCCCACTTAGTGGGTAAAGTTCAATTTTTCGCCCTAAGTCGCACTATGGGGTTTAAAACTACCAATATACAGCGGGTGGACGGTTGACCCCAGCGGGGGAAGCATGCTGGACGGGTGAGCCCCGCCGCTGCGCCGTTCTCATACTGCAGCAATTAACAGTGTCACAATTAATTATTGTTGGCATGAACCGCAGGGAAAATGCGTAATTCGGTGAAAGACGTGTTGGGAATTCATTCGGACTGATCGTTTCGGGACGGTACGTGTCAAATCAAACTTTCCAAGGAATCGTCGTATCGCATTCGACAAAATACACATGCTGCAAAGTGTACTGTCAGTCCAGCCACAATCAAAACCAACATAAAGGCTAAATTTGTGGATAATTATTAATTACAGCCTCTCTTTGTATGGTCCAATCCCTTATTTATATCATATATTGTCATATACTCTCTATTTGAAATCCTTTCAGATGTAACATTTGTATTCCTGGTTGTGAGACAAATATACATACTACTTTTACATCGAATTATTATATCTGGTAATTCGGCGCAAACCTAACACTCGTTGGAAGATTTTTATTTTTAAATATGTTACATATGGTTACAACTTACAAGGTGCATCGGCTTCGACATATGCAATTGACCTTCGAACATGCTGTATCAAAACATGCCTTTTGTTAACCTTCCTTGCCATGTCCTCGACTCTGTTCTTTGAGGATGCTTATTATCCAACTATACACTGACATTTATCACAAAATATTTAAAATATATTTAATAGTATTATTGTTCCAAATAAAGTTTATTATCACGTTCTTCTTTCAATTTTTTAAAATTAAACTCTGTGATCTGTATTTTTGGATGAATCAGTTGGGAGATGGGTACCAGGGTAGCTAAGGTGGCAGTGCGCCTTCTTGCTACAGCAGCTTTCTTGGTTCGAATCCAGACATCTCTCAAAAATACAAAATGGGCGACATAAGCAAAGAAGTAAATAAAACACTAGCAAAAAAATATACAAAAACATTCTGTACACTAAAGTAGCGAAGACAGAGTAGGGATGACACAGAAACTTTCCTTCACGTTTCGAAAAGCCGATTTGAAAATTCATAATTCAGCGCAATTACGAATAATGGTTATACTATGATCAGTAAGTAGACTCCATGCTTTCGGAAAAGAATAAAGTAGCTTGTTTTCAAAAATTTTTAGACGAGAAACAGGAATATAAAATTCTTCATGATTACGCAGAGACATAGACACAGTTTCGCTTCTCCCCCGTTCGTTGGAGATCCATACATGAAAAAAGATGGTGGTAACTGGTAAGTGGCCCTGAATAAACCTTTGCATAAATTGAAGTTTAAAAAACTCTATGAGTGATGGAAGCGGCAAGATACAGTATTTAGTCTTTTGAAAATTGGTTCAGTATGGGCTCTGTAGCGGTAGCCACTATTAGAGATGATGCGCACTGCTGCCTTTTGTTTACGAAACAAGTCTGCTTTTACACTTTCATTTGCGCATCCCCAGATGTGATTGCCATAGACTAAGTGACAATGAAGTATGAACCATTGAGTAGTACAGAGTTTTCAGCGAATTTTCAGTTAAGAAGTTTTTGCAGGTTCTAAGCATATATAAAGCACGAGACACTCTTGTAAATATAGTTTTAACCTGATATTTAAAATTGAGTTCAGTATCGAAATAAACTCCTAGGAATTAACAGTTGGTATATTTGATGACCTCTTTATTCTTTCAAGTGGTATGCATGTACTGTAGTCGTGTATATTCAGTCCAGTACGGTCATTCCAACATTTTCAGTATGTACTGAAGTCTGTATATTAGCCTATTAGGCGAGTATTAGGGTCCAGTGATTTTGGAATTAGGTGTTGCTTCACTATGGGGGAGGTTAAATAGTATATATAGAATGTAAATCATCATATTTTGAATTTTAAAATTGTGTTGCCTCTATCTTATTTTGACTTTTAAGTCTCGCAAATTTTCCTAAAATGCCGTTTCCAAAGGTCGTCGTTTCAGATGTAAAAGCTGCTCAGCGGCATGCGTGCAATGTAAACAAAGGAAATAAACAAAGCCAGCAGAGTTGAAGATTATCAACTGAAAGCTTCAATGGGGCCCAAAAAAAAGCTCTACGTGGGGAAAAGTTTGGGGGAGCACCGGCAGATCTCCCAACAACTGATTTGCCTACCAACAGTGATGTTGCAAGATATTTTTATCTCCTCAGTTCACAAGAAAAGGATTACAAAACACAGATTGACTTGGTACGGCAGAAACTGAACGATGTGTGGTCAAAGTGTAACACTAGGCTGCCAGTGATAGAAGAAAAGTCCTTGCACACGAAAATTAAGCGTTTTCTGGACAAGGTGAAGCAGTTAAATGCTGGCAAGTTGAGTGTATCATTGGCTTTGAATGTGCAGAAAACAAAGGACAAACTGTTTGATATTGCCGCATGTAACTGTTCTTTGCAAACACATCCTTGTGATTCAAAGGTCGTCCGTTGCAGCATTGAGAACTGTGAAAAGGAGCACATAATCTGCGAATGCCCCAACGACAGGAGGATCCCAGCTGAAGAACGTTCCTACATGAGAGACCAGAGAGCAAAAGTGGGGACGAGGGGTGCCTATCAAATGGGTACGAAGGAGAGAAGTCGTGCAGTGAAAAAAAAAGTGGGCACCAGCGGAGGCACCGTTAGACCACGGAAGCGGGTTCAGCAATTGGAGCAGATCATTGTCAACCCTGACATGAGTTTTGAGGCGAGTACACTACTGTATGCTGTACCGGTACCTTACTACTGTGTCCGGATCCGGATCCATAATTTATTTGCTTTCTGGATTCGGATCCTTGCTATTTTGTATAAAATACCAAAAAATGTTGCATATTTAATCATTTGTATATAGAAAAGTAACTACTGTACTTTATTTAGTGAAGAATTTTTAGTTTAGGTAGTTATCGTTCAAATTAAAACATATCTCAGATATCAAATATGATACTATTCTTTATAAAATAAAAATTGTCAATGGGCACAAAAATGTTCTAGCAGGATCCAGACAAGATATTTATACCAGATTCGGAACCGGATCTGTAATTTTGAATAACAGACCCACGTCATGGTTTAAATTGGTACCGTACCCTTGTCTAAATAAATAAATACTTGCAGGCAAGTTCTGGGAGTTCAGAGACTGGAGAAGCTGGTGACTGGCCTGCAGGCAACTCAGCCTATAATCTGCGACGTCTGAACAACTTTATTCTTGAGGTTATCAGGTGAATTCATTGAATTTGTTCTACTTGTTCATAGTTATGGAATTATAAAGTGTTCCGGATCTGGTCAGATCCGTAATTAATTGGCCTCCCGGATCCGGATCTAAGATTACAGATTTTTTTATGGGGAATATGTCTGCAAATATGTTTGCAATATGTAGCCAAAATCCAAAAGGTTTTAGCATTTACAGTATGCAAGGGATGAATGCCGAACATTACAAAAAAGTTTATTTGTCCGGTACCTTGTTATTTTACTGGGGACTGATAGTTTTTTGATAAAATATTGCCTCAGCATTAACTTACTTACGTCGGGAAACTTCTTCTTATTGAATTAGATAGGAAAGCATACGGTGGTACCGTTCATCAAATTAGTTAGATTTAATTACAGGTCCAGGACACTGGTATAAAATTAGAAAGTTTTCGAAACAACCACCATTTTAGAACCTTTAACATAAATATACTGAACAGTTTTTATTCTTTTTCAGATATGACGTCTCTGATGTAGCAGCAGCAGCTTTGGCAAATGGACTCCTCAAAGACTTTGGAATTATCAGTGACAAAGACAGTGACGAAGTCATTGACTCATTCAAAATCCAGCGAGAAAAGCAGAGGATGTGTGTGGAAAAAGTCCAGGAGAGGAGCCTAGACCTCCAGAATTTGACCTGCATTGGCTTGGACTCGAAGAGGGACACCAATGCTCTGCTGATGAACACAATTACAGATGGTGAAGAAGTCAGGATTTTCAAGACTTCGGGAACTGTGGACAACTTAACATTCACAGTGGAATCAGGTACTGTACGATACCCTACCTAACCCGCTTTTACAAACTTAATGTTTCTGCCATTCTTCCGAATCCATTGAGGAACCTGGAGAACAAATCACAGAGCCCGAATTTTTAAACTTTCAAGGATCCCAAGAATCGATTCCAAGGTATCAATTCCGCAAGCCTATTTAGCCTGGTGGACCGGTACAACAACTCAATTCCTACTCGGTTCCTAGCCTCCATAAATTGTTTACAAATTCCAGCACTGGCCTCTTTGCATAAATTGTTTACAGAACTGAGCTGTAATTTTTAAACAGTCTATGGGGGCTAAGAACCAAGTAGGAATAGGGTTATCTTACCGGCCCACCAGGCTATATAGGTACGGATCCACGAATCCGGATCCGTAACAAAATGTCACAGATCCGGAACATCAGCAGATACATTTACACAAAAGTTATACAAAAATCACAGTACCGGTACTGTTTATAATTTACTTTTATTCTATTCAAAGCCTATGATTTGACAAAAACTAACGGCTTAAAATTTTACAGGTCCAAGAGCTGGTGAGTACCTTACACATCAGGTTGTTCCTGAGGACAAAACACAAGCCAGCGGGTTGGCTAACCTGACGTATGCAGTCCTGGAGGAGTTCAACAGTGTGTAGAGCTTGGAGGCATGTGAACGAACTGCCCTTGAGGCATGTGATCTCAAATCTGGATGGAAAATCTGTTTCAGCAAAGAAGTTTTCTGGGCCAATAGGCCAACAGATTGGAAGAGAAGATCTTCACACATCTGATGTGGTTGCTTTTGAGCCAATTCCAACTGTTGTAGTGAGACCACAACCTGAAGTTCTGAATGATCTATCCAACGATCAGAGAGTACTTCTGGAGTACATGCTTGGAGTGTCCTGTGGAACTGTAGCTGCAAAATATGTTAATAGAAAAGCCTGGACCACTGAACCATGCCAGGTGGTTGACAACTGCCATCAGAATTCTAATGTTGTATACCAGAACTTTGAATCCAACTGACACGCTAACAATTATGGTCAAGTACATTCAGGCTGTCTATGGAAAAGTGTGGTTCCGTGTAAAGGCAGAAAAGAGCTTCACAAAAGCTCCTGAAATCCTCTTTGACATGATACAGGACACTAAGGCAGTTGACGTTGACTCAAAGCTGTTCAACATCGTGGCTCCAGTTCTGCGCAGAAATGCTTTTTCATGCCTGGGAGAAAACTTTTTGGCCAGCCTGCTGTATTCTGACAGCCCGGACCACAGGCAGCTTGCTGTAGACAAGATACTTCAGATCAGGGCCGGCCCAAGACAGGAACTCGCATCCACAGAGAAACATATTCCTCCTTTGAACTTTGATGCTAGAAACTGGGGGGAAATGATCGACATCATGTCCGTGAACTGCCAGGAGCCACCCTGTACCAGGAAGATTTCTGATGAAGACATTGTAGCCATGGCAGCTTCACCAGGAGTTGCTCCTGTGTTTCCAATCCATACACAGAGTGTCGAGAGAGCTGTCAAGCTTACATCTGAAGCAGCTAAAACATCCTACGTGTGGGAGAAGAGACACAATTATATTGTGGCAAAAAATGCGTCCAGGAAACAGAGGAAGGGATTCAAAACAAAGAAAGACTACCACTGAAAAGGCTGTATTGTTTATAGTCAGTCTAAAGAAATTTGTTTCTGTTTTTGTAGAGATTTTTTCTGCTTTTAACAAATATACGACAATATAAATAATTTAGTGTTACTTCTTAATTCCAAATTATGTCTAACATACAGGTTAAAGGTGTTGTATCTGTTTCTTTTCACTATTTCTGCAAAGTAAAAAGTCCTACAAATGAATTTTGTCAGACTATTGTCCTGTCCTTAGGTGGCTAAAAAGAGACACTGGCTGCAAATCGATAAAAAGTCGGCCTTTGAGAGACCTTGCCAATGGATTGTGAAGGAAATCAGTATTTTTTCATTATTTCTGTTGAAAGCGAAGTAAAATTATTTTTTTAACAGGTTACTGATTTTAATCCATCCCGGATTCAGATTTTTATCAAACCCGGATCCAACAGGTACAGAAAAAATTGATCTAATTCAGAAATAATTAAAGTACTTTTTTACCAAACAAATTGCCACTAAGCTCTCAAAAATACGAGTTTAGGATTCAGGATCCGGGAAAATACCAATTCCGGATCCCTGATCTAGAAGTCAACGACTCCGGATCCGGACCCACAACACTGAACAAAATCGTGTGATACAAAATGGGACGACAAGTACTTTTTAGTATTTATACTGTCAGTTTGTCATAAAACCCGGGACTGGATACGGATACTCAAAAAAGGTTTTCTTTTCGGCTCAAACTTGAGGTATACATGTAAAGCACGCCTAAGAAGGATCCGAACCCTCTTTACCGGAATGCCCAACAAACCCTTCTCCAATCTCTTTTGGTTTCGAACACCCAAAGAGGGTTGGGGGGGGGGATATACGCGCGTTGCGCGCGTGCCAAAAAAGAGGGGAATGTTGTGGAGGCTCAGGCCTCGGTCGAACCGAGGGTAACCAGGTCCCAAGGAAGGAACATTAGGTAAGCGGGAGTACTGTTCAAGTTTGTTTCCCCAATTCCAGTTCAACTCTCCCCTACCTGGAAGGTCTCCATAGAGCGCTTGAGCTCCAGGTTTTGCTTCTTGATCTCCTGGAGAAGAGTGTTGTTGATACGGTCGTAGTCCTTGAACTTCAGCGCAAACGTTGTCAACACCAAAATACCTAGACCTGAACAATGTGACGACGTTACGTAAGATGGATTATATGCATGCATGAAGGAAAAAAAACGACTGAAAGTAATGAACATATTACAAACCTATGGTGAACTGACGAGCCATCCATACTCGATTGTATATCACTTCTGAAAGGTCTGTTGCCACCTGAGGATAAAGTACATATTTAGTCAGTAAACAAAAATCAACTGCCCAGCAAGTGTTTCAGGTCTCTTAGATTTCGAATCAGGTAAGGAACTGAAGCAATACAAAACATCGTAAAACTCAAAACCTCCAGCTCATCAAAAATCCAGATCCAGATCTAGATCCAGCTTGTTGACGAATTATTTTTTCTTAGGCCTCCATGAAGGACTTCCATGTTACAGAAGAAGACGCCAGTCCTCCAAAGAGAAAATCTAGTACTTCAAATCATGAAAATCTTCAATTTTGGGGTAATTTTAGCTTCCCTGGATCCGGGTTGGAAAGCAGGAATCAGAGACCTACTTTTATCCGGAACCAATCCGGATTCTGGGTCCGAAACGCTGTTACAAAGTTCTATACAATGGCTAAGATAACATCGTAATGCATCATTATGCATGTACATACATAACGATAAAATAAAGAGAAAACATGTAGTTAAATAGTAGCATGTTTTCGCGGCAAAAAATCGGGATTCCGCACAATGTATCGTGCCCAAGGTACAAAGCCGAATCAAATCCGAAATGGACAGAACAGTGGGTGCCGAGTATCAAAAAGAGAATATGATAGCACGACAGACCAAGGCAACGGCTATCCTTCGGCAAAGGTTCCCTTTGTATTATTAAACGCTGTTTGTTCAGCTGATGCCTTCGCCTCACAGACAGGAAGGAGGGATGGTATAAGATATCCTGGTGGCGTACCGTACATTATAGAGGATCTTAAAATGTAAAGTACAAATACGACTCTGACATTATCTTTGATAAAGTAGAAAACAGACCTTCAGTCCATCAGAAGGAAGACTCCACCTGCACACAGCGCGCTCCAGCCCCAAATTCAGCGAGACCAAGACAAACAGCCACAATCGCGCATCCGCCGTTTGCTTCGTCGCCGTCACAACGTAGATGACGACCAGACAGGCGCCGTAGTAGACGACGGTGTAAAGCCAGTTCACCTCGGAGAGCACCAGGTTCTGGAGCCGGGACACCCGGTCGAACACCTCGAAGATGAGGTTCTTCTGCTCGGTGGTGGTGAGGCGGAACTCGGTGAGCATGTGCCGGACGCTGTCCCTCCCCACCTTGATGGCCTGGGTGAGGTAGGAGCTGTTGGCCACCAGCTCTTGGTTGATGGCAATCGCCTTTTCCTGACCTTCAAGAAGGTCCTGCTGGAGGCGAAAGCTTTCTTCTATGGTCCGAGCGGCCTGCAATAACGTGAAGTCTAAGCCGAAGTTGAATGCGCAGATAATTGTAAACATAGTTTCCGGCAGAAGGCTAAGAGAGAAGCGTTCAGCTTACTAAACTTAACTGTTTTCCATTAAATTCAGAAAAAAGCACTTTCAAGGTTATCCAGAATCCGGATTAGTTTTGAATAATGGGTATACTCCACCTTAAATGAATGCAGACGCAGATTTCAAAGACAATAAAAACATGCTGTCCTTTCGTGGCGCGAGATCATAATTGTGGAATGTGGATCCTGATTCGTAACGCTGGTATAATTTACCTCTTTCCTTAGATACATCAATAACAAAAGCCCACTAACACAAATATACGATATGAGAAGTGATAACATAACCTGGGCAGAGGAGGCCGTGAGCCTGTTGACCGTTTCTTCAGTAAGCTCCTGCCACATCTGGGACTGGAGGAAGAAGCATATGTTCTGCGTCTGCGTGAAAAAATTCGAGTATGCCGTGAACCCATTGTTGTCCACATTCGCCAGACAGTCCGCCAGGGGCGCGGAATCCTCGCAGGGATAGGTGCGTACCCCCGCCTTCTCCAGGAAGCAGTTGGCAAAGCTGAGCGCCAGCCGGCTCTGCACCTGGTCGTCCAGCTGTTTGCAGCCCTGGTCGAGGCGGTGGAGGGCCGCCTTCCAGCAGGCGCCGTAGCGCGGCATCCGAGAGTCCAGCTGTATGATCTCGTACTGGGTTCTCCCTTGCGCCACGAGGGCGTCGCGATTGCCTGCGTAATTAAAGAATTAATTTCTATCTCAGCATAAATCACAGTTAATTAAAAATTTTACTCTTAAAACCCACTCCTACGGACAGAATTGCAGATCTAATGATCAAAATGCAATTCAGTTTTGTAAGAACCACACTAGAGTACGTAACTGTCTCAACAGCTTAAAAAATTGAAATTATTTCAAATGTATATCCTACATTTGTTTTGTATATCCACATCTTTACACCCCCAGGGTATACAGACCCAGGGTAAAAAAATCCCTATGGTGTTCTAGACCCGGGGGAAATAAAATAATCGACCTAAAATACGTGCTCTGGAGACAGAACTACCCGGAGCCAGTAGTCATGAACTTTCAAAACTGAACTATCTTTTTCGACAAAAAGCCGAAATGTTAGAAATATTTTTACGGCAAAATACCAAGATTTTTATATTAATTATTTAACTCAAAACGGGAATTTCGCTTACCATGGAAGGCTGACGAAAAGTCTCCTCCGAGGTAGCATATTTTTTGGGCTAAAATTGCTATTGCGAAGAAATTTTTCAGTTTAAGGTACATAATGAAAGAGACAAGATGCTTTTGTTGCAACGAGGCTGCCAAGTAATGCTTTGAATTAGATCTAATAATGTAATGTTGTTTGCAATCTAGCCATTTGAAATTGAGTTCTACGGGGCAAACACTCCTGAAACGGGAGCTTTCTGCCAAGACACCCTGTTCTTCAATTTGATCTGAAATATATCTTATAAGTTATATGTATGTACATTATGTATTATATGTATGACGCTTTAGTTAGTCAGATCTAAAAATGACTTTGTACATGTTAAGCAGCTATATGGTTTCTCCCCAGAATGAGTTCTTAAATGTACTTGCAACGCAGATGAATGGGCAATGACTTAGAACATTGGGAGCAGCTGTAAGGTTTCTCCCCAGAATGAATTCTTCAATGTGCTTGCAACCCAGATGACTCAATTTATGACTTTGTACACTGGGAGAAGCTATGAAGGTTCTCTCCAGTGCGAACTCTCATATGTCTTCGTAAGCTTACAGCTTGGGAAAACGACTTTGAACACTGTTTTCAACTGTAAGGGCCCAGAATGAGTTCGTAAATGTACCTGCAAAGCAGATGAATGGGCAAATGACTTTGAACACTGGGAGCAGCTGTAAGGTTTCTCCCCAGAATGAATTCTTAAATGTCGTTGCAACGCAGATGACTGGGCAAAAGACTTGTAACACTGCGCGCGCTGTAAGGTTTCTCACAGAATGAGTTCTTAAATGTACTTGCAAAGCAGATGGATGAGCCAGTGTTCAAAGTCATTGGCTCATCCATCTGCTTTGCAAGTACATTTAAGAACTCATTCTGGGAGAAACCGTACAGCTGCGCGCAGTGTTACAAGTCTTTTGCCCAGTCATCTGCGT
>Ga0082207_1001645_pt1 | contig 10382 bp, 9 predicted proteins | sample LakMenEpi10Aug09_FD_71540 | JGI IMG/M metagenome (GOLD analysis project Ga0082207, IMG submission 71540) | reverse complement strand
TGCCCTGCGCGCTCGTTTCCGTCAGTTGTTCATCGCCTCGAGCACCGTAGATGCCAATTGCCGAGCCAGATAAAAACACTGATGGTTTACGTTGCAATGAAGCAATAGTTGTGGCCAAGAGCGCAGTTGTTTGTGTGCGACTGTCGAGAATTTCTTTGCGGTAGGCATCGCTCCAGCGCTTATCGCCAATGCCTGCTCCCGAAAGATGAATCACTGCATCGCAGCCCTCAAGGGATGCTGGGTCGAGCTTTCCCGACTTTGGGTCCCACATGATTTGACCGACCGCAGCCGATCGGCGAACCAGTTGAACAACTTCATGCCCACTCGACTTAAGTGAAGTTACGAGTTGAGTTCCAATGAGGCCACTTGCACCAGAGATAACAATTTTCATGTGATCAGAATACGGCAGGAATCACCAACACTCGGGATCGTGCCAGAAACACTATGGAATGACGATTGGCACCGAAGTTACGATTGTATTTGGCCTGAACAGCAAACGCGCCTTAATGGCAAGTGCCGACTGGTTGTGCAGCCATTGCGAGCGAAGGCTGGTGACGAATTCGGGGATGATGACAGTGATGATGTCGTCGTTTAGTTCGTCATCCAATTCGTTGATGCGATTGAGAATCGGTTCAGTGAGGTCTCGGTATTCGGAAACGATGGTGTCTAGCTCGATCCCGATGCTGTACTTCTCCCAATCCGCATCAAGCTGGGCTCGGTCGGTTGGGGATTGAATCACGGACAGTGCGATGATGCGGTCTGGTCGCAAGCTTTGTGCATAGCGAACTGCCTGCAACACACCTTGGTTCACCGATCCAACTAGCACGACAACGGTGTGGGTGCGGAACGGTGCTGAATAGCCATCTTTTACCTGCAAGAAGCTTCGAACACGCGAATAGTGTTTGTTTACTCCGATAAATGAAAGCACAAGCGTCGGAATCACCACGGCTGGAATCCACGCACCATCGGTGAATTTAACAACTACAACGATTCCCGCCACGAGTGCTGTGGTTGCTGCACCGAAACCAGACATCACTGCGCGTGGAACCCAGCCTGGGCGTTTGTGTTTTCGATGGTGCACAAGCATGCCAAATTGGCTGAGCGTAAAACCAGTGAACACCCCAACGGCGTAGAGGGGAATCAGCGCGTTAACAATTCCGCCGAATGAAATCACCAACAGGGATGATGCGATGCCAAGGAAGATGACTCCGTTCGAGAACACCAGGCGGTCGCCGCGGTTCATGAATTGGCGAGGCAAGTAATTATCTTTCGCGATAATCGACGACAGTCGAGGGAAGTCTGCATAGGCAGTGTTCGCGGCCAAAATCAAAATTGCAAATGTTGCGAACTGCGTGAGGAAGAACATCACGTTTCTGCCGCCATATACCTGCTCTGCTAGTTGGGCGAGCACGGTGTCGGCGATATGTCCTTCTTCGTCTTTCATCGGTTGCAAATGTTGAGCAAGAATGCTCAAGCCAAAGAAGCTTGAACCAAGTATGCAGGCCATGATGATCAGCGTGGTGCTGGCGTTTCGCGGCTCTGGTTTTTTGAAGGCTGGTACACCGTCGGCAACGGCCTCGATACCTGTTAACGCAACGGCACCTGAGGAGAATGCTTTGAGAAAGAAAAACAGCGTGATGCTGTTGTTGCCACCGAGTAATTCCTGGGAAAATGCATCCTCGTGCGGAATCGGACCGAGGTCTTGTACGAACACACGGAAGAGTCCGTATCCGATCAGTGTGAACAACAAGATGATGTACAGGTACGTGGGTGGCGCGAAAAGCGACCCTGACTCCTTAAGGCCGCGAAGGTTGGCCAACGTCACGATGGCGATAAAACCGACGCACAACGTGACTCGATGAGGCTCGAGGCTGTTGAATGCGGAAACTATTGCTGCAACACCGGCGGCAATTGAAACGGCAACGGTGAGGATGTAGTCGACCAACATCGATCCGCCAGCAACCAACGAAGGGATTCGCCCGAGATTTTCCCTCGAGACCACGTAAGACCCACCACCGTTGGGGTAGGCAAAAATCGTTTGTCGATAGCTACTGACCACGATGATGAGAAGAAAAATAACAAGAATGGAAATTGGTACAAGCCTGCTGTAAGCGGCAACACCAGCGCCGGCAAGGGACATAAACACGATCAGGATTTCTTCAGTTGCGTATGTTGTTGACGAAATTGCGTCGCTGGCAAAAACGGGGAGCGCAACCTTTTTTGGCAAGCGTTGGTGGCCATCTTCAGACGTGGCAATTGGCTTGCCAATGAAGAATCGTTTCAAGGGGTTGGACCGTGTTGTAGTAGCCATAAGCGAGATAGAGCCTGCCACACGGACCACTGTTGGGGCGACTGCAGGCTCTACCATTGACACTTGCCATATAAATAGGCATGCATTGGACGATGTCCGATGTTGTCACTAGGGAGATAGCCGTGCACGTAGTCATCGTTGGTTGTGGGCGAGTGGGTTCGACCCTCGGCAAAGAATTAACGGCCGCTGGCCATACGGTTGCTGTGATCGACCGCAAGCCCGAAGCTTTTTCCCGCCTTGGTGAAAAGTTCTCCGGTCAGAAAATTGTGGGAATTGGTTTTGACCGCGACATTTTGATCGAAGCCGGGATCGAAAAAGCAGGCGCGCTCGCATCTGTAACGAATGGCGATAATTCCAACATCTTGATCGCACGAGTGGCACGCGAAGAATTTGGCATCGAACGAGTCGTCGCGCGCATTTATGACCCGAAGCGAGCAGAGATTTATGAGCGATTGGGGATTGCAACTGTCGCCACGGTGAAATGGACGTCCGAGCGAATTTTGCGCCGCATTCTTCCCGAACTGCCAGCGATCGAGTGGACCGACCCCAGTGCAAAGGTGGTGCTTGTCGAGCGCGAATTACCCAAGCATCTTGTAGGCAAACGAGTGAGCACGTTAGACAGCGCAACGGCGCGCGTAGTTGCTGTCCGTCGCCTTGGTTCAGCGATGATCCCAACATCCGACACAGTGATTCAAGAAGGCGACGTGGCGTATGTGTCGTCGGAAATTTCTTCGCTTGCCGCATTTGATGCAGAACTGGCCGCAAGCCAAAACGGAAAGGGTCACTGATTATGAAAGTAGTGATTGCAGGCGGTGGAAGCGTTGGTCGTTTTACGGCAGAACAACTTGTCGAGGCTGGACACGAGGTGACGATTATTGAAAATGATCGCTCGGTGGTGCGCGAATATGCCGATGACGCATCAACTGGTGTGAAGTGGCATCAGGGAGATGCCTGTGACGTTTCGGTGTTGGCGGCGGCGGGAGTGACAATGGCAGACGTTGTTGCCTCGGTAACTGGCGACGACGAAGACAATCTTGTTGTTTCGCTCCTTGCAAAACAAGAGTTTGGTGTGCCGCGCGTGGTTGCGCGCGTAAATAATCCAAACAACTACTGGATGTTTAACGAAATGTGGGGAGTCGATGTTTCTGTATCAACACCGCATCTCATCACCAGCCTGGTGCAAGAAGCGGTAACGGTCGGCAGCTTCGTGCGGTTGATGCAGTTGAAGGGTGGCAAAGCAGAATTGGTAGAAGTAACGCTTGCCGAAAATTCTCCCGCGATTGACAAAGCGCTTGCCGATATTCAATTCCCTCGCAGTGCGACCGTGGTGGCAGTTGTTCGCGACAGCCGAGTGTTGGTGCCCGATAAGGCAACCGTGCTTCGCGCGGGCGATGAAGTGATGGCGCTGATTACCGAAGACGCCGAAGAAGCGGTGAAAAAAATACTCGTTGGCTAAGTAGTTTTACTCTTCGCCAATTGGCAGCAGTGTGTATGCAGGGTTAAGAAAAACGAGATGTTTGCCGTCTAGATGCGGTACGCCGTCGACAATGACGCAGTGACCATGTTCGATGCCGGCCACATGTCGGCGCCCGCTGAACACCACAGTTGCCTCGCCGCTACCGTCGTTGATAACGATTTCCATTGATGGAATACCGGCCCGCGGCTTGATGGACATTCTTTTTACTTCGCCACACACTTTTGCTTTGAAGCGCGGTTCAAGTTCGCTAAGCGGTTGAAGGCCTAAAGCAATGAAGCGGTCGGTCAGGCGCTCGGCGTCCATTTCTCGAACACCCATACTTGCTGATTTCAACACGTTTTTTAAGCCCATGTTTTTGCTCCGTTCATGTGACGCCCAACTCAACAGTACTTGTTCGACCGAGTGACCTAGGCTGATCGTTCTATGAGTACACGAAAACTCATCTTGTGGGCCCTGGTTTGTGGCGTGCTTATTCTGGGCGCGGGGAGCATCAAGTTGCTTCAAACAACAAGCGAAGATGCCACCGTGGTGTTGCTACAACTTGGCGACGAGGCAACGCTCGGCGACATGACGGTAAGTGTTCAATCGGTACGAACCGCAAGTGATCGAACTTTGGTGGATGTTGAGATGCGAGGCGTGGATGGAGCCGATGCAGTGGAAGGTTGGCGGATGCTTGTAGGAGAGGTGCAAACTCCGGTTTCGTTGCCCGAAGGACAGGGAACGCCGTGCACCACAACATCAGCGCTAGAAACGCTTTCGTGCACGATTGCATTCCCTGTGTCTGACGGCACGCGCACCATTGTCTATATCCGTGCGGGTGAACAACAGCAATGGGCAACCACACCCTGAAGCTAAGCCGTTATTGTAAAGAGCAGAACATCTGACGGAGGTGGTGCGTACGGCTGAGCAGTTTGATCTCGTGGTCATCGGCGGTGGCCCTGGCGGCTATGCCGCTGCTTTCTATGGTGCGTCGGCAGGCTTAACCGTTGCGCTTGTAGAACGCGACACCATTGGCGGAACATGCCTCAACCGAGGATGTATTCCGGCAAAAGCATTTCTAGAAACTGCTGCTGTGCACCGACACGTAACGCACGCACCCGAATTTGGCATTTCTGCTGGCACTCCAGTTATTGACTTCGCTGTTGCTCAGAAGCGTAAGCAAACCATCGTTGACACTCTCGTTAAGGGTCTCACCGGCCTTACCAAGTCGAAAAAAGTTACGTATCTGCTTGGAACGGGTTCGTTAGGCGCGCAGCACATCGTTGATGTGCAACTTGCAGCCGGGGGCACACAACAGGTTCAAGGAAAGTTTGTAGTGCTTGCCGCGGGCTCGGTGCCACGAACAATTCCTGGATTCGATGCGGGCGGGCCGATCATGACCTCGGATGAAGTACTCATGCTTGATCGAATTCCCAAACGAATTGCAGTCATTGGCGGCGGAGCTATCGGTTGTGAATTTGCTTCAACATTTGCCGACCTGGGTTCGACCGTCACCATTCTGGAAGGTTTGCCCAAAATCCTTCCGGGCCTAGACCCAGACGTCGCAAACTTTGTTGTTAAGAGTTTCAAGAAGAAGAACATCGACATTCGTACCGGCGTAAAAGTTGCCGGCCACGAACCCAACAGCGCAGGCGGAACAACCGTGCTGTTTGGTGAAGGCGAACGACTTGATGTCGATGCAGTTGTGGTGTCGGTTGGTCGAAAACCATTTACAGATTTGCTCGGCCTGAAAGGCACAGCCGTTCAGTTGAGCGAGCGTGGCTTTGTTGAGGTTGATGGCTATTGCGCAACAGGCGAACAAGGCGTTTATGCGGTAGGCGACCTGATCAATACTCCACAGCTTGCGCACGTTGCTTATGCCGAGGCAATTGTTGCCGTAAAACACATGCTCGGTGAAACCGTTTATCCCGTGATGTACGACCGAGTGCCGTGGGCCATTTATTGCCACCCTGAAGTTGCTTGGGCGGGGCCTTCCGAAGAAGAAGCGCGCGCCAAAGGTATCGACGTAGTTGTGGCGAAACATCAATTCCGAGCCAACAGTCGCGCGATGATTATCGGCGAGGCCGAAGGCTTGGTGAAAGTGATTGCCAAGAAGAACGCCGATGGCAGTGCAGGCCAAGTGCTTGGCGTGCATATGGTTGGCCCTTGGGTTACAGAACAGTTGTCCGGCGGATACTTGGCTGTGAACTGGGAGGCAACTGTTGACGAGATTGCCGAATTCCTGATGCCGCATCCTTCGCTGTCGGAATTGTTTGGCGAAACAGTGTTGTCGATGACCGGTCGCAGTATTAATGCATGACGCAGCAACATTCTTAGGACTACAGGAGCAACATGGCTGACATCACACTTCCGCAACTTGGCGAAACGGTAACTGAGGGAACGATTACGCGTTGGTTCAAGAAGGTTGGAGACACGATTGCAGCGGATGAGCCACTGTTTGAAGTTTCTACCGACAAAGTAGACACGGAAGTACCGTCGCCAGTTGCGGGAACAGTGACCGAGATTCGTGTTGCCGAAGGCGAAACCGTTGCCGTTGGAACTGTGATTGCAGTGGTTGGTGCAGCGGGGGCCGCACCTGCGCCCGCACCCGTAGCTGCTGCACCTGCACCTGTTGCTGCGCCTGCGCCCGTTGTTGCACCCGCGCCTACACCTGCACCTGCACCGGCGCCTGTTGTTGCTGCACCTAGCCAAACCAACAAACTGCTTTCACCAGTTGTTCGACGATTGGTTACCGAGCATCAAATTGATATCGACGCACTAACTGGCAGTGGGCCAGGCGGACGCATTACGCGCGAAGATGTTTTGGACTACATCGATCAACACGGGTTGAAGGCAGCCGCACAGGTTGCAAGCGCGCCAGCACCAGCACCTGTTGTCTCAACGCCTGCTCCGGTTGCAGCACCCGCGCCAACGGCGGCGTCAGCACCGCGTCCAACTGCACCGACGGGCGAGCGCGAACAAGTGGTGGCATTGTCCAAGATTCGCAAACTTACGGGCGCACACATGGTGATGTCGAAGGCAGTCAGCCCTCATGCATTCAGCGTTGTGGAAGTGGACTATGCCAACGTTGATCGAACAAGGACGGCAGTAAAGGAATCTTGGAAATCGGGAGAAGGTTTCAGCCTCACCTATTTGCCGTTTATCGCACGCGCAGTGGTGGACGCGCTTGCCGACTTCCCACACGTGAACTCGTCCATCGATGGCGACAATCTTGTCGTTCACGGGTACATCGACTTAGGCATTGCTGTCGACTTGGATTACCAAGGGCTGTTAGTCCCCGTAGTTCGCAGTGCCGACGCAAAGCGCTTGCGTGCAATTGCCCGCGAGATCAACGATCTTGCAACGCGCGCACGCGGAAGAAAGTTGTCGCCAGACGAAATTCAGGGTGGAACATTTACGTTGTCAAACAACGGCTCCGCAGGAGCGCTTATCTGCATGCCGATCATCAACCAACCGCAAGTAGCCATCTTGTCCACCGATGCAATTGTGCGCAAGCCAGTGGTGGTTACTGCACAAGATGGAAGCGAAAGCATTGCGATTCATCCGATGGGCCACCTTTCGATGTCGTGGGATCACCGCGCATTTGACGGCGCCTATGCAGCTCGTTTTATTTCTCGGGTGAAGCAAATAATTGAAACGCAGGATTGGTCAGCCGAGCTCTAATTGCGGCAAAACTAGTGAGACATGAATAATCAATCCGCACCCCTTCATGTGAGGTGGCTCGGACGAGTGGCTTATCGTGAAGCGCTTGCATTGCAGACAGCCATTTTCAAACATGGAGTAGATCAGCACTTACTGTTGTTGGAGCACTCGCATGTGTTTACATACGGGCCAACGTCCAACCTTGCAACGAACTTGCTGTGCAACCCTGCCGACGTGAATGCCGAATTAGTGGAGGTGCAACGGGGCGGAGACATTACATATCACGGCCCGGGTCAACTTGTTGGCTACCCGCTTTTGAGCCTGCAACCAAAACATGGTGCGAGTGGGCCAGCAGACACTCGTGCATACATTCATGACCTTGAGCAAGTGATTATTGAAACGCTCGTCGAGTTGGGTGTATCTAACGCGGGACGGCAAGCCGAGTTTCCCGGTGTATGGCTCGACCCAGACACACCGAAAGCGCGCAAGATTTGCGCAATTGGAGTGAAGGTAGGAAGTGGCTCTACCGAGCGCCGAACAATGCATGGTTTTGCGCTCAACGTAAACCCCGACCTTGCGTATATGCGAGAGCACATTGTCCCTTGCGGAATCGGCCAATGGCCAGTGACTTCGCTTGCAGAAGAAGGTGTTGACGCATCGATGGAGCAAGTTGTCGACGTGATTGCGCGATTGGCAACAAACAGATGGGGAAGTGAGAGTTCAACAAGAAGCGATGTTGTCTTTAAACACAGCCCAGACGACCTTTCTGCATTTTCGAGAGGTGAGGGGGCAGGCGAACCCGTGCGCCTCATCAAACGATTGGACGATGCCGGCGTGCAGGGTGGGTTGAGCATCTCTGTGCGGAAACCTGATTGGATGCGAACGAAAATTGTTCAAAGCGCAGAAGTCGCGGCGGTGAAGCAGACAGTTCGCGATTTGCAATTGACCACCGTGTGCGTTGAAGCAGGATGCCCGAACTTGAGCGAGTGCTGGAAAGATGGCACCGCAACGTTTATGGTGCTTGGCGAGCGTTGCACACGAGCCTGCGGATTTTGCCTGGTCGATACGCAGAAACCACTAGCGCCTGACAGTGATGAACCACGCCGATTGGCGCAAGCCGTTCGACAGATGGGTTTGGACTATGCAGTGTTGACGATGGTTGCCCGCGACGACCTCGACGACGGTGGGATGCAACATGTTGCGCAATGCGTGAAATCCATTCGTTCAGAGAACGAGTTGGCCCAGGTGGAGACACTCATCTCGGACGTAAAGGGATCTGATGCACTCGACATACTGATTGCCGAGCGGCCAGACGTGTTGAATCACAATATTGAAACAGTTGCCAGGCTTCAGCGCGCAGTGCGCCCATCTGCCGGGTATGCGCGCAGCCTTGCTGTGCTTGGCCGCAGTGCCGCCGCCGGGCTTGTCACCAAGTCGGGAATCATCGTGGGGATGGGCGAGACATGCGAAGAGGTGGAGATGACGTTGATTGATTTGGCAAGTGTCGGAGTGCAAATTGTGACCATCGGCCAGTACCTGCGTCCAACTTCACATCACTTACCAGTGGCGCGATGGGTGGAGCCTGCAGAGTTTGTGCATTACAAGCAGTTTGGCGAATCGATCGGCCTCAGTCACGTGGAGTCGAGCCCGCTCACGAGGTCGAGTTATCACGCAAAGCAGGCACAACGTTCAAGCCAGCCGCTTTTACAGATATAAAGGAGTGTCATGACTTCTGCTTCAACACTTCGCACCATCGCAACTGCCTCTGATTATTTGGCACGCATAGCCAAAGTGCGGTCGGCAATGGTTGCAAAACAAGTGGATGCAACGTTGTTATCCGTCGGCCACGACTTGCCCTACCTGTCTGGCTACTTCGCCATGCCGCTCGAGCGACTAACCATGCTTGTTATTCCGCAAAACGGGGAAGTGGTGATGGTGGTTCCCCGCTTGGAAGTGCCGCGTGTCGTGCCGCAACCTGGCGTGTTTAGCATTGTTGCTTGGGGCGAAACCGAAGACCCGGTGGCCATCGTTGCCAAGTTGCTACCCAGTGCTCGAAAGATTGCAATTGGCGATCAAATGTGGGCACGGTTTTTGGTCGAGCTGCTGACGAAGATTAATGGCGCCACGTTTGTTCGGGCGGTGGATGTAGTCGGTTCACTGAGAATGTCAAAAGATTCAAGTGAGATTGCTGCACTGCAGGCTGCCGGTGCCGCAGCAGACCGAGTTGCTCAACAGTTGCATTCTGGCCAGATACCACTCATTGGCCGCACCGAAGCGCAGGTGTCCGCTGATATTTCTGCGCGACTGCTTGCCGAAGGTCACGACGTCGTCAACTTTGCAATCGTTGCCGCCGGCGAAAATGCCGCAAGCCCGCACCATCACGCAGGCTCGCGTGTGATTGCCAAGAATGAAATTGTGCTGTGCGATTTTGGCGGAACAATGAATGGATATTGCAGCGACATCACCCGTTGCGTCTACACGGGCAAGCCAGCAAGCGATGTTGCACAGGCATACGACGTATTGCTTGCTGCGCAGGCTGCTGGCGTTGCTGCTGGTGTTGTAGGTGCTGCATGCGAGGACGTCGACCGCGCAGCTAGAGCAATAATTGAACAAGCAGGATTCGGTGAATATTTCGTTCACCGCACCGGTCACGGAATCGGAATGGAAGCACACGAAGAGCCATACATGGTGAGTGGAAATTCGCTTCCGATTTCGGCCGGCCACGCTTTCAGCGTTGAGCCTGGCATTTATATTCCTGGCAAATGGGGAATGCGCTTAGAGGACATCGTTGTAGCTACCGAAACCGGGCCAATGTCAATGAACAAAGTCAATCACTCACTTGTCACCGTTGAAGCATAAAGAAGTAGTGCTCTCATGATTCGGTTGGAAGCGGCAACAGTCATGTTGCAATGGTCTGTCGGTGGCTTGTTTTTTCTTTGGTACACAACGCGA
>Ga0082207_1001644_pt1 | contig 10385 bp, 3 predicted proteins | sample LakMenEpi10Aug09_FD_71540 | JGI IMG/M metagenome (GOLD analysis project Ga0082207, IMG submission 71540) | reverse complement strand
TCCCCCCCTACCCCCCCTTGATAAGGGGGGAGATGAGGTTGATATAAGTCTTTTAGGGTCTGGAGATGGGGTAAGTTGGCCAAAACGGTTTGTTCATCTATCCCAAAATCAATAAAACAAGCCACTTCATCCACACCGATGGACTGCAAATGATCAATAATTTGACGACAGGTTTCGGGTGTGCCAATTAAAGCACTGGTTTCTGTATAGCGTTTATAGGCAGAAGCGAGGAGAAAGTCCCGATCTTCTTCTCTTAACTGTTCAAAATCCACTTTCATGCCCTGGCTCTTGACCATATTCTGCAAGAGTCCGACAGAGGAGGTGAGGTATTGCCCAAAGGGTTGGCGAGCTTGTTCTCGAACTTGCTCTAAATCATTGCCAACAAAAGTATGCAGGAGAACTGTCACCGTTCCCGACGCGGGATTATAACCATGCTCTGCTAAAGATTGACGATATAGAGCAATATTACGAGCTAAATCTTCCACGCTTTGCCCCATCAGATTGGTAAGGATATTAGCACCGATCGCCCCTGCTCTGATATAGGTATCGGGATTATTGACAATAGTAATCCAGCTGGGTAACTGGGACTGCATCGGTTGGGGATAGGTTTTTACCTCTACCCTTTGACCCTTTCCGTCTGGTACGGCGATCGCTTCCCCTCGCCAAAGTTTCTGGACGGTTTCAATTTCTTGGAACATCAATTCCCGATGTTGGCCAAAAAACTGGGGGGCCAAGACAAAATCCTGGGGATGCCAACCCGATGCAAAAGCAATACCGACACGGCCCTGAGAAAGATTATCTACCACCGCCCATTCTTCGGCGACTCGGATGGGATTGTGTAGCGGTAAAACCACACTGCCTGATCGCAGTTGAATTTGTTGGGTTTCCCGTGCTAAAGCCGCCGCCAAAACCGAGGGATTGGGAGAAAAACCCCCAAAAGCGTGGAAATGACGTTCAGGAATCCAAAGAGCCGTAAAACCAGCGCGATCGCCAAATTTAGCCCCTTCAAACAGCAAGTTATATTTATTCGGGTTAAATTCCGCTTCATAGCTACCAAAGTAGTAGAGGCTAAACTGTATAGTTTTGGGGACTTGAGACCCGATCACTTTCCCTAACTGACTGTCCCTAACAGAATGAGAATTTCCTCCCTTATCAAGCGCGACATCAACATCTCCCCCCTTATCAAGGGGGGTTAGGGGGGGATCAATCCCCTTATCAAGGGGGGTTAGGGGGGGATCAATTTGAGGCGTTGGCACTGGCCAGGAGGGCTTTTTTGCGGGGATAAAACCTCCCTGACGCAATTCTGTGACGCTATCTTTAACCGCTTGGACAAATTGGGCAAGATCGGCTTCCGTATGGGCGGTTGAAAGAAAATGTTTACGCCATTCCCAGACATAAATACCTTTTTCCACCATGTGATAGAACAGTAAATCCAAATTCCCCGCCAGCGCAAAACGGAAGAAAGAACTAAACTGTTCGATTTTAATAGGAACGTCTTCTGCTTCAAAATAGCGATTGAGGGTATCGGCTAAGGCGGCGGTGCGTTCAGTTAATTGTTGTTGCAGACCTGGCCCCTGCTCCTTTAAATGGGTCAGGACAGCCCTAGCCGCTACCATTGCTAACGGATGCTGATTAAAGGTTCCCCCAAAAAAGGTTCTGTCCACCCCAGGATAGGATTTATCGCCATAACGCCACATTCCCCCGTCAATGCTGTCCAGATAATGGGCCTTACCTGCAATAACTCCAATGGGCATTCCTCCCGCAACTACTTTGCCATAGGTGGCAATATCCGCCTGTACTCCAAATAAAGCTTGCGCTCCCCCTGGGTGGCATCGAAAACCCGTAATCATTTCATCAAAAATCAGGGCAATGCCCATTTGACTGGTAATTTGCCGCAGACTTTGGAGAAATTGCTTGGGTTGTAGTAAAGGATTACCACTTTGAATCGGTTCTACTAAGACCGCCGCTAAATCCTGCCCCTGGCTTTTTAAATAATCCAAAGCCTCCGCACCGCCATAGTCTAATACCACCACATCGGAACCAAGGCTGGGGGGAACCCCTAGAGCTAGGGGAAGGGAGTGGGGTTGATTATCAATAATTTGGTTTCTAAAAAGGGTTCCGTCCGCATGGCCATGATAGGAGCCTTCAAAGATGGCAATTTTACTCCGACCTGTTGTTGCCCTGGCGATACGAATAGCGGCCATTACGGCTTCGGTTCCAGAGTTGCAAAAACAAGCTCGTTCGGCTCCTGTTAGTTCACAAATTAAGGCGGCCACTTCTCCCACAATTGGCGATCGCGGATTGAGATGAATGCCTTCGGCGAGTTGGCTTTGTAGGGCCGACATAATGAAGTCTGGTTGATGCCCAAACAGCGTTACCCCTTGCCCCATCGTCATATCAATATATTCATTACCGTCCACATCCCAAATTCTTGATCCTTGAGAACGTTGGGCCACAATGGGATAGAGCATCTCTTTAATGGACATACGGAATCCGACCGAGGCTCGACTATCTGCTAAACGCGGGCGATCACGTTGCACAATTTGCTTAGAGGTTTTGGTACGTTCCGTAAAGCGAGCAATTAATGCCTCTAGATGTTGCTGTTGTTGGGGAGTTAATCCACCTGTGGGTGGTTTTTTCGGCCCCCAGGGAGTGGCTGTTACTGTCGGTTTAGGAGCAGAAGCTTGATTGCTGGTTTGACGGGTGCGACTGGCTATTGGCTCTAGGTTCGCCGCTAATTGCTGGGGGGGAATTAACTGTTGTGTAAGTCCGTTTGACCTATTTTGACTGACGGAAGATGGGGAATTTTCTGTGGTTCGGGGAGTCGTCGGGGCAAAATTGGCCGTTTGCAAGACCTCTAACTGTTTGGCCATCAGTTGTAACTGTTGACCCATAATGTTTTCCAGGGCAGAACTAGGACCGCTTGAACCTGATGCTGCCAGAACCCTTGGTTGTGGTACAGGCTCTTGAGAAACTGTGATATTAGGGGCGATCGCCGAAAAACCTGGAGAAGCTGTTTGACGTTGAAAGCCGTTGCTATTAGAACTCAGCACGACATTGGGCGATCGGTTATTTGAGCAGGCAATGGGCGCAGAAAACACCTCGGTATTAACTTGAGTATTCTGGAAATCATTAGCCAGATTTTGAGCCAAATAAATAGCTAAAGCATCTAAATTTGATAACTCCTCAAATAACTGACGCATAGCAATTTTAACGTTATAGGTATTTTCAATCCGTCTGACCGCCTCAACCATGACAATGGAATCTGCCCCCATCTCCAAAAAAGGCGTATGAACATTGACATCAGCAGGAGACAATTGCAGTAAATTCCCCACTAGGGTTTGCAATGTGATTAGAATCTCCTGTTGTTTTTGATTGCTGGAGATAGCTTGGACATTAGTGGCATTGGTCGTCATGGTTGTTTCTTCAGAAGTCGGTTTAATGGTTTCAAGCCAATAGCGTTGACGTTGAAAAGGATAGGTCGGTAGAGCCAGTAAATTTTGTGAACAGTTTACATTAAAACCTTCCCAGTTTATCTTGGCTCCTTGGGAATCATAGAGAATCGCCAAACTATTTAGCAGGCTTTGTTCATCTTCTTGAGGAGGGGCGAGGGAAAATAGCCAGGTGGCTGATTTTTCTGGACAACATTGTTGACCCAATCGAGATAAAGTCGGTTTCGGACTGACTTCTAAAAAGAGACTGAATTTCTGCTCGATCAGAGTTTGGATACTCGCATAAAATTGTACAGGGTTGCGTGCCTGATTTCGCCAGTAACGAGCGTCAATAGTTGCTCCTTCTGGTAGAACTTCCCCCGTTAAATTAGCAACTAAGGGAATTTGCAGGGGTTGGTAGGAAATTGCAGCAGCTTCCTGTTCTAAAGAATCTAAAATCGGTTCCAAGAGGGGCGAGTGAAAAGCATGGGAAACTTTTAGTGGACGGTTTTCTATTCCTGCTGCCGTTAAATGAATGATAATTTGAGCAATAATCGTTGCTTTTCCTGAAATGACAAGATTTTCTGGGCCATTAATAGCCGCGATCGCTACGTCGTTTGTATAAGGCTCAATAACAGCTTTAACCCGCTCTTTTGAGGCAAAAACGGCGATCATTGTCCCCTCTTTAGGGAGAGACTGCATCAGTTTTGCCCGTTTGGCAATCAGTGTTAACCCTTCTTCTAGACTTAAGGCTCCGGCAACAGTGGCCGCCACATATTCACCGACACTGTGACCAATTACTGCCGCCGGTTCTATTCCCCAGGAACGCCATAACTGTGCTAGGGCATACTCGAATGCGAATAAAGTGGGTTGGGTATAGGCAGTCTGCTCTAGGTAAAAACTCGCTGTTTCGGCTTCTGGGTCAGCAGGATAAAGAATTTCTAAGAGGGGTTGATCTAAATGGGGTCGCAGGATTTCAGCACAGCGATCCAAGGTTTGGCGAAAGACGGGTTGGGTTTCGTACAGTTGACGACCCATACCTACATATTGAGAACCTTGACCGGCAAATAGAAAAACAATTTTAGGTTTTTTCTTTTTGTTAATATTCTTCGGTTCTCTCATCCTTTCTTGGTTACTAAAGTTCTCTAACTTCTGCAACATTTCTAAGCGATCTCTAGCCACTACTCCTAAACGATGATTAAAGTGCGATCGCCGACTATTGGCCGTAAAACAAACATCAGCGAGAGGAATTTCATGATGATCAACTAAATACTTTTGATAACAATGGACTAAGGCTTTTAAGGCTTCTTCATTCTTGGCAGATAAAGTCAGCAAATGCCAGGGACGTTCCATCAACTTCTGCCCATTTTGTTGATTGTTTTTAACGGTGACAGGGGCTTCGCTAAGAATCACATGGGAATTTGTCCCCCCAAACCCAAAGGAACTGATACCGGCTAAACGTCGTTCGACACCGTTTTCACCAGATCCCGGGGATTTGATCCGCCAGGGTTGAGCCTGAGTGGGAATCGCAAAAGCTGTGTCAGCTAGGGAAATATAGGGATTAAGGGTTTTAAAGTGGAGATTGGGGGGAATTTCTTGGTGCTGTAGGCAGAGAACGACCTTAATCAGACCTGCAATTCCCGCCGCCGCTTCTAAATGACCAATGTTGGTTTTCACAGAACCGAGCCAACAGGTTTGATCGAGCGATCGCTTTTCACCCAAAACCGCTTTCAGAGATTTAACTTCGATCGGATCCCCCAATTCTGTCCCCGTGCCATGGGCTTCGACATAGCTAATCTGGGCCGGTTTTACCCTGGCATTTTCCAGGGCCTGACGAGTCACCGCCTGTTGAGCAGGGCCATTAGGGGCCGTGAGTCCATTACTTAAACCATCCTGATTCACCGCCGAACCTTCAATCACTGCTAAAACGCGATCGCCGTTTTGAATGGCATCTTCTAGGCGTTTAAGGATGATCACCCCACAGCCTTCCGAACGGACGTAACCATTGGCACTCGCATCAAAGGTCTTGCAACGACTGTCGGGGGCCATCATTCTCGCTTGGGAAAAAACGATGGTTGCCTCTGGCGACAAAACTAAGTTAACTCCCCCCACGAGACAGAGGTTCGATTCCTGATGTTGCAGACTCTGACAGGCTAAGTGAACAGCAACCAGAGAGGAGGAACAAGCCGTATCTACCGCCAAACTAGGGCCACGCAAATCAAAAACGTAGGACAAACGGTTAGCCGCAATACTCGTACTGTTACCTGTGCCGGCATAACCCGTCAAATTAGAGAGATTGTGATAGGTTAAGTGACGATAATCTGAACCACCAATACCAATAAATACCCCTGATTGGCTACCAGCTAAGGTTTCAGGCACAATTGCAGCATTTTCTAAGGCTTCCCAGGTGACTTCTAGTAATAGTCTTTGTTGAGGGTCTAGATAGGTGGCTTCTAGGGGAGAAATTCGGAAAAATTGCGGATCAAACTGATCCACATTTGGCAAAAAACCGCCCTGGCGACTATACATTTTTGCCGTCGTTCCTGGCGTGGAATCATAAAATTTGCCCATATCCCAACGTTCACGGGGAATATCGGCGATCACATCCACCCCATCTCGCATGAGGTGCCAGAAAGCCTCTGGGTTATCCGCCCCAGGAAAACGACATCCCATACCAATAATTGCAATGGAACCCATAGAAATTTCCCTGACTGCGATCGTCCTAATTTAATACGGTTACAGTTTCTTTAAATTGAAGAAAAGCTTTAATGTTATTGGTGATCGCCCGTTCAATTGACCCCCCAGCTTTCATGAGCCGCATTTCACGGTTAACTGGCCATAGATAATCCAAACTATCGGTCAAACGTAACATATTCTTCAGCATTTTTTGATGATACTTAACTTGTACATGGAAGCCTTGATGCTCTTGACACAAACATTTCTCTAACCAATAGAGGGACTCTTCTTCTGACATTCCAAACAAAGGAGAACGCAAAATCTTATCGTAATAGGATAAAAAAGCAGCGTCCTGTCGGAAAGTACTTGCTATCCCCAAGGATAAACCCCCTAAAAAGCCTTGTTGCATCCGATAAAAAACTAAATTGCCGATAAACTGTTCATAGCCTGTCGGCTTAGAAAAATCTTTGTATAAATCACGGCCAATTAATTGGGAAGTCGTGGTATGAAAAGCTTCGTCTAAAAGATGATAATGGGAAATTGCTGTAGGGATAGGAATAAATTCTTCTTTTTTTTCTAATTCCCTGAAATAGCGAGAATATTGATATTCATACGTCTTTAAATTCATATTACCCGTTAAACGATAGGTATAGTGCTGGCAAGCTAAAAAAGGAGAACTACCCCAATGAAAAGCAAAAAACTGGAGCAAAGGCTGAGGATTTGCTACCCCAAAATAACCTTTACTGGAAGCATTAAGCAATACACCTTTTTTTTCTAATTCTAATAAATAAGAAGAGTAATACTCTGATGAATTTTTGACTAGGGCTTTGCTCAAAGAACGTAATCCTTTATATTGGAGTTCTGAGTAAGAAGAAGTAGAACTGAGGTTCAAAATTTTCTCTCCTACCTTCGATGCTGTTTTTCTTAGGTTTCCAGGCTTAGACACTGAATTTTTATTGGATTTTAGTTTTAAAGCTTGTTTTCCTAAAAGAGCGATTTTTGTTTTGCTAACAATATTTTGAAACGCATGAATATGATATTTTTCTTGATGACTCTCATGATCTAAGGTTGAGCAAAGAGAATCGTAGCCACCGACCTTGGCAAAGACTCCAGCTGTCACCTGATTGTAGTTAATCGTACTGGCTTCACTGGCCGCAACGGCATCATACTGTGCGCCCCAATATAAATGGTTGAGAGCTAATTTTTGAGAATCGGAAGCCTGCTCATAGAGAGGAGTTCCATACAAAATGGATAGCTCAGGGACTCCCCATAAATGTTGACTGTTACTGGCATAATCAAAGCTTTTGTCAAGGGCTTCAATCTTTTCGGTATAGTCAGATTCTAAATTATGACGAAGATTAACCTCATTGAGTTTGAGATGTCTTAAGGGCGGCTGATTGGAGATTGGGGAATTTTCGGTCTTGGAGTCTTGAATTGTATTCATAGTTTTTTCAAAGAATAATTGGGTTCAATTTTTCTGTCGAGATGCAGGACTATCGCTCAAAAAAGCCATCTTATTGGCTCTCTTGGATTAATGGTGTTAGTTGTTAAATTCGCTACTTTTGGGCGCAAGCAGTTTGATAAACTCACTGACCACCTTGCGCCTCTACGATTATAACCCTTATGTAGGGGCGAATTGCGTTCGCCCTTGAATGACATAAAATAAACCTATCACCCCAATTCCTAGAGACCCCTTTATTTTAGAATATTCATTTAAGAAAATCCTAATTTTCTGGCATAAATCGGCAAAAGTGTTAGGATTCGCTGACTTGTTTAGCCAACTTTTCTAGTGTCGGATAATCGTAGATCAAGGTGCGATCTAAATCTCGTCCTAACCAATCCTCTAGATCAGCGATCAAAGCAACTGCCATAGAAGAATCCAGTCCATATTCATCAAAGGGAACGCTCAGATCAATCTCATCTTCGTCCACCTCCATCATTTCTGTCATGTAAGCCACTAACCAGTTTTGAATTTCCGTTAGGGTCGGTTGTTTTTTGTCGTTTGGGATTTCTGTGGACATTAGACTCAGGTTGCTTTCTTTAGAAATGTAGCTAATTTTTAAGGAATTTCCAAGTCTAGGGACGTGGACTTAAGGGGAGAGAAAGAATTGGTCGAAGTTTCAATCGATGTACGATTTTAACACATGAAGTGCCGATCAAGAAATTTTCTTAGTCCAAAATTTCCAGGCTTCCCTCTAAAAATTTGGCCCGACAGCCACGACGCTGAATTTTACCGCTAGAGGTTTTTGGTAAACTGCCAGTCCTGATCAGCGCGATCGCATAAACCTGTAAATCATATTCCTGGACAACGGCTTTACGAATGGCTCTTTTTACCTCGTCTATATCTACCTTACGGAGCCAGGTGCGCTCCACTTCCTGAACGACCACGAGCTTTTCTTCCCCCTTGACTTCAACGGTAAAAGCCGCCCCACAACTGGGACGCAGAGCAGGGTGACTATTTTGGACGGTATATTCAATATCCTGGGGATAATTATTGCGGCCTCGAATAAGAATAATTTCCTTGAGCCGACCTGTGACAAACAATTCACCGTCTTTGATAAAGCCCAAGTCTCCTGTTCGCAGAAAAGGCCCGGCTCCTGTATCGGCCAAATAAGCTTGAAAGGTTTCCTGAGTCTCTTGAGGTTTTCCCCAATAACCCTGGGCGATTGTTGAACCTGATACCCAAATTTCGCCGACAATTTCAGGGGAGCAAGGTTTCAGGGTTTCAGGATTGACAATGACGATTTGAGTATCAATCGTTGTCCAGCCGCAGCCCACGAGGGTCTGCACATTGCTATCTGTTTCAGTGGCTCCCACAATCTTATTTTTTTCTAAAGCATTAGCCTGAACGGGATAAAAGTAAGAGGGACTGTCATAACTAACCGCCGTAACTACCAGGGTGGCTTCTGCCAAACCGTAGCCAGGACAAAGGGCCGTGGCCTTGAAACCAGAAACTTGAAAAGCCTCCGCAAATTTTTTTAGTACCTCTGCTCTGACGGGTTCGGACCCATTCAAAGTCATGCGCCAATGGCTTAGGTCTAACGTGGCCCGTTTTTCAGGAGGAATTTTCCGTACACAAAGATCGTAGGCAAAATTGGGGGCCGCACTATGGGTTGCTTTTTTATCGGAAAGGGCTTGTAACCAACGTAATGGTCGTTCCACAAAGTTGGCAGGGGCCATCATGTAACAAAGAAATCCTTTGTACAAAGGCTGAATAACCCCATAAATCAGACCCATATCATGGAAGGTTGGTAGCCAAGTGACCATTACGCTATCTTGATCATGGCCCCAAACATGATCTATAAAGGCTGAATTAATCAACAAGTTATGGTGACTGACCATGACTCCCTTGGGGGTTCCCGTTGAGCCAGAGGTGTATTGTAAAAAAGCGAGGGTATTTTTTTCTAGAGTCGGTTCTTGCCAATTCGCACTGAGGTGATGGTCAATTTCATCGGTAACGACCCATTGCATCTCTGCCAATTCCGAGTCTTTGGCCCATTGGTTCTCCAACGTGGGGAAGAGGGCCGCATTGGTAAAGGTGAATCGGGCTTGGGAATCGGCAATAATGGCCTGTAAGCGAAATAGGTTTTGATTGCGTCGGGGGGGATAGGCGGGAATAGCGACGACTTCCGCGTACAAGCAACCAAAAAAAGCTGAAATAAAATCTAGTCCCGGGGGATAGAGTAACAAACCCCTTTCTCCCTGTGCGTCTAAGGATTGTAGATGAGCCGCGATCGCCCTAGCATTTTGATCCAGTTCTCCATAGGTTAAACGAGCCTCTTCGGTCTCTCCGTTTCGCAGGAAAATATAGGCGATGCGTTCAGGTTGAGTGCTTGCCCGATAACGGAGTAACTCAACTAGGGTTGAGAACTGATTAAAGGGTTCTTGCAAATCATCAGAATTAACAGTCATCTAAGTACAGGACAAAAAGCTGGAAAAGTAGGCGGGAGTAGGTTTTTATGAGAAATAGCACTAATCTCGAAACCCCCGTGAACCAGTATAGGGGAAAAGTCCCGGAATTTTACCCCCGATCTCTCCAATCATAGAAGCTTTACAAGCATGAGTTGTTGATAGTTTTACCTGACAGGTTTGTTAGAGCCTATTTAACAAATATCTCTTGACAAAAATTACAAAATCTGGTATGGCTTCCTGCTCTAAATAATTTCCGGCCAACTAGCTACCACCGAGGCCAATTTATCCAAATCCCGACGATCTTCGATAAAGGGAAAAACACCTAAAACTGGACAATTAGTCAAGGATTGAATTAAATCGATCGGT
>Ga0082207_1001643_pt1 | contig 10390 bp, 15 predicted proteins | sample LakMenEpi10Aug09_FD_71540 | JGI IMG/M metagenome (GOLD analysis project Ga0082207, IMG submission 71540) | reverse complement strand
CGGACTGCGGGCAGCAACGTGGTCCGGCTGAACGTGGACCTTCGCGGCAAGAAGCGTTACCTGCGGGTGAATGCCACCCCGACTGCCGCGAGCGTGGTCGCCAGCGTCGTGCGGCTTGGCCGTGGCGAGGTGGGCGAGGCTTCCGCGTCGGCTGCCGGCGTGCAGGTTCGCGTTGACGCCTGACGCTTGACACAGTGTGCAAAGTGGACGGCTGGCAGGGGATTACCTCTGCCAGCCGTTTTCTTTTTGCAGGGGCCGCCATGCTCGTTCGCGTTGGTGATACGCAGGTGGATGTTCGCGTCGAGGCAGTCATGTCGATGCCTCGGCTGGGTTTCAACGACAACTGGTTCACGTGGGCTCAAGCCCTGATGCCGTTGGGTATCCGGCCTACAAAGGTCACTGGGGCGTTCTGGGGGCAGTGCCTCCAGCGAGTGATGGAGCAGTTCGTCGATTCGTGCGAATACATCCTCACGATCGACTACGACACGTTCTTTTCCCGCGAGGATATCGAGCATCTTTTCGCCCTGGCGATGACATTTCAATGCGACGCGATCACCGGGCTGCAGACGAAGCGTGAGGACGGCAGGCCCATGCTCACGCTCAAGGGGATGCTGGACAGCCCGCCAGCAGGCGGCAAGACCAGCGTCGGGAAGGAGTGGTTTGCCGAGCCCGTGCAAGAGGTGGATTCCGCCCATTTCGGGCTGACGGTGATTTCCACGGCGGCACTCAAGCGGACGCCGAAACCGTGGTTCCTGGGCGTGCCGAATGACGCTGGCGAATGGGGCGACGGCCGCACCGACGATGACATCCATTTCTGGCGCCAGTTCCGCAAGGCTGGCAACCGCGTCTTCGTCTCGCCCCGCGTCGTGCTCGGCCACGGCGAATACGTGGTCACGTGGCCCGGCAAAGACCTCGGCAAGCCTGTTTTCCAGTGGGCCATCGAGTTCTGCAACACCTTGAGGCGTCCCGAAACTGCATGGAGTGTCCCCCAATAATGAAAATAAAGCTGACCAAGAACTACTCGACTTACCGCGTCGGGGATGTGATCGACTGCGAAGACGTGACGGCGGTGCGGCTCATCAACGATGGGATCGCTGTCCGTGAGCAGCAGATGGATTTGATCGAGACGGCGACTGCGGAGCCGGGCGGCGAGTCTGCCGACCTGACGCCGCGACGCCGTGGCCGGCCACCCAAGGCGAGGAACAATGCAATACCGCAGTCTGAGGGTAGCGACGCCGCCGACGGTTGAGCCGGTGACGCTGGCCGAGGCGAAGGCCCACTGCCGCATCGACACGACCGATGACGATGCCTACGTCATGGCACTCGTGACGGCGGCTCGCCAGTGGGTTGAGTCCTACATGGACGAGGCCCTGGTCCACCAGCAGCTCGTGATGCGGCTGGACGGGTTCCCGCCTGAGATCGAGTTGCCGAAGCCGCCGATGGCTACGGCTGGCACGCATACGGCGACCACGATCACGTTCACGCTCAACGAGACTGGCACGACCGCGACGCTATCGACGTCGCAGTATCGCGTGGACCGCGACTCGCGGCCGGGCGTGATTCGCCATCTCTACGGCGGCTCGTGGCCCGCGTACCTGGAGGACTACGGCTCGGTGTCGGTCACGTGGTGGGCCGGGCGTGGGGCGAGCGGGTCTGACGTGCCGCAAGGCGTCAGGAACGCGATCCTGTGGCTGGTGGGGCTCTGGTACGAGCGGCGGATGGCGGCTGACGCCGTGAGCCTGTCGGAGATTCCGTTCGGCGTGAAAGCGTTGCTCGATTCGGCGAAGTGGGGGTCTTACCGATGAGCGACATCAAAGGCCGATTCGGCATCGACGTGCTGTTCACCGATTCGACGGTGGCCGGCGGGGCGAAGTCGCTCAAGACGATCACGCTCCAGCACGCCACGGAATATGACGTCGGAAAAGTCGCCGTCGTGTCTGGCACCTGCGGCACGGCGGTCGTGAGCGTGCCGGTCGCCCCGACTACCTATCGCAATGCGGCGGGCAACCTCGTCTCGTTCGCGAGCGTCTCTCGCGTGGCGTTTTCCGCGACCGGCGCGGCAATGGTCGCGTGCGACGGCTCGGGCGGCTGCGGCGAAAACGATTGGACGATCTACTCGCGGGCCGGGCAGGTAGCCGTGTCGGAGGCGGTGGAGACGGCGTCGTTTTCGATCAACGTGATGGGAACGGCTGGCACGGCGGCGTACACGCTGGTGATGTATGGCTCTTGATCCCGGGCGGCTCCGCGAGCGGGTGACAATTCAATCCGCGACCGAGCGGCGGAACACGCTGGGCGAAACGACCCTGGAGTGGGCGACGTTCACCGAACGGTGGGCGAGCGTCGAAGGGCTTTCGTCCCGCGAGTTGCTGTTGTCGGGGCAGCAGCAGACGGAACTCACGCACCGCGTGCGGCTGCGGTACGTCACCGGGCTGACGCAATCCATGCGGATTTCGTGGCGTGGTCGGCTGTTGGAGATCACGACGCTCCTCGAGCATGGCAACCGCAGCGAGCATGAGATTCTTTGCACGGAGCGGGTGGACTGATGGCAACCGCTGGCATCGAAATCACCGCCGAGATGGCCGAACTGCGGGAATTGCAGCAGGCTATCGGTCGGCTGTTCTCTCCTGCCGACAAGGCCCGCATCTTAAAGGCGGCACTGGAAAAGGCAATCGAGCCCGCGTACCAGCGGCTGCAGCAACTCACGCCCATCGGCCCGACCGGGAACCTGCGCCGGGCGGTGGCGAAGAAGGTGAAGATCTACACGAAGAACGGCACCGCCGTAGGGCTCGTCGGCTTCCGCCGGGCCGGGCAGGAGCGTTCGGAAAGTGCGGCTGGCGGGGCCGTGCGGGCCGGGCCTGACCGGGCGTTTCACCAGTGGTGGCTGGAGGAGGGGACGAAGCCCCGTCAGGTGATGACGCTGTCCAACAAGCCCTACGGGCGAAAGGGGCATCTGCGTCGCATCAAGGGCCGCCCGGCGGTCGAGGTTCGCCCGCACATCGTCCAGAAAGGGCAAGGCGGCTACATCGCGTCGAGCTACAACCGGCTCGGCCCGTTCAAGATGATTCGCACGGATAATGGCCGCGTGCAGACGGACCCCGGTTCGCCGCGAGCGTTTTTCAAGAAATCAAAGACTCCGATCACGATTCCCGCCATGCAGCCCGGCGGCAGCGGCGCCCCGCCGCTCAAGACCGCCTGGGATCAGACCCAGCCGACCGTGGCGGAAATCCTCCAGCGGGAATTGCGGCTGTCGCTGGAGCAGGCGGTCAGCACCCTGGCCCGGTCGGCGTCTGAGGTAATCGGCGAATGAGCGTCAAATCCCCCGAGCGGCTGATTGCCGCCGCCCTGGCATCCTCGCCCCTGGTGGCCGAGCTGATCGGCGACCGGGTGTATCCGGTGATTGCCCCGGCGTCGGCGGCGATCCCGTTCCTGACCTGGCGGCGGCAGGGGGTGCAGCGGGAGGCGACGCTTTCCGGCCCGTCTGGCGTCGCCAACGTGACGCTGGCGGTGGATATGTACGACACGACCTATGAGGGAGTAAGGGAACTGGCAGACCGCTGCCGGGAAACACTGGATGGTTTTGGGGGGGCGTTGGGAAACTGGATTTCAGTTCGCAACGTGTCGCTGCTCAACGAGAGCGACGGGTTCGTGCAACTGGCCGGTGGCGACCTGCCGCCCGTCTATAGCGTGACGCAGACCTACACCATTCTCTGGCAGGAGACTTGACCAGTGTCATTCTCGACTCCGCACGATACCGCAGTTGCTGGTTCCGGAACGCGGCTCACGCTGTCGATTGGCGCCGCCACCTCGACCTACATCGTCAGCAACATCGTCCTTGCGAACACGGACGGTGTGGCGGCCAACACGCAGATCGACGTGGCCCACCTCGGCCAGACCACGGGCGAACTGGCGGCTCGTCTCAATCCTCCGCTCGTGCTGCCCGCTGAAGACGGCGGCTCGGGTCGGCAGGTGACGTTCGACTACATCGGGCGAACGGTTTTGTTCGACGGCACGACCGGCACCTACCACATCCAAGTGGCCGGTTCGACGCTGGTCGGTGGCACCACGGCGAGCTATTACACCGTGCAGAGTTCGACGCTGACGCTGGCGACGAACGACGCCATCCGTGGGCAGGGCGTTCTTACGGTCGCCCGCTAATCACGACGGGAGGCCGTCGTGGCGATTCCATGCCAAGGCTTTACGCTGACCTGGGGAGGCCAGACGCTCTCCGAGGTCCAGGCTATTGAAGCCGACATCTACGGCGGCGAACTGCCGCGAGGCCGCACGACCACATGGACGCCCAACATGGGCACCGTGCGGCTGCTCGGGTTCGCGGCGACGAATCTCACGACCGCCGAGTACGGAAAGCGGAAGCGGCTGACGATTCTCGCCCGCACCAGCACGGCGACTAACGCCAGCGTTACCACGCTGTTTGACAGCGATTGCATCTACAGCGGCGTGCGGATCGACGCCGCCGCAAATAGTGCCGTTCGACTTGCGTTCACTTTTAGGATTCAAGACACGCTCGACGCACCGAGTAATCCATAGGAGTACGCGAGACATGGCACTGACGGCAGAGCAGATTCTTTCCGCCGACGATATGGGGCTGAAAAAGGTCAACGTCCCCGAGTGGGGCGGCGACGTGTTCATCCGTGTGATGAGCGTGGGCGAGCGGGACGCCTACGAGCGGAAGTGGATCGGCAAGAAGGAAACGGGCATCGACAACTTCCGCACGCAGTATCTCGCGGGCGTGCTGTGCGATGAAGGCGGCAAGCTCTTGTTTACCCGCGACCAGATCGACGCTCTCGCCCAGAAGAGCGGCGCGGTCATGGGGCGGCTGTTTGACGAAGCGATGAAACACAATCGGATGACCGAGGAGGATGTGCAGGAGTTGGGAAAAGGCTGAACGCAAGCCCGACGCGGCGGTACATGTTTGCCGTCGCGCGGGACTTGCGGATGACGGTTCGTGAGTTGGGCACGCGGATGGATTCCGCCGAGTTCAGCGAATGGATCGCCTACAACCGCTACTACTCCGCATTGCCGGATTCGTGGCGGGAGACGGCGTTAATCGTCACGGCCCTCCTGGCTCCGCACATCGGGAAAAACCAGAAACGTCCTAAGCCCGAAGACTTCGTGCCGGTGGAGAAGCCTCCGCATCACGAGTCGCAGGACTTGTCGGCGTTGCTGGAGTTGCGACGGCAGTTTGGTCTAGGCGACCCCGAAGATGGCTAATGTCCTCTCACTGGCGTTGCGGGTCACGGCGGATGCCAGCGGGCTCAAGCTCGATCCGGTGCAGCGTGCGCTTGTCGGTCTGGGCGACCAGGCCGAGAAGTTGACGAAGCAGTTTGAGCAGTTCTCCAGCGGGAGCGAAGCGGCTGCGAAGGCGCAGGCCAACTTCGACAAGCAGGCTCAAGACCTCATCAACACGCTCCGCGATGGCGGCAGTGCGACGGAGTTTGCAGCCGGGTTTGAGCGGCTGACCGAGGCGGTCAACAAGGAAGCCGCCGCGCTTGAGCGGGCGGCCCGCATTACCGAGGCGAACCTGTCGCCGCTGGAGCGGTTCGACCGCGCCCAGGCAGAACTGAATGAGCAGGTGCAGGCTGGCCGCATTTCGTTGGAGACGTACAACCGGGCGACGGAGAGTGCTGCCAAGGGGCTGACCGCTGCCGAGCGTGCGGCTCGCGGGCTGGCGGTACAGCAGAAAGAGATCGACAACGCCGCCGAAAACACGACGCTCAAGTTCAACGAGTTGTCGGGCGTATTCTCTGTGCTTCCCGGCCCACTTGGCAACATCGCGGGGCGAATCTCGGGCATCTCGTCTGCGAGCGAGGGGCTGTCGCGGGTGTTCGCTGGCGGGTTGCAGACCGGGCTCACGAGCATCGCGTCATCGGTCACGGCCCTCATCAACCCATTCACGCTGGCACTTGCTGGGATCACGGCGTTCGCTGCCGGTGCGGCGGCTGTGCTCAAAGGACTGACCGACCTAGAGGACCGCGTCGAGAAGCTCGGCAACACCGCCGACAAACTGGGCGTCTCGTTTGAGTTCATCCAGACGCTCGAGGAGGCGGCTCGCCGCAGCGGCACGAGCATCGACGCAGTGAGTGCCGCGTTCGGTCGGCTGCAGAAGAACGTGCTCGGCGTGGACGAGGAGAGCAAGGCGGCGCAGAAGGCACTCTCCGAGATCGGCGTCACGGCGGAAGAACTCGCCGCGATGTCGCCCGAGCAGCAGTACCAGCGGATCGGCCGGGCGTTGGCCGACATCGAAGACCCGGCCCGTCGCACGGCTACAGCAACGGCATTGTTCGGCAAGGCCGGTGCCGACCTCGTTCCGTTCTTCAATAACATCGGGCCGGCGGCGGATGACATTGAACGGTACGGCCGCGCGTTGTCTGCGTTTGACCGGACGCGAATTGACGAGTTTGGAAGCAGCCTTGACGCTCTTGGCGTGGCAACGCAGGGGCTTGGGCAGTCTCTCCTTCTCCCCTTCACTGGACTTGGCGACGGCATCGCTCGCGGGCTGGCGGAAGTCACTGCCGGAATCACGGCAATCGTGGACCCGATTGGTCGCATCCTTGAGCCTATCCTGACGAACATTGGTCGCCTGGTCGAAGTTGTCGGCATCGGGCTTGGAACACTCGGCAGGAATGTCGGCGCTGTTTTCGAGCCGTTTGCGACCATCGTGCAGGCTGTTTCGCAAGCACTCGCTCCGCTCAGCGAGAGCGTCATCAGTATCGCCACCTACCTTGGAAATGCTTCGACCGCTGCGACTGAATGGCTGGTTTCTTTCAGCCCGATTGGCGTCATCGCAGAAAACGTCGGCGCCCTTGGCGAGACCATCAGCCGTGTCGTGACGATCATCACAACCGCGTTTCAGCGTGTCGGCGAGTTCATTGGCGGACTTGTTTCTCGGTTCGGGGAACTGGTCGCTCAGTCTCCGTTGCTTCAAACGCTGGGAAAGATTGTCAGTTCGGTGTTCGGCTCGGTCGCGTCAGTGTTCTCGACGATTGCGAACGCCATCGGCGGCGTAGTCGGCAGGCTGCTCACCATTGCGGAAAACTTCCTGGGCATTGACCGCTCCGCACAGCAGGCTGCGGAAGCCACGCAAAACCTTGGCGGCAGCGTTGAGCAACTAACAGAGGAGGAGCAGAAGGCTGCTGCGGAGCGAGAGAAGTTCCTGCAAACCTTTACGAACGACGTATCCAAGGCAATCGACGAATCCGCGAAGTTTGGGCAGGCCGGGTTCGACGCCGCCCTGCAATACCAGAATGCAATTGCCGACCTGCAAGAGCAACTTGATCGCGGGATGATTAACGAAACGATGTTTGCCCGTGAGGCAGAAAAAGCCAAGCAAGCGTACGGCGCACAAATCGACATTGCCAAGAAGGCCGCTGCCGAGATTGAAGCCAACACCAAGCGTGTCGATGGGCTGCTTGCGAAGGCAAACGAAATCCCACAGGTTGAACAAGAGATCAACGCCGTCGAGTCAGAGATCACTCGCGTCGAGGCCGCACTGGCCACTGCGCGTGAAAGCGGCGCGACGGCACAGGCCGATGCCCTTGCCGCTCGGCTCGCCCAGCTCGATCAACTCCAGGCTGGGCTACAGGACAAGGCAGACCAGGCGGCCCAGGGTTTTGAGCAGGGGTTTGATTCGGCTTTTGCCAGTGTAGATCGCGGCATCGGGTCGCTGATCGACAAGGCCAGCGAGTTCGGCCAGGCGGGATTCGATGCTGCTCTTGAACTGCAGAACGGCATCGACAAAGCACAGCAACAGGCACGCGATGGCATCTTGAACAAGGAAGCGTTCGACAAAGAGGTCGAGAGGCAAAAGAAGCTATACGAACAAAGGCTTGACCAGATCAAGGAGATTGAGAAGGTCAACGAGCAAATCGCTGGTAAGGAATCGGAATTACTGGACAAGCAATTCGAAATCGAACTCGCCCGCGTCGAAGAACTCGCCAACGTCCGCACCGGCTCCGTCGAAATCAACGACCTCCGCAGCGGTGGCATCTCGGCGTTTTTCGACACCTTGCAGGAAGACCCCGCCATCGCGGAGGCCAAGAAACAAACGAAAGAACTGGAGAAGATGCGGAAAGAAATCGAGAAGCTCCAGGCCGAGAAGGTTGACATCCTCGCGGGGACTGGATGATGAGCGTACGGCAATGGCGTGAACTACCACGAACCGTCACGCACCTGATCGGTGCGTCGCCAGAGTTTGAGCGTCGATTCGTCGCCACGCTCGACGATCCCGATACGAACGCTGGGACTGTCGTGCAGACAATCGGCTGCACGCACGGTTCGTCGCATCCTGAAATCGCATGGGCCGAGTGCTACGAAGTCACGGTCAACGAAGCCTACGAGGACAACCGCTACTGGCACGAGGTAGTAGCCAAGTACAAGATCCCCGAGGCTGACGAGGAGGACATCGACCTCCTGCCGTGGCTGCGTCCCGACGTGTGGAAGTTCCAGACGCAAGGCGTCGCCGTGCCTGCGTTGACCTACTACGACGGCTCGACGCAGAAGCCGCTCACGAACTCGGCTGGCGACTTTTTCGAGGGGCTGACCGTTGACGAAGCCCAGCAGAAAATCACGATCACGAGCAACCGCCAGCAGTTTCCGTCGGCGCTCGCAGCGGCGGTGACGAATTGCGTCAACGACGGTTCGTATCTCGGCTTCGCCACGGACTGCATCAAGGTGCAGGGCATTTCGGGCGAGCAAGCGGTGGAGCAGGTCAACGGCCAGGAGGTCCGATTCTGGAAGATCACGAGCGAACTGCTCGGCCGCCAGACGGGATGGAACCTTCTCCTGCCTGACGTGGGCTTCAACTACATCGACGGCGGCGTCAAGAAACGTGCCGACGTCAAGGGGCCGGACGGAGAAATGGTCGCGTCGGCGAACCCGATCGCCCTGAACGGTAGCGGCGGAAAACAGGCTGGCGCCTCGCTGCCTGCCATCCTGACTCGCCGCATCTACACCCGCATCTCTATGTCAAACTTCTTCGGCACGCCGCCGAACTAGGAGGAACCATGGCCGACATTTCTTATAGCGTGAATCTGAACGTCAACGCCGGTGCGTTGCAGCAGAACATCAACGCGTCGAACATCACGAGCGACTTCTCCACGACGGGGCTGCTGGCTTTGACGCTCAACCTGGGCACGGCGACGCAGACGATTACCACGGCGTCGGCATCAAACCTTGGGCTGTGTTTCGCTAGGTCGCTGGCAACCAGCGGCACGCATACGATTTCGCTGGGGCGAATCAGCGGCACGACGCTGTTTGATGCCGTGCGGCTGAAGGCTGGCGAGGCCGGTATCTTCCGGCTCGCACCGGGGAACTACGCTGCCAAGGCTGATGCGCCTGGGTCGCGGCTGCTCCTGCAAATCTTGGAGGAGTGATGTCCGACGCTCGCGTTGACTTCACTCGCGGTGCTGCGGAGCGGATCGCTCGGGCTGTTCGTATCGTCGAGACGGGCGAGCGGGACGGGGCGCCGCTGACGTTCAAGCGGCCAGTGGAGTCTGGCGGCGGCAAGCCGCTGCGCATCGGCAAGACCACCGCAACGTGGGCAAAAAACACCCTTGCCACGATCACGCTCTACGAATCCGGCACACCTCCGAACGAGACCGCCAGCACGCCGCCGAAGACGCTAGAGGGCTGCGTGAACAAGTGGGGCGACGTCCAGGCGAACAAGTGGGTCGGGCTCCAGCGAGGGGCGACAGGCCCGTACTACCTCGTGGTCGCGGAGTGCTAGATGGACCTCCTCGCCTTGATCGCCGCCGAGCCGACGCTGCTGCCGCTCTGGGCGGTGTTGGCGTTCGCGGCCGGGATGTACCCGGTGGGGATGCTGTTTTCGTGTGCGCCGTGCTGTAGACCGTGCAGTGCCTGCACGGAAGGCACGCTGCCGGACACGTTGACGGTGACGTTTTCGGGGCTGCCGGAAACGTCACCAGGACCTGACCTAATTTCGCTGTCCTTTTCGTCGTGCTTCGGCAGCGGAGCGTCGGGGAGGGTAACGGCCCCCGGTCAGTCTGTCGTTGGCGGCGACCCGGCGGATGATCGCGGCCCGATCACTGCCGTCGAGTTGACGAGCGGCGGCAGCGGCTACGCGAAGTTCGGCCGCGTCGCCCCGACGCTGACAGCGAGCGGCGGCAGCGGCACGGGTGCCACGTTCACAGTTACGCTTGCGAACGCGACGGATGCTTGCAACATCGACTACTGGAAGGTGGCGAAAGTCACACAAGCCGGCGGCTCTGGCTACGTCGAGGGCGATGAACTCACGATCACTGTGTCCGAAGGCGACACGGCGACGGCAGATGCAGTTGTCAGGCTTGGCGAGCAACGCGAGCCGCCGACGCTGACGGGGTGGGTCTCGGGGGGGAGCGGAGCAAGCCTGACGGTG
>Ga0082207_1001642_pt1 | contig 10404 bp, 10 predicted proteins | sample LakMenEpi10Aug09_FD_71540 | JGI IMG/M metagenome (GOLD analysis project Ga0082207, IMG submission 71540) | reverse complement strand
CTCCCCCCCCCCCCAGACCTTGCGCCCCCGCGCGCGCGAGCCCTCGCGTGGGATCGGGGTGGGGGATTTTATTTTGAGGCACGGGGGGCGGGCCGCCGCAGGCGCCCCCCACGGCCCTACCTCTATAAAAGTGATGCGAGCGTCATCCCGAGGAGCTCTGCGACGAGGGATCTCTGCGACGAGGGAGCACTCGGGATGACGAGCGTGAGTTTAATCACGAAGTACGAATTACGAAGTACCCCCTCGCACTCGCGAAAGCGGGAGCTGCCGTATTTTGCATCCATGATCCGTACAACAGTTTATCAAGCATTGCAGGGGGCCGCCAGTCATCGCGGCCGCATTGTAAGTACAGTTTTGTTGGTGAGCATCATCGCATCTGTACTATGCGTTGTGCTAGAGTCGATGGACCAAGTAATGGCTTTGTACTCCGGACCACTCAACATGGTGAATTTGATAGCCGTGAGTGTTTTCACTGTCGAGTATTTGCTGCGCGTTTGGACCTGTACCGAAGATCCTCGGTACAAACATCCATTGATAGGACGGCTGCGATTTATCATGTCTCCGATGATGATCATCGATGCTCTTGCAATTCTTCCGTCGTTCCTTGTCGGTATCGGCATTGATCTGCGCAGTCTGCGATTGTTCCGTTCTTTACGACTCTTTAGAGTGCTCAAGATGGCACGATACGTAACGGCACTTGAGACGATTAAAAATGTTCTACACCAGAAGAAACATCAGTTAGTGATGACAGTAGGAATTGTATTCTTCCTGCTGCTTATCACATCCTCGCTCATGTATGAATTGGAGCACGAAACCCAACCTCAGTCGTTCTCGAGCATACCCGCAACAATGTGGTGGGCTGTTGCATCACTTACAACTGTTGGCTACGGAGACATTTATCCGATAACTCCGCTTGGTAAACTCTTGGCGGCTGTAACAGCGATTCTCGGCATAGGCCTCGTAGCTCTACCAGCGGGCATTCTCGCCTCTGGATTTAGTTCAGAGGTCTCTCAAGCTGTACATCCCGTATGCCCAAAGTGCAGGGAAGATATTAAAAGAGCGAACAGCTAGTAGAGGCGACCCTATGTTGTCGCCCATTCTCGCTCGCCCCCACACATTGGGTCCCTCGCGCGCGCAAGCGCGCACTCGGGATGACACGAGCATGAAGATAGATCATCGCTCCCACACATTGAGACCCCGTCACCCCCGCTAAAGCGGGTGCAGCTATCACGTTACATCACTCCGAAGTACTCTAGAATGTACTGGTCTCAGTGAGGATTTGCTAAACCTCGCGTAGAACAGTGTATGGCTATCAGCCTAAAACAGAGAACTCGGGATACAACATTGTATTGCAATCAAGCAGGCAATGATTATTCAAGTAAAACTATTGCGATCAGGGCATAGCTCAATCTGCACAATCGCATATCATGCCATTGCATTCAGATTCCTTAGAGTTTGATATCTAGAAAGAATACCTCAATGAGCAGAATTGATCGCCTACTTGCGAAAATGCCGCCTGAAGAGCGGCTCCTACACGAATGGCAGTTTGCGCTATCAAGAAGGCTGCAGCAAATCATGGAAGAACAAAACATTACGCAAAAAGAACTGGCAAGACGCTCTAGGCTTACGGAGCCACAGGTATCCGCACTGATTCGCCTCGAGGCAAATCCTACCTTAGGCGTGTTGGCAAGAATCGCAGCATTGTTAAAGACAGATGTCCTCGTGTGGATAAACTCCGACCTCGAACCATGCAATGCAAACATCGAGAGTCGCCAGGCAAAGGTAGAGGAGTACTACGGTTACACTGGAACCCACTGAGTTACGAATTACGGATTCTGAATTGCGGGGTCAGTACGGGCCGACGATCCCGAAGGTGTTCTGGGCCTAGTATCTGTCACCTGCAATCTGGCACCTGTTAAACCCCAAACTGACGTAAGTGGTGGTCGAGGTGTTTATACATCAGGTTGTTCCACTCAAGTGCAGTGAGCTTACCGAGTGATAGCTGCTGTCTACCCTCGAATGCGTTGCGCCCCTGAGCAGCGAATCGGCGGATATACTCCTTGAGACGGATACGGTTCGGCTCAAACTTGCTGTCTTCCGGCATAATGAAGGCCGGGCTGGTTGGTTGACTTTGCTTGTATGGCACCTCATTGGTCATGGTCTTCTTGAAGAATAGCTGAAGCGCTAATCGAATGTACCACGCAGACTTTTGCGCGTCGTCTCCCAGTGCCTGTGCATAAGGCATGCAGCAGTGACCGAGCATCTGAGCCACATTCATTGTGCCCCATGTCGGCTGAGTGCTAGGTGTAAGAGCGTCGATGCGCCGATGGAGATCCGCCACGCATGTGTCGGACCAAATGTCTGGAAGTGCCATGAGGTATTCCCAAATTTCTGAATGACGGAATTCCAAAGTTCTTAAGTTAACATGTTATCTCAACGGATAGACTCTTAGTTGCACGAATGGAGATTGTATGGTACTGACTGACAAAATCGCGGTAGATGCCTTAACTGGCGAGGCAGAAATGGGCTACCCTAATGAGATCGTGAATATTGGCTCATATGCTGGCGGTATACCAGAAATTGACAAGGGGCTAGAAAGAGACAGTGTATATGCAATGGTGCCGGAGATTAGCTTCAAGGTCCACAAGTATGGGTTAGAGATCAGATTCGAACTTTTGTTTCAACAGTCCTACGCAGCAGTGCCGCTGGAGTCTCTGGAATCTGTTGTTCTTGAAATCGGTGGTACAATTGATGTTGAAGAACGATCAGTTATTGGCCGCGCAATTGTTGGTGGTATGTTCTTCGGCCCACTCGGCGCCGTCGTCGGAGCAGCATCTGGCCTAAAGGACAGAGTTGTAAAAGATAGCAACATGCTGCTTTTGAAGTTTGACGAAAAAGGTACCACACACAGTATACTGGTGACCATCAATGAGGGTCGAACCGAAGAAGTTAGATCGTTCTTCACCAAACACTATGCTTCAGTCTTTTCATGCCCCAACCTACGCGAGCGCGGCGACCTTTCGCATTAACGACTCTTGCGTACCCTCGTACCCCTGTCCCTAGTCCCTAGTCCCTCTCTCCTCCTACGCTCTCAACCTCGGATCTGTTGCATCGCGGAGCGCATCGCCAATTAGGTTGAAGGCAGATACCGTAACGAAGATCATAAAGCCAGGGAAGATTGCCAACCACCAGGAGGCAGTGCTGGAGCGTGCTTGTTGGAGGACGCTTCCCCAGGTAACGACGGTAGGGGGCACGCCGAATCCCAAGAAGGAGAGGGCGCTCTCGAACAGGATGGCGCTTACGATGCCGAAGGCTGCGTAGATCAGCACGGGTGCTATGGCGTTGGGAATAACGTGACGGAAGATCACGCGTGGGGTTGAATAGCCAAGAGCGGTTGCTGCGCTGATGTAATCAAGGTTACGAACGCGCAGAACTTCGCCGCGCATAAAGCGCGCGATAGACGTCCACCCAGTAAGGCCGATAAGCCCCATGATAAGCCATAGGGAACCTGTCTCGACCAAGGCAACGATGGTGATGATCAAGAAGAAGCGGGGGAAGGTGATGACGATCTCGATGAGACGCGAGATGGCTATGTCAACAACTCCGCCGAAGTAGCCGGCAATTGCTCCAAGGATGATGCCGATGGTGAGCGCAATGGACATGGCAATAAAGCCGATGCTTAGTGCATAGCGAGAACCATGGATCACACCTGCTAGCACGTCTCGTCCGATACCGTCGGTGCCCAGCCAATGCTTGCCCGATGGTGCGCGGTCTTTGAGCGAAACAAGATTCTTGTCAGTGCTTCTTGGTGCATATGGTACAGGCGGCCACACTGCCCAGTCATAGGGGAGTGTATGCCAGTCTGCTGTAGCGAATTCTTGTCCCCATTGCGTAAGCCCAAGCGTTACGCCGTATTCGCGTAGAACTGGCGAGTAGATATCGCCTCGGAGTGAGCAGACAATCGGTTTGTCGTTTGCCAAGACATCAGCAAAAATGGCCACAATAGCGATGGTAAGAACAGTGTAGACACTGATCATCCCGAAGGTGCTTTTGCGGAACTGACGCTTAACGAAGGCGGTGTAATTCTCGCCGGTTTCTTTGATGGTGGTGTCCGTGCTCATGATGACTTCTTTCCGTATGAAATGCGCGGATCGGCCAAGCTGTAGAGGACGTCGGCCACGAGCATGCCCACAAGCGTAAGAATCGCTGATATCGTAAACACTGCCATGATCATCGGATAATCGCGGGCAACGAGCGCCTTAAATGAAAGCTCGCCCATGCCGGGGATGGAGAAGATCGATTCGATGATCACCGAGCCGCCGATGAGGTTCGGGATGAGTGCAGCAACAAGGGTGATGAGGGGAATTAGAGCGTTGCGCAGTGCGTGACGGTAGATCACTGTGCGCTCTGCAAGCCCCTTAGCACGAGCAGTTCTGATGTAGTCCTGACGAATGACCTCGAGCATCGAAGAGCGCATCTGGCGCGAGATAAAGGCAAAGTCTGCGTAGACGTATACGATCATTGGGAGAGCAAGGTGCCATGCGTAGTCGAGGAACTGACGCCAGGCAGACCAGTTCTTGCTAAAAGCCGGAGAGCGGAGTCCGCTTGAAGGAAAGATCGAAATGAACTCTGGATTGGCTAGGAATGTGATTGCAAGCGTGCCTATCCAGAACACGGGTAGGGAATACAGTGCAAAGAGCCCAAAGGTAGACAACCTATCGACTATCGAACCCGTGTGCGTGGAGCTGTATATGCCAAGGGGCACGGCTATCGAATAGGCAAGAATGATGGCGATGAGGTTCATCGTGAGCGTTACGGGTACGCGCTCGATCATTTTATCGTACACAGGACGGTTGTCTTGAAAGGACTTCCCAAAGTCTGGACGTCCGGTAAAGCGCGCCGCAGACCAGTCCGTTGTTCCATCAACGAACACACTATCCATCTTGAAGCACAGCAAGCCCCCTGTCCAGATAGCATACTGCTGCCACACCGGCTTATCCAGATGCCATTGTTTACGGATCAGCTCAACTGTTTTTTCATTTAGCGTGCTGCGTCCGGACATGCCCCCTTCAGAGCCTTGCCCAACCTTTGCAGCAGCCGGATCTCCCGGAGCCAGACGGCTAACGGCAAATGAAATCAGCGTAATGATGAACAGCGTTGGCAAGAACAACACTATTCGCTTAAGTAGGTATCTCCACATAAGGGGCTAAAATACCACCATCTGGCTGCCAATTCAGAACGCGTTTTCGATATGGCGTATCGCGCGGCTACCTGTGGAATGGTCTACGGCGATAACATCAAACCTGCAGGGGGCCCCGTAACAATGACGCTGCACCATCCATGCCTCTGCCGTGCGGCGTACGCCGCGCAGTTTGGATGGGGTAAGCGAGGCCTCGGGCGAGCCATACAGAAGGGAATATCGCGAGCGGACCTCCACAAACACCAGCACACCATCATAGCGAGCTACGATGTCGATCTCTCCAACTTTCTTGTACGTGAAATTGCGGTCCATGATCTCATACCCCTGTTCAGTGAGGAAGTCTGCGGCGTGTTGTTCGGCCGAGCGACCGGTTTCTACAGTATTCATGAAAAACTTTCGATATTCGCGCCCTATGATTGCGCAGTTAACAGGAACGGTTGCACACAAGCAGGGCATGGAAGTTGTGATAGACTGCCATGGCGTTGGTTATGCAGTGAGTGTGCCACTCTCTACTGCAGATACAGTGCCTGCGATCGGCGAGCGTGTGACCTTGTTTACCACCTTTGTCGTTCGCGAGGATGCGATGCAGCTCTTTGGGTTTGCGAGCACGTCGGAACGCGAAGCATTTGCGTTGCTCACATCTATCCAAGGCATCGGACCCCGCACTGCGCTGGGAATATTGTCGGCTACATCTCTTGCAGACCTCCGCAAGGCCGTTGCGACGAGCAATGTTCTCGCGCTAACGCGTCTGCCGGGCATCGGCAAGAAAACAGCAGAGCGACTCATCATCGAACTACGCGAGAAGATCATCAGCGTTGTTCCAGATTCCGGAAGTACCCTTGTCGCATCTGCTACCCCAGCCATCGATGATGCCATAAGTGCTCTCCAGGCCCTAGGCTATGCCCGCGCAGCTGCCGAAAAAGCTGTGAAGGCGGCCATCGCCCTTGAACCTTCGGCATCTGAATCTTCCGAAAAACTTATTCGCTTGGCTCTTCGCCAAACTACATGATCACCAATGACCAATTACGAAGTACGAATTACGAAGTACGAATTACGAAGTACGAAGTAGCAGAGACCAAGCATTCGTCATTAGTCATTAGTAATTCGTCATTCGTCATTAGTGATTCGTCATTAGTCATCAGTAATTCGTCATTCGTAACTCGTCATTCGTAATTATCAACAATGCTTCTCATCATCCCAGCCATCGACCTAACAAACGGACGCGCGATGCGATGCATTCGCGGCGTTCCGGGTACGGAGTCGTTGTATTCGGAGATCAGTGAGCACCCTGTGGAGCTTGCGCAGTTATGGCGACGTGAGAATGCGAAGTGTCTGCACGTTACAGATATCGATTCGTGGAAGGGGGCAGGCAGCTCGCTCAACATCGACACAGTTGTAGCCATGCAGAAAGCCATCGACATCCCAGTGCAGTTCGTGTCGCGTCAGCGCAGTGTTGATGCATATCGCGAGCTCCTGGAGCGCGGTGTGTATCGAGTGGCGGTGAACAAGGTTGCGTGGATGTATCCCGATCAGACCCGCTCCCTGATAGAGCAGTATGGGCCTAGCAGAGTGATCTTTGGCGTACGGGCGCATAAGGGGATGGTAGACATGGGAGACGACCATGAACCAGTAGCAGACGACGACTTCTTGCGTCATGTTGCCTCTCTGGGCGGCAAGCGCGTGATTTACACCGAGCTCGACTGGGAAGGCAACCTCACCGGTGAAGACATTCCCACGATAAACCGTGTTGCCGCAGTTGCACCGCTGCGATTTACCATGGCAGGGGGCATTGCATCTCCAGAGCATTTGTGGATGCTGCAGAGTAGCGTTCCACGGAACGTAGATTCAGTGGTTATTGGACGCGCGATGTACGAAAACCGCTTCCCGTGCCAGGGAATCTGGCGCGCAGTAGAAGCCAAGCTCGAGCCTGAGATTCACGCTAAGGCGTGTGATATCCATCAACAGTCTTCTCTTACACCACCAGCGCAGCCGTAACAGCGCTTCCTCTATAGCTCTGTGGTTATTGCAGTCTGTATCGCAATCCGAGTGCCCCGCCAATGAGGGTAAGTCCTCCGCCAATCCCAGAATGGATATAGCGGCCTGCTACATCGACCTCGACCTTTTCAAACAGAGGAATCAGCAGTCCAGCACTTGCTGTGAGTGCATACGAAAGATTTGGCTTCATGGCAGCGTTGCCTGCAAGCGAATCGGCAACGGTGAGATAACTGAATCCGACTTCGGCCCCGACATAGGGGGTAAATCCATGCTTGATGAACCGATAGTTTACAACTGCTGACATTCCGAATACTGAAGATGAAGAGCCGGATGTAACGGTTGCGGGCATGAAGGTACCAACCATACCGAAGGACGCGCTGCGAGACGGTGACCACTGATAACCAATGGAAAATGCTGTTGACGAATGAAAGTCGGCAGAATCAGGTAAACGTCCACCAGCAGCGACATACGCGGCTCCAGCTTGAACGTAGCTGCGATCAGCTTGAGCCGATACATCACATAGTGCAAGGCAGAAAAGGACAGCAATTGTCAGAAACCAGCCGTGCATGATGAGCCCCTTATCGTTCAAGCTTGATTCTCAATTATTTGCCAAAATAGTGACATCGAACAAGAGCGCGATTTCTCGTATGTTTGTCAGCGTACGCGAACACCCGTGTTCGAATGTATTCATGAAGGACAGACATGCCCCAGATCATTATAGACGGACAGATCATAGAGGCAGCTCAAGGAAAGACCATCATTGAGGCTGCGCTCGACAATGGCATCACGATCCCGCATTTCTGCTGGCACCCTGCGTTGTCGGTAGCGGGAAACTGCCGTATGTGTCTTGTGAACGTTGGTTCGCACAAGAAGGATGTTGATGGCTCGCTGATGTATGCAGATGATGGCTCACCAGTAGTAAACTGGATGCCGAAGATGCAGATCGCCTGTGCCACTCCTGTGTCGGACGGGATGATCATCGACACATCGAGCAAGAAAACCGAAACCGCACAGAATGCGGTGATGGAGTTTCTGCTGGTGAACCACCCGTTGGACTGCCCAATCTGCGACGAAGCAGGCCAGTGCAAGCTGCAGGAATATGCATTTGTACATTCCAAAGGCAAGAGCCGCTTTGAAGAAGAGAAGACGCACAAAGAAAAGCGCATTGAGCTTGGCCCGAACGTGATGTTCGATGGCGAGCGCTGCATTTCGTGCTCGCGCTGCATCCGTTTTGCAGATGAAGTAGCCAAGCAGCCTGTGCTATCGTTTGTGCAGCGTGGAGATAAGGTTACGATTAGAACATTCCCGGGAACCACCTTCGACAGCGAATACTCGATGAACGTCATCGATATATGTCCGGTTGGCGCCCTCACAAGCATGGACTTCCGCTTCAAGGCGCGCGTCTGGGAAATGTCGTTCACAGATTCTGTATGCCCAGGCTGTGCTCGCGGCTGCAACATCAAGATCGGCGTGATGAACAACGAGGTACTGCGCTCGGAGCCGCGCACCAACATGCATGTCAATGCATACTGGATGTGCGATACCGGACGTCTTGCTGTGCCTGGTCTTGTAAACGATAACCGCCTAAGCGGTCCAAAGCTGCGCCAAAACGGTATGCTCGTAGACGCATCATGGGATGATGCAATCAACGCCGCTGCCACAGCGCTCAAGGGGCTTAAGGGCAACGAAATCGCCGTTGTTGGATCAGCAAGCGCATCGAACGAAGACAGTTATTTGCTCGGAAAGCTTGCGCACGACGTGCTCAAGACGGGCAATGTAGACTTCATCAAGCACAACGACCACACGTTTGGCGACAACGTTCTACGACTCAACGACCGTTCGCCGAATGCCATTGGAGCACACTCTGTTGGTATTGCTCCGAAGAATGGTGGACACTCCGTTGACGCATTAGCAGAGCGCATCAATCATGGCCAGATCAAGGCCCTGATCGTGATGGGCGATGACCTCGGCGCTCACTCAGAAGCACTGGCGCATGCAGCTGCGAAGGTAGACACACTTATCGTGATTGCTTCGCACAATAGCACAACTGCTCAGCAGGCCAACGTGCTGTTGCCGATGGCAGCATGGGCAGAGACAGACGGTACGTTTACGAACACCACGCATCGTGTACAGAAGTTTGATGCCGCTGTTGTAACCAAGGACAACATGCGTTCGATGGGCATGAAGATGAGCCGTTGGGACAAGTTCGGTGCACCAAACGACAGATGGTCGCAAGGCGAAAAGCGCGACAGTCGTCAGGGCTGGCGTATCGCAATGCAGATTGCAAACGCTCTTGGTGCAGGCTGGACATTTACGTCCACTTCATCAGTATTCGACCACATCGCATCACATGTTGATGCATTCAAGGGAATGAGCTACGAAGTTCTCAAGGCATATCATGGTCTTGTGCTCGGAAAGGGCACAACTCCGGATCCAGTAGGCGTTGTTTACGAATCGCATGTGATGAAACCACAGTAGACCTATGACTCTATCAACACAGCTTATCATTGCGCTTGCGCAAGCAGGAATCCTGGTAAACCTGATGCTCGTTGCGGCAGCCTACATGGTGCTTGCCGAGCGTAAGATTTCTGCATGGATTCAGAACCGCGTTGGACCAAACCGAGTAGGTCCATGGGGCTTGTTTCAGTCGTTTGCCGACGTATTCAAGCTCTACCTCAAGGAAGATGTTGTTCCAGCAGCTGCAGATTACAAGTTCCATGCATTGGCACCTGTGATCTCGATTGCAGTTGCCATTACCGTCTATGCGCTTATCCCGTTTAGTCCTGCAGTAACCATCGATGGCATTACCTACAGCCTTACGATGGCACCGAACATGGACATCGGCATTCTGGCTGTGCTCGCTATGACGTCTGTTGGCGTATACGGTGTAGCCTTGGCTGGATGGAGCTCGAACAACAAGTACTCGCTCATGGGCGGCCTTCGCTCATCAGCGCAGATGATCAGCTACGAACTCTCGATGGGCCTTGCCATCATCGCAGTGGTCCTTTGTGCAGGTTCATTGAATCTTGTAGAGATGATCAAACAGCAGAACACCGGTGCATGGTACGTGATGTATCAGCCGTTTGGCTTTATCCTGTTCTTCATCACTGCGCTTGCTGAGACCAACCGTGCCCCCTTCGACCTTCCAGAAGCAGAACCAGAACTCGTTGGTGGATACCATACTGAGTATTCAGGAATGAAGTTTGGTC
>Ga0082207_1001640_pt1 | contig 10406 bp, 13 predicted proteins | sample LakMenEpi10Aug09_FD_71540 | JGI IMG/M metagenome (GOLD analysis project Ga0082207, IMG submission 71540) | reverse complement strand
ACAACAAAACCCCCAAAGGCTTAACCCGTGGGGGGTTTTTGTTGTGAGGGTGTCGGGAAAAAGGATTTTACCGCCGGGTGTGGGTGTTGCGATCGGGGGTTTGAGTAGCAACCATATCAAAAGTGTCGTTAAGGATGTTGAAATCGCTGTACCAGTTGAACCTTCCTGAAAAAACAAGGCTGAAACCCTTGAGATACGGTACTAAATTTCTGTACCAATGAAACCTTAGTTAAACTGGGACATTTTTCAAGATATAAAACGTTACAAATGTTAACATCTGAAACTACTGATATAACTGAGTTTTGGGCTTAACGGCACTTTTCGCACAGTTGCTACTCAAACCCGGATCGCATCTAAAAAACTTAGGGTTTGGAAATTTTCCCAGCTTGGTTAGATAGGGAATAGTTCTAATTGAGTCCCATAGTCAGGGGCCGGGATGTACTCATTATCCTTAATTAATTTTTTGGCTCTATCAATCAAAGCGTAAACATCAGCAAGGGTGCATTTATCTTGAAACTCAAAATGATATTGGGCTTGGTTACAAACCCCGTAAATTAGTCCAGTATCTTGATAGACAGTGTAAAATTCCCAATCAAGAATAGAGTCAATTTTCTGATCCAATTCGTCACCGTCAACAAAGAAGCCACTGTACCAAAAATTTAACTCGGAAATTAATAAACTAGCTTGATGTAATTGGGTATCTGACAACCAATTTGGGTAGGGTTTCTGCATTGATTTAAGTCCTATTGGTGAAGTTAGGAGAGGGGGTTTAAGCCCTCTCAGTTGACGTTTAACAGTTGTAATAATCTATTTTGATGTCTAGTTTCTCAATCAATTCCGACACATCTTGCAAGGCACAATTTAACTCTGGATAGGATTCCAACCATTCATCCCTTAACATTTCCTCAATCTGTCCGTGTAAGTAGTCTAGGTCGCCTTTGAAGCGTTCCTTATCCTGTAATTGTTTAAAGTTAATGGGTTTGATTTGGTTGTTTTCCGGTGTGGAATCTTCAACAGCTTGGAGTTCATCAATCATGTTTTTGCAATCGTTATAATTCATCTTGACAAAATACGAATGCTTATCATAAATCCCTGATTTAGTCTTTTTGCAATAGATAATGAAACGGTTAGGTGTGCCCGCATAATCACCCGCTAGTTCGTCCATTTTATAGTCGGTAGTTTCATATAAAACAGTTGGATTATCTGTTGGCAATAACACCCAAAACTCTTTTTTATCGTGAACATCACCCCGTAATTCTTGAGAATAATCTTGATATTCCTTGCGTAATTTTGCTAAGTCATTATTGTAGTTAGCATCATAATCTACCCGCCATAAGTTTTGACCTTTACTGTCAGTTGGTAGTGTGAAAGTGTGAACGAGTTGCCATTGATAAGTTGCCATTGTTTTTAGTCCTTAATTGTTGGTGATAGGGGGGTATTTCACCCCCAATGAGTTAAAGGTTAAAGTGCCGTTGCGATGTGATGAATAACGTTGTAGCTATGTCCTTAATAGCCTCAGGGGGAAGGGTTAAGTCATCCTTATTTAATCCCTTAGCTTGTTCTAAACAGTACCCATAAAGCCCCGCCATATCGCTGATATAGGCCGCAATCTCTCGTTTTTTATCAGGGGTTAATGGCTCGTAATTCTTGTTAGTTACCCCGTTAGTATTGCCGTTTCCATTTGTGGTTTTAGAATCGGATTCTAACAGTTTATACTTCCCATTATCATCAAGAATTAAGACCGTTTCACCCCGTTTTAAAGCCTGTAATTGTTGACCCTTTGGCGTGTTGGGTTCCCCCCAGATTTTGATTTCATCATCTCCTATAGTTAGAACTGCGTTGCACCGTTCACCGTATTGAGTTTGAAACACTTTAGACGCGGGATATTTGACGATTGCATTTAATAGTTTGCTCATTATTTTAGTCCTAGTTTGTGAAGTGATAGAGGGGGATTATTTCACCCCCGGCTATTATTTAGAAACCTAGATCAGCCTTTGCTTTGAGGTACTCGGCGTGATTGTAATTCTCAGGACTTGCTAACACTTCAAGGGCAGAATTATGATTGATAATTTCAGTTTGTTTGGCGGTGAGTTTAATGGATTTGTAGCTAACTAACCATTTGTTGTTACGGGTGGTCTTCCAGTTGCTATTCAGAACGGCGCCGGATTTGGTTCGGATATAGTAGGTTGTTTCACCCGTGTAGAAGTCTTCTTCAACCCATCCATAACGGATTTCGGTTGACCCATCGGGGTAAGTCATTTGAATAGTGTCGATTTGGAGGCCGTCAAAGGTTGAAACGTATGTTGAGATGATTTCGGTCGTAATCGCGGTCTGATTTTGAGTTACCATTGATTTAAGTCCTTTAACTAGGGTTTGGGGAGAGGTAAGTGGTTAACCGGTCTAAAGTTGAACCGCTTGCCTCTCTGTTTGTTTTAAGAGGTTTTTCTTAACCCCTTATGTTTTACATCATAACTGATACTACCTGTTACTGTCAATCACTTATTGATTAGACTTTCTGATAGTACCCGATAAAATACCAGGTACTAACTTATATATCGGGTTATGTCAGGTAGTCTTATCAGATACCATGCCTAGAATTGATATCTGATAAGGGTTATAGGTTTTTAGTGGTTAGGAGTTTAAGAGTTTTTTAGCTGCCGTTTCCCATGTTGTGCGACGGGTGAGGGTTCCAAAGTGTCGGGTATTATCATCATCCTGATAGCTTCGGACGTACCGCTTGAGTTCATCCAGTGAGGCTTGAGATGGGTCAAATGCGGCACTGCCAACAGATAGAGGTTGTTTCCCGTTTGGGTGGTTAGTATCGGGTTCTATCGGGTTAGTGTCGGGTTCCGTAGCTTCTACCGTGATAGTGTCAGTTTGTGCCGGGGTAGTGTCGGGTTCTATCGGGTTAACAGGTTCGGGTTCCGGTGTGGTAATGGGTTCGGGTGATTCTGGGAGTTGTGCGATTGCGTATCCTTTCATCGCATCCATAGCATCCCAGAAGGTAGCAATCAAATCAGTCCGTCCCATAGAATCGGCGGCGTTAAGGAAACTTTGAGCTTGATTGATAGCTGATTCCGCCGCACCCTCTAGGGTTAAGACTGTTTGAAGTTCCGATTCAAGGCCAGATTTATCACTACGAAGGGCTTTGAGTTGGTTTTCCAGTTCGTCAATATGGGATTGAATGCCATTGATTGAAGCGGTCAAGCGGTCGGTGTGTTGAGTAAACAACATGATCGGATTCTCCTAAGTTTTCAAGGTACTACTGAAGCGGTTACGGTGTAAGGGGTGTATCGGTTCCCCCTCTCACCTATTAATCAGAATAACAGATACTACCTGGTAATGTCAAGCGGTATCTGATATATATTCCTGATAGTACCATGCTGTACCCGATATAAATTGCTTATATGTCAGTTACTAGCGGTTATTGTCTGTTACTATAGGGCAGTACCGATAAAAGGATGATTAATTGCTATGGCTACCAAAACACAGGCGCGAGTAGAAGGCATTAACCAACAAATTGTTAGATGCGATATTAGAATCCCAGTGTCAATCTATTCCAAATTAGAGGCCCTTGCAGTCAGTGAAGGCAGTAAGGCGCATCATATAACTGGCCGTCCGATGGTGAGTCCGATAATTTTGGAAGTGCTAGAGGTAGGATTACGCCACTATAAATCTGAAAAATCATCAGAGGGTGATAGTGTCGGGTTAGTACCTGATAATGTACAGGGTGTTCCTTTGGATATTGAAACCTTTACGGCAAAAATACTCGAACAGTTACGGAGTGAAATTGCCAACACCCAAACCCCGGCTATTGATCCAAACATCGAGGCGCGGCTTAATGCTATGGAGGCTGTACTCGCGGGAAAGTAACGGCCCTCATCTTAGAACTGGAGAGGGTGAGGGGGGAACTATTGGAAAGGGATAATGCGATCGCCAACCTTCAAAACCAAATTAGCGGCGTAACCTTAGAACTTGAAGCGAGGGACGTGGCGATCGCTAATCTCAAGGCAGAATTAGAGGCGCGGGGGGATGTTAAGCAATTAAATCTATTCCCACCGGAGCCAACACCGACACCCGAACCGGAATTAAAACCGGAACCAACACCGGAACCAAAACCAACACCGGAACCGGAACCCGACACCACCGGAACTTTAACTAGGGGAGAATTAATTAAATATATTCATGCTAATTTTCCTGGTGCGACAATCACAGGGCAAAATATTGGAGATTGCTACACTCTCAACAAAAAGGGGAAGTTAAAAAGCCCAAGACTACCTGAATTTGAGGCGACTTATGGATTCTCATATTTGGGCAAAATAGGAAAGGAGAATCGGTTTAGATTAACCTAAAACATTTTAAATGTAACAACCCCCAGACCTTATCCCTGAGTGTTTTGGGGTGTGTTATTTTTAGGGTAGATATTTTGCGGAGTTTTGCGGAAATTAGAAAAGCTAACCTTGATTTAATTCAGAAAGCTATCAGTATTTTGCTCGACAATCCCCATCTATCTAATAGAGAGGTTGCCAGTCAGTTAGGTGTTGACGAAGGATCGATTAGATATTGGAAAAAATTACCCAGTTGGGAACAGGAACGGCAGAAAATGATAGATGACCGGGCCGAAATAACTCAAGAATTAATTGCAGAAAATAGATCAAAATATCTCAAGGATTTAAGGGAATCCCAAAACATCTTAAATGAGTTTGCTGACGGGGTTAAGTCTAACGCTGCCCTTAGCCTATCCTTAGCCAACGCTGCTTACTCTCAGATATTAACGCTAGATGATGCACTTGATGGATGCTACCAAGCCACAAAATCAGGGGTGCACATTCAGTCACGGAATGCCAGAGATGGCATGACGGCGCTGATCGGAATCTATGATCAGCTTTATCAAATTTCTGTGCTTATTGAATATTTTGAGGGTTTAGAAGGTGATGGGGAATAGTGCGATCGCTCCCCCCTAACTTTTTGTTAAAGGTTGTAGATTTCTTTCAATTTTTCATCTGTTGCTATGGCCTGACAAAAAAGTGAGTTTGGCTCGTTTTCGTAAGTCACTTTCAGCAACCGCGCCATATCACTGTTTTTGTGAACTATAACTTTCTGGATAGCCGTCACCATCTCCCCAATGGTGGGTACTTTAAAATCCTGGTTTTGTAGCGCGGCGCGGCTAACGTACTCGCCCCTGTGGGTTAACCATTGCTGGCTTGAGCGCGCGGTTATAAGGTGCAATTCTGCGAACTTAGCAAGCAATACATCCTTAACATCCAGGGTATCAAAATCGGTGATGCCGTCATTTATGATGGCGGGTAACTCACCGGGTATGTTTTGGGTATCTTGCAGGGTAGGATTTTCCTTATCCTGTAAGGGTTCCGTGTAAGTCGGGTAGGTTTTGGCAATATCATCCTCTATTTCATCCGCTATAACTTCAGCAATAACGGGTGAAATATTGATATTTTTTTCCTGTGCGCGTAATTCAGAAATCATACCCGACTTACCCGGCACTCCCTCTGTATATGGGTTTTCGTACCCGTCAGGATACCCGCAAGTTACCCGCAAGTTACCCGGTGAGTTACCCGGTGAGGTGAAACACAATCCTTTAATTCCGGTTTTCCTGTTTTTGCTGTCAATGACAACACGGGAAGCTTTAGGGAATATTTTTAGAAAACCTTGGATAACATGATTTTTGGTTTTGATGAGCTTATCGCTTTTATTCATTGGTTCCTCCCAATCATTTTTAGTTTTACCTTTGTTGTCTTCCCCATAAGTTAAGGTTCCGTTGCCAACGTACCAAGCCTCTAGTACTTCCCAGAGTTCCTGCGCGCTCAGAGTTTCATCTGGGTTGTAAGTTAACCCCGTGTCAGCTGCAAACTGCCATAGATGCGAGTTTTGGCATCGAATTTCGTCCAGGGCCTTTTCTGTGCAGTTGTAATCAATACCGTTAATCATTAAATCAGTGAGGCCCTGCAAAACCTTGTTTAAAAATGCGGGTAAAATATTTTGCTTAACCCATTCCGGGTCATACTTCAGTCTTGAGTCGGCCTCAATTTCACCCTTGGAAGGATCAGCCCCGACTTTGTAAGTCTTGTCAAAGGATAGGACTGCAAAACGGCTCTTAATAGCCTCTAGGGATGCCCCCAAGCGTGGCACGTCGTTAATGTTAAATAAGAATATGGATTGAGGGTTAAACTCGCTCTCATTCTCGCCCTTGCGCTCATGGCTCAAGGTGTCACCCGTGATCGCTGCCTTGAGTGATTGGATTTTGTCAAGGCTGGCAGCGTTTCCATTTTCAGAGGCCCAGTTGACCCGCGAGTGAATCAGTTTTGCAAGTGGGAATTTGCGCCCAGCGTCATATTGTGCAAAATCATCCAACCCCGCCCCGGTCATGCCGTGAAACCCATATAGCGCGGCGACAGCTTCTCTGAGTGTGTCCTTCCCGTTCGAGCCGTGTCCTTTGCATAGCAACGCTTTAATCGAGCGTCCTTTATATTTTCGGACTGTTGCCAAATCTAGGGATGCCCCAATTGTTTTTAAGAAGATATCCTGTTGTTCTGGATCGAGTGCCTCCAACATTTTGTTGCAGTGACTAGGATCTGCTTTTTGATCAAAGGTTACGATAGGCTCGTATAAAAAGTAATAGTCGGGGCTGTGAGGGATTAGCTCAAATTGGGGAACTGGATGAAGGTTAGGTGCGATCGCAACCCAATTAATTTTTAATATTCCATTGGTGCAATTTAATGCGGATGGATTTATTTCATCAGGGTGAATTCCTAGCAGAGATTTTGCCCAGTCCAAAACCATAGAAATAAAACTAGGTTTTGCATAAGGGAATTTTTTCCCTACACAATACGTATTTAGATAATTTGCAATTCGTCTGCGCTCTGTTACATCCTCTCGCAAAGCGTAATGGGTTCCCATCCATTCATATAAAATACCGTTAACCGAAATCCAAGGCTTGTCACCATACAAAAATCGAAATGCAGCTTGAGTAATTCCAGTTGCAGGAAATTCAATAGTTTCATTTTCGGAGGGTGAGTTTTCCCCTTGATCCTCTGTATGATTATTCTGGCGCTCGACGGCAGCGTGAATAGCTTGCTCTAATCGTTCAATAAAATCATCTCGGTTCATGTCGGGGTAGGCTTTTATAAAGTCAACGATATCACCCTTCTCTGGCATTTCGGGCCAGAAATCTAACGGATCAATTATTATGCAATCAATCTGATTTTCTGCGATTCTGTTGTAATCCTGACAAGCCTCCAAAACATTTTTAGCGTATTTCTGGCCAGGGATATCGTTGTCTCCAAAGTAAATAATGTTAACGTCAATAGCCGCTAATTCCGAAACCGCGCGAGCTACATCATCCTTTGACTTAGCACCCATGACCGAAACCGCGACAATCCCCAAATCTCGCGCGGTTTCGGTACAGGATTCTCCCTCAACCATCAAAACAAATTTATTTTTGCCGTGATTAACTGCGTCATTGAATCGGTAGAGGGGCCAAGGATTATCACCTTTTTTGTTTATATCGCTCCCATCGGAATTAATATGGTGAGGGAATATATGTTTATCGTCCGGTTTGTTTCTACCTGTTAGAGTGAATTTAACTCGATTATTGTTGATGTCGTAACGCTCAATCCTCTCTACCCTTTGGGTTTGGGAATACTGGTAGATTATTTTTAATTCCGTTAGTTCGCCTACTTTATAGGAAATTCTCTGAGCTTTATCATCTGGAATTTCTGGAAATGTTGCAATTTTTACTTGACTTTCTGCAATAAGTTTTCTTGGTTTATGTGTTGTTTTTTGTTGAGGGGCTTTATAGGTCTGGTAATTCTGATCGCGATCGCTATCATCTCGACCATCATATTCAAGATTAACATTAAATCTTGATGCCATTTCTTCTACAGCTTCCCTAAAATTATCAATTCCAGAAAGTTTCTGAAATAGCTTTATACTTCCCCCATTCTCGCCACATCCAAAACAATAGAATCCCTCCCCATCCGTCAAGCTAAAACTAGGGCTTTTCTCATCGTGGAATGGGCATAGGGCAACAAATCCGGCTCCCGATTTCTTTAGATTCAGTCCATAATCTTCGGCAATTTGGGTGATAGGAATATCCTTAATTTCGTCAATCGTAGATTCAGAAATTCTGCCGAGATTATTTGTAGATGTAAACATTTTTTAGTCCTCTGATTATTTTTTAGGTTTGGAGAAATTTCAACCCAAAAAACTCAGGGAGAATCGATCCCCCTGAGCTTTTTTAAATTATTCGCGTTTGACTGAAAACGGCGGCGGCTTGCCCTTCATTCAACAGTTGAATGGCTCGCTCTGAGTTGGTACATCTCACAGTCGGCAAATGGATTGACCCCGCCCAACTCCAAAAATCCTCATCAATAGAATCCATATCTCGGATATGGGATGGGATTCTTTTTTTATAGGCTTCTAGCGTTGATAATCCTACGTTTTCCGTAACTCTTAATCCACAAGAATAAGAAATTGGTGGAAAATGTAGGTAAGTCGCATATAAACCATTATCCCCATCGGTTATCGGGGTATAGCTCGGTTTATGGTTCCCAGCATTGCGATGGGAGTATTTTCTATGATCCTTGTTTTTGAATGGGCAATTATTTCTTCTCATGCCACACCCCCTTGAATCGCAGGAGTGAGTGTTGCGATCGCATCCCCCGAAAAAGTTAAGGGGTTCAGATTATCAGAATCTACAACGGTTATCCGTAGATTCTGTGGTATAGTTAAATAGTTGTATAGTCTTGAGGTTCCCCCCAGTCCCCCTAGCGATTGGGCTTGACAAAGTTTTGAATTGTAGCCACAAATTAGGCAAAATGCTGATATCATAGGTGTAATACAGATACCCCCGGCAGGGGCCACGAATACCCTATACATCCCTTTTATTAAGCGTCAAAGTTCTCGCAGAGAGCTTAATAGAAGTTTTTGCATAGGCTTTACAGTTGAATAAAATTAAGGCTGCGTAATTGGTCTAACAATTACGCGGCTTTTTCGGTTTCAGGGGAGTTAAGGTTAGCTAAACCATCTCTAATAATTTGGGATTTAGTTATCCTTAATTTTTTAGCTCTATCTTCGAGAGTTTCGTCAAGTAGTCGCGTAATTCTGAAGGAGACTGTCACATATTCTATGTTTTTAGGTGGGTTTGATGGAGCCATATATATTACCTTTTAAACTTTTTAACCATTATATAATACTAGATCGAAAATTTCCAAACAAATTAGAAAAACATTCTTAATAAGAAATACATGATTATGGGGCGTTGGGAAAATTTTCCAACCCCATCAACAATTTGTTTGGCCGTTGAAATAGCGATCGCACCCTCCAGGCTCCCTAATTCCGTATTGAATCAAATAATCCTCATAAGTTTTTTCCCGTGGCGGCGGTGCAACAACTTTAAAGTTAGGAGCAAAGCGATCACGATTAAGACAACCCGTCCCCCCGTTATTTTGGAGACAAAACCAAGCCGCCGATCCTTCTTCTATCTCAATCGGTTTATTAGGCTTCTTAGTGATGATTGAAGGCGCGGGTGATGGTTTTGTTAGTGTTTGCATCTTGTCAGGTTTTCCGGTAGCTTGTGACTGCAACTTGACCCCGTTCTGGGAATTGCTAACTGTAAATATTCCCAATCCTATTAGAGCTAGTCCAATACATCCGAGTAGAGAGAATTTTAATATTATTGATTCCTGCGCGATCGCCACATTCTCAGATTTTGATAAATCTATTTCATTCATATTAATAAATCCTCTGTAGTCAATTGTGGTGTGGTGAGTGTGGTGGCAGTGGTGAGATAGGGGGATGTAGGGTTAAAACGGCGTTACCACGTCTACCACGCCCTATCTACCACGCCCCTCACCACGCCCCTTAAACTGGTAGACTAACCCAGATTGTCTCACCCTCAATCCTTAGTTTTAAGCAACCCTTAGACTCGATATAATAGAGGGAATGAGTATAATTTTCCTTAGTCCATCGCTCCCCATTAACTGTAATTGTCATCCCCTTGAGAATGTCGTTTAGTTTGCATTCTCCCCCCTGTTTTTCGACAAATTTAACAATCCGTTGCTGTTCATTTGACAGGTCTGGATATTCTGATTTTGTCGTTCCCGGTGGTTTGGACAAATCAAAACTCATTGATTTTGATTGAGGTTTTGGCTCGACGTTTGGGGCTTTATAATTGGTTTCAGTTTCAACATTTTGGAAGTCGGGAATACTCTGAATATCACCACAAATAGGGCTTAAAATGTTACTCGGAGCATTGCCAACTTTCTTGAATTGTTTATGATGTCCGTGCGTTGGATGTTGTGCAATCTGAGTGGGAATTGACCCAACTAAAACAACTGGATAAGGATTATTCTTAACCCATTGCCAGCGTTCATCATTCTGTTTCCAAA
>Ga0082207_1001634_pt1 | contig 10431 bp, 17 predicted proteins | sample LakMenEpi10Aug09_FD_71540 | JGI IMG/M metagenome (GOLD analysis project Ga0082207, IMG submission 71540) | reverse complement strand
GTCATGCAGTTTCAACTACGGCGGGATTGCGGCCGCGCATTGTCGTTAATGGCGTTTTACAAACGCAAAACGGAAAGCCGGAAATCAGGTTTGATGGCGTGGATGATTATTTAGCTGCCGCTTCTCCGCTTATTGACACAACGCACAGTTTGTTTATTCTGTTCACACCGACGATTGAAAATGAATTTGGGACTGTTTTTGGGCAGTGGAAATCGGGGGAAAATGGCCGTTTTTACGTTATTGCAAACCAAGTATCGGTTGGGCCTATTTCGGCTGGGCGCTTAAACGTAGCCAACACTTCATCGACGGGAGGCGGAGGCAGCGGAGGTTCAGCCATAGATGTTGCTATTTCAAATACACCCACTTTAATCACATCTATATCAACCACCGGAAGCGAGCAGTGGAAACTGTTTAAGAACGGCGCGGAATGGGATAGCGCAACAATTACGACCGTCTTTACGGGGGTCAATAGCGCGATAGGTTCGTCGAATGGAACTGGATCATCGAACCCATTTGAAGGCACTGTATCAGAATTGATTTCGTTCCCATCGGTACTCTCCACCACCGACCGCCAAACCCTTGAGCGCAATCAGGGATCTTATTACAACATCACAGTAGCTTGAGGAAAATCATATTAGTGGATAATTAAAAACCATGACAAAACAACAATGGCTGCTTTCTCAAATTGAACAATTCCCTGAACTATCTCCCAGGGAATTAACTTCATACCTCAACGATAAAGTATTAGTAGATAATCCAGTTCCTATAGGTCAAGTATCTGTAAAGACAACTTTAGAAGAAGTTTCAGCAGTAGTCACAGATGCGGAAGTTTTGGCACTAGCTGAAAGTCCAGTCTATTTAAGGATATTGGATGCTATTACCCAGAATAGACCTGATTGGATTGTTGGAAATTTAACTACTTTAAAACGTGGAGGTAAGTTAAGTCAGGCAAGTTTTGATGCTATCATAGCGTTACTTCAAAGGACTCAACCAGACCCTAATTATCAAGAGCAAATAAGTATAAGTCCTGCTGAGTTAGCGGGGTATGATTTTGTGTTAGTTAGCGATGTAGAAGAGTTGATTTAGTTTACTATGTCTAGATATAGTCAATACGCCAGAAATTTGTATTATTCTTATCTTCGCAGAATTGAGAAGGGAATTTCTGATCATACTGTTGTGCGTATTGGTGATAAAAAATGGCGTGTTTTGCCTATTTTAAGCCGTACTCCTTACAGCCGCTTTCAGGGTTGGGTTGTTGAGGCTAAAAAGTTTCCTCCTGACACTTCTGATTTTGGTAAGATTTGTTACCCTGGGAAAGATAGAGTTCAGCCTAGAGAAATTAAATGTAGTTGTCCTGATGCTACTGCTACTGAAGATTACGGAAGGGATTGGACATTTTCAAGGGCGGGTTTATTTTATCCTTGTAAACATATTATTGCTGTTTTAATTAAAGAGAAAGTTGATTTTATAGAAAATACTTTAGCTAATTATAATAAAGATAGAAATGATGATTGTTTCGTTTGTCCGCCGGGGGCTTTTTGCGGTGAGGTTGGTGATCTTCCCAATTATGGAGATTTTCCGCCTTGTACTAGATTAAAAATTTCTTTTAATACTGTTATTCGTCAGAGTTATACCGATTTGATTATCACTTTAACTAATACTGCTTATGTGTATGCTCCAATTCAATCTATTTCTGTTAGTCCATCTGGCCGAGTTGTTACTCGTGCTTATGGCCAACAATATTATTTAGGTTATAATTTTTGTACTAACTCTTTTGTTAATTCTGACACTCACGGCGGCGGTGTTATTTTATCATCTAGTTATATTATAGAAGAAGGTTATCCTCCTGCTGAGTGGTATTCATAGAAGAAGGTTATCCTCCTGCTGGTTGGTATGATTAATTAGTGGCTATTATTTATTGGTAGGTATTTATGGCTTGTGGGAAGAATCAGGACAAAGGCAAGATGTCAGAGAAGCAGCGCGCCGCTATTTCTAAAGGTGCTACTGGCAAGAAAAAAACAGCCGAACAGAAAAAGAAGATATCAGACGGCATGAAAAATAGTGAGTGTGTTAAGTCCAAAAAAAAGAAGAAGAAATAATTATTCTTTTTCTGGTAAATAAATTTTAATTTCTGCTTTATTATTGTTTTCTTCGGCTTTATCTTTCTCTCTCCATCCTGCTTGACATTTTAGGTAAAAGAATATAGCCGCGGGTTCTCCTTTTTCAATTAAATCAAATAATTTTTCTGATACTTTTAATTTAGCTTTTGCTCGTCCGGCGTTATATGCTTCGCGTGCTTTTTCGTTGTCTGCGAGTCGTCTGTCTAATGTTCTGGGACTTGTGCCTATTAAATAGGAAATATCATCAAGATTTAATCCTAATCCTGCGGCTTTTTCAATTAAAGTAATTTGTTCATCTGTTAAAATAATAGTCATGTTTAAATAAAAATATTATGGCTTTTACCAATGCTCAAAAATCTAAAGCTATAGGACATCTTGGTTACACTGTTGATTCTTGGTCCCTGGGGTTTATTGGTGGTAAAATGGATGCGATCGCTAATTTATCTGTTGATAGTGAGACTAGAGTTGGTGCAATTATTACTCAGTTAGATACGCTAGAAACACAATTAAATTCTAGCACTGCTTCTAACGCTGGCATTCAGGTTAAGCCAGATGGTACGGTGTTTTTTCAAGGTCAAATTATATCTGAGATTAATAATCAGTATAATTATTGGAAGAATAAACTTTCTATAGCTTTGGGTGTTTCTACGTTTTCTACTGGTTCTCGCGTTGTTCGTTCTTGATTCAGTGATGTGATTTTAATTAGTGAGCGATCGCTAAATTTTAGGAGGTAGTTATGCGTAAGTCTGCTAAGTATTATAATTCTAATCCTAAAGCTAAGGCTAAAAAGGATGCTTACAACAAGGAGTTTAATAAAAAGTCTGATCAAGTAAAAAAAAGAACTGAATTAAATAAAATTAATCGTGATAACGGTACGTATGGCAACGGTGATAAAATGGATATGAGTCATACTAAGGAGGGAATAAAACCGAAACCACAATCAGAGAATCGTGGCAGTTCTAAAGATATGCCTGGTGATAAACGCTCGCGTGGAAAGAAGTCTGCAAGCAAAAAGAAAAAGCTGTGATGTGATTACTTTATCTTGTTGTGTGATCGCTCTTTAGAATTTCACGCTTTAGAATTTCGCGCAACACAAAATAATAATGTAAATTATAATAAAATAAATAATATAGAATATAATAATACAGGATACAAGAGAACAAAGCGCACATTATAACACAATTGATAAGCCCCTATACCCCCATTTATAGTTTTTCTTATGTCGAAGTTACACACACAAAATTTTTGATTTTTAGCAATTATGGAAAGTATCAATCATGACAATTCTGTTAGCAGCCTTCATCCTGATTATATTGACAGTATTAGCTTATGGGATTATTTGGATGATTTATATTATGGATCAGACAGATGGCTTGAATTAGCAAAAACAGGGTTTAAACCTACTGACAAAACTGCTTTGTACCTTCCCCGCCATGCTGCGGAATCGTTTGAGAATTGGCAGAGTAGGATTAATCAAAGTTGCTATGATGATTTATTTGCTAAGGCTATTAGACAATTTGTAGGTTTGATATTTAAGAATGATGTTAATTTTACTTCTGATAGTGAGTTTATTTCTCATTACGAGAATTTGGATAATCATGGTGTTAATGGAGATGTATTTTTTAGACAAGTTGCTTTAATGGCGATGCGTTTGGGTCATTGTTTTATATTTATTGATTTACCTGTTATTAATGCTAAAAATTATCAAGAATACTCAGAATTATCACCTCGTCCTTACTGGTCTTTGATTTCCCCGCAAAATTTAATTAATTGGGAGTGTGAATTTATTGATAATAAGCTGGTTTTTACTCTGGCAGTTATCAAGGAAGAAATTTATGTAAGAGTTGGTGAGTTTGGTTATCAGAAAATTAATCAATATCGGGTTTATCGTCCTGGGTCTTATTTTATTTATAGGGAGGTTGATAATAAAGCTGAAAATAAGACTGATAACAAAACTGATAACAAGTTTGTTTTATATTCTTCTGGTGATTTTATTTCTGAATACGCTTATGTTCCCATTGTTCCTGTATTTGGCGGTTCTCGTTTGGATGATTGCGTTAGCGTTCCACCACTTAGGGGTTTAGCTGATAAGAATAGAGTTCTTTATCAACTAACGTCCGATCACAATCGCAAGGTTTCGCTATGTTGTCAGCCGGTGCCGGTTCTCAAAGATTCAATGAGGGGGGATGAACCTTTGGAAATTGGCCCAAATAGTTTTATTAATTTACGTGATCCTAACGGAAGTTTCCAATGGGTTGAGCCATTAGCCATGAGCTTGGAACAGAGTCGAAAAGATTTGAATGATTTGAGAGCCAGTATTAGCAATGATGCTGCGAATTTTTTAACTTCACCATCTGATCGTCAAACCAGTTCGGCGACTTATTTGTTAGCTTCTCCAGTAGAGGCTAGTTTAGCGAGTTTTACTGCTAATTTTTCAGATGGCATTAATCAGGCGATTGCTATTCATAATCAGATGATTAATTGTGATTGTGAGGTTAAAATTGTTCTTGATACTAAATTATTAGCTGCTTCTGATGCTCCTAAAAAAGAACAAGTTGCAATTGCGCTGCGGGGTTTATTTACTGATGGCGTGATTGGTCGTGAGACTACTTTAAAGGCTCTTGATAAGTTAAAATTATTTGATAATGACTTTAACCTTGAACAGGAATTAAAAGCAGATGACAGATACATTAAACTCTAGTGATGATAATTTACCCCCTTCTACACCATTGGGTGATACTGGGTTGGAGGCGCTGAGAAAAGAGCGCGAGGAACGGAAAAAATTAGAACAGCAATTGAAGGAATTAAAGGGTAAAGCTGAAGCTGGTGATATTTTAGCAGGGGAGATTCAGGAGTATAAAACTAAGCTACAAACTAAGGAGGAAGAACATAGTCAGAGCTTGGACCAATTAAGGGGGGAGAAATTAGCACTTGAGAAGATTATTACATCTTCAAAAATTGAATCTGAGTTTTTAAAAACTGCGGGGGAAATTCAGTTAAATTCTAAATATCAGGGTTTATTGCTTAATGGTCACAAGCATGAATTTACTGTAGTTGATGGGGTGGTTAAAACTGTTGATGGCAAGACTGTGAAGGAGTGGCTAGAAAATCAGCGATCGCAATATCCTGAATTGTTTGATGCCCCAAAAACTTCTGGCTCTGGTATTGGTGGTAGTCGTTCTAATTCTTCAGGTAATCGTAAATCTGTAATTGATTCTTCCAATAATCAACAGTTTCTTGACAATTTGGATGGAATTATTGACGGTTCGGTGTCTGTTGAGCGATAATATTTTTGCAGCGGTTGCACCTTTTCCGCTACTCCTGCAATATATTTGAAAATTATATTTATTGGTGGCATTTCTCCTTAGACGTGCCACTTTATTATTTGACGCTAAATAAAAATAGTTTATACTTAGATTGCTAAGGTGCGATACCTGGCGGCGCGATGCCTTGCACACTTTTTAAGATTTTGAACAATGGCAAATACTATTAATTCTTTGTTGGTAGATCGTATTTATGCAATGGGGCTAAAGGCTCTGCGTCGCCAAACTGCATTACTTCGTTACGTGACAACTTACGAGAAGGAGGTAATGGATAACAGTTTTAGGGGTGATACTGTTGTTGTTCCAATTCCTTCTCAACGGTCTGATTCTGACGTTACTGATGTAGTACCATCGAATACTCCACCTGCACCTTCTGACATTACTCCTCGTTATGCTTCTGTTACCTTGAGCAATTGGAAAAAGGTAAATTTTTCACTAACAGATTTTGAGGTTTCTAAGCTCTCTGCCGGTACGATGTCAGATGAGTTTAGCGGTGCTATTGATGTTTTGTCCGGTAATATTATTCGTTCTGTCATGGCGAATTACAAAGGCATTTACCAGTACGCTGGTACTGCTGGTACTACTCCTTTTGCATCTAATACTTCTGTTGTCCAAAGTGCTAGAAAATTATTGAATAAGGCTGGCGTGCCTATGGAGAATCGGGCTGTTATTCTCAATTTTGATGCTGATGCTAACGCTATTGGGCTTTCACTTTTCCAGCAATATTTACAAAAAGGTGATAGAGAAACATTGAGAGAGGGTATTATTAAGCGGGCTTTGGGATTTGACTGGGATGTGGATGGATATTTACCAACTTTCACTGGTGGAACTCTTAGTAATGGTACAGGCAAACTAGCCAAAATCAATGACGCTTCTGTTGTTGTTGGTGATACATCTGTTCCTATGGATGATACAAGTTTAACTGGTACTCTCGTAGTTGGTGATTTGTTTACTGTCGCTGGCGATACTCAACAATATACTGTTACTGCTAACGTTACAGCTTCTAGTAATGCTTTAGCGTCTGTAAGCTTTGATCCTTCGGCTAAGGTTGCATGGGCTGACAATGCGGTTGTAACCTTTGTGGCTTCTCACGATGTTGCGGGTTTGGCACTTCACAAACAAGCGATCGCTTTTGCTAGTAAGCCTTTGGATGATGTGACTTTAGAGGGCGGTTCTCAGATTCGCCAAATACCTGATCCTGTTTCTGGCTTAACTTTGTGCTTAGAAATTACTCGGCAGTATAAACAGACTGTCGCTGAGTTTTCTTGCTTGTGGGGTTCTACCCTTGCTCGTCCTGAATGTGCGGTTAGGATACTGGGGTAATAAATTATGGCTGCAATTTCAACTGTAAAAATTCAAGATGGGGACGATTACGCCATTATTAATGAGCGTGATTTTGATCCTGGGATTCATCAGATTTATGTTAAGAAATTCAAGAAATTCAAGAAAACTTTAGTTTCTGATCTTGTTTCTGGTGACGGTGATAGTAATGGTGATGGTGTGACTGATGTTGATGGTGTTAATAATGAGGAATAAAATGCAGTTTAATGATTCTCATTTGCAACTTATTTTGACTGTGATGGCGATCGCTTCAGGTTTTTATCGACTTGTTAAAATTGAGACAACTATACATTCAAAAATTGATAAACTACAATCTGATTTTAATGTTTATGTTGTTCAGAATACTGGTGATTTAGCCTTAATTAGAAGAGATGTTTCTCGCGTTTTGGAAAAATTAGACAGTTGATTTATGGCTAAATTAAGTAAAAAGGATATGCCTTGTAATAAGCCGAAAGCTACACCTAGTCATTCTAAAAAATCTCATGTCGTTAAGGCTTGCGATTCTGGAGTTGAAAAGATTATTAGATTTGGTGAACAGGGTGCAAAAACTGCGGGTAAACCTAAAAAGGGAGAGTCGGAAGCTACTAAAATGAAACGAAAATCTTTCAAAGCCCGTCATGCTAAAAATATTGCCAAAGGTAAAATGAGCCCGGCATATTGGGCGGATAAAGTTAAATGGTAACGTGGGTTTAGGGTATCTAAAAAAAAGAGGCTAAAGGCCTCTTTTTAATGTGATGTATTTTCATCACACCTGATATTTTTAGTTTGGGAATGATAGTGACAATTGGATTACTTTGGGGGTGTTGGTGATAGTGTATGCTCCTTTGCTGTCTAGATCAATTATTGCTTTTTGAATTTCGATAATTCTTAAATTCCATCTATCTGCAAAATCCACTAAATTAATTTCGAGTTTTTTAGGGTCTGCATTTTCTGCCTTTTCAATTTCAATTGCAAGGTAGATGTAGCCTAGACCTTTAATTATTCCTGATTCTTTTAAGGCTTTGATTGTCTTTTCATCAATCAGTAATTTGGCTTCGTTCTTGTTCTTTCCTACCGCTTCCTCTTTTACTAATTGCAACATTTTGATAACTCCTATCATGACTAGAATTAAATTTTTTTACCAACATTTCCCGGCGTAATTTTGGATACGGGGAAGATTTAAAGATTTGTATTCCCGTGCCAGTGCAATTAAATCAGGCATTTTCTCCTATTGCCTCCCATGCTTTAGCCTCTGCAATACCATCTTCTTTGCGGTATTTTTTCATTGACTTTCTGTTTACCAATTCTTGCAAGTCAATAACGTTGGTGTTTTCAGGTTTGGTCAAATTTTCTTTTTCAGTTTTCCCGACTTGGTGCATCTCCTCACACATATCATGGCTAAAGCGCATATCCATCATTTCCATCTCAATTAGGGTGATAAACTTTAGCCCTAGTCCACACTGCATTCGTTGGCAAATTGGTTGTTTGTCAGTTTCGGGGTTGTAAGCAGGGATGGCCATTTTAATTAACTGGGGTTGAATTTTCCCTGTGTCATTGCAGCAATGGCATTTAATATTCGGTTGTAAATCTTCCAGCTTGTAGGCTTTTGCTGGTGCTGGTGCTGGCGTTAATGAGAATTTAAGCATGATAAAATCTCCTCCGTAATTTCCTGTGATTCGTGGCAGAATTTACAAAAATCCTTGATTGTGGTATCCCTGATGTTTTGGATAGTATAACCCGTTGTCCCGTGTGTACATACGCCTAGCCATAACTCATCAAAGCGCGGGTGATTTGCCCAAACTTCAAATTTATTGGATTGATGAGATGAGCTATCATCACTTGTTCCACAAAAAGATTCCCATTTGGCTTTTAAATCCTCTAGATTACGCTCGATCCACCTCATGGGTAATGTAGGAGGTTTAGGCAACTTCTTGGCTTCTTCCTGGCAAAAATTCAAGAAGTTTTTTCTCTCTCCCTCTGAGAGAGATATGAGGTAAATCTGGTAAGAATCTGAATATAAATCTGAAGGGGGGCTGGAATTCAGCTTTGGCAATGGTTTCGGGGCTTCATTTTCTACGATCAGAGACTGCTGTCTACGATTAGAGACTTCTGTCTCCATTTGGAGACTTTTGTCTACGATTGGAGACTCTTGTCTACATTTGGAGACTGTTTCTACATTTGGAGACTGTTCTATAATGTTGTCTCCGTCTAGGTTTGGGTTAGTATTGGTAACTGTTATTTCCCCATGAATTTCAATGGAAATCATTCCTAAAGTTTGCAGTTTGGCGATCGCTTTATAGAATGCTGGTTTGCTGATTCCTAGTTCTGTGATGATGTCGGTGGGTTTGTATTTCCCTTTCCACCCATATTTAAGCTTGATTTCAAAATACAGATGTACTAGCCCACTGGTGGTTAACAACCCTTGGCTGTACCCTTCTAGGGCTTTTTCGATGGTCATTTTATAAAACTGTGCCATTATTCCACCCTTCATTACTTGTCCGCCTGTTATTAAAAAAAGACTCCTAATGTGCATAGGGGTCTTTGTAATTTAGGTTGTTGTTTACTCACTCAATAATAATACCAAGTTTTTGAAACTTTAGCAATCTTTCATCCCATAATTTTTCGTATTTTTTGATATTATTTTCGGTGAATATTTGCAGTTTTTCAGGTGAAATTACAATCACTGCTAATTGGGTAATATCGTTTAGATATGCCGGTGAATCTTGCGTTGGTAATGCTGAAAAATTCCAAGCTTTGGCATAGGCGGCGGTTTGAATGAAAGCTTCGTCTATCCATTGGCGTTTTTTAATGCGATCGCTAGTTTTCCAGTCTAATAGGGTGGGTTGATCATCCATAATTGCCACTAAATCAGCAGTTCCGGCATATCCTGAGTTATGCCAAATGAATCGCTCACACTCCATAATTTTGATTGATTTTAGGAATGGTTGCAGATGTTTCCACCTTTGGGCGTTGCCTTCATGTACCCAATTTTCCGCAGGTTCGACATTAAATTTGTGTAAGTTTTCGATAGCTGCATGAATTTCTTTCCCGCGATTTAGCCGATCATCACTATTATTATTTGCTTGCTCTACGCCGTAAATTTTGTCCTGTTTGTGCTGCCATTTTCTCAGTCGGTCTTTGGCTTTTTCGTCTTCAGTCGCTCGTAAAATTGTTGTGACTGATGCTAGTTTACCAATGGGCGTTTCGTGTGTTTTCATGATTTTTATTTTAATGGGTTGATAATTAGGTTTAGGGCTGCTGCTTTTTTCTTGGCTGCTTTTTCAGTTAAAGCATTTTGGATTGTTTCTGGTTTTGAACTAATAAAACGTTTAAAACATACTTTCCATTTTTTGCTTTGTTCTTCTTGAAATGCGAAGAACCCGCAGGGCATTTTAAACAATTCTTCCCGGTAAGATATGGCTTGATATATTGGTGAATTGTCCATATTGGTAGTTAGTGATTGGTATTAGAAAAGCAGGGTATTTAACCCTGCCGATGAACTATTTAACCTTGAAGACTTCTTTTACTTTGCTTATCTCTCCATTTTTGCTTAAACAGAATATCCAGGTTTTGTCGTACATACTTACATTTGCCGTTATAGATGTTTTCCCTTCTGGCATGGCTTCCAATTCTTGAATCATTCCTTTTAAGTCTTTTTGCTCATGCTC
>Ga0082207_1001633_pt1 | contig 10432 bp, 9 predicted proteins | sample LakMenEpi10Aug09_FD_71540 | JGI IMG/M metagenome (GOLD analysis project Ga0082207, IMG submission 71540) | reverse complement strand
GATGGGGGGCATTCTGAATGCACTGACCCCGCTCTGTGTAGTCACCATCGCTATTTTATTTTATAAGGATCGTGTGGCGCTGCACCGGCTGATCGGGATCGGGATCGGATTGACCGGATTGATTCTGCTCACCTTGCTGCCCGTTATCCGGGGCGAAGCCGAACTGACAGTAGCCCGTCTGCTTCCCACGCTGGCCATTCTTTCTGGAACGGTCCTTTACGGGATCAATGTGAATCTGGTGGCCCATCGATTGCAAGGCGTAAAACCATTGCACCTGGCCTCCGTTTCCATTGCACTGATGATCATACCGACAGCCCTGCTGCTCTGGTATTTTGACTTTTCAACCCTTGCCTTTGAAGATCAAGCTGTACAGATCGCTATATGGAAAGGAATTGCGCTGGGGATCGCAGGCAGTGCGCTGGCCACGATCTTTTTCTATCAATTGTTACAGCTGGCGGGCGGATTGTTCGCGTCACTGGTCACCTATGGGATTCCGGTAGTAGCCGTGATCGTCGGCTGGATCGATAATATAAAAATAGATCCACTTCAGATCCTGAGTCTGGCGATCATTTTGTCAGGGGTATACCTTGTGAACAAACGATCCTAAACGGACATGATCTCTTTTTCCTTGGCGGCGAGATGCTTGTCGACCAATGCGATGTGCCTGTCGGTTATCTCCTGAATGGAAGTTTCACCTCCTTTTGCCACATCCTCACTCAACCCATTCTTCTGTAATTTCTTCACTTGCTCGATCGCATCCCGGCGGATGTTTCGGATCGCGACCTTGGATTGCTCGCCTTCCCCTTGGCATCTTTTCACTAATTCCTTGCGACGCTCCTCCGTCAACGGCGGCATGAAAATCCGAATCAACGCCCCGTCATTCTGAGGTGTTACGCCCATATTCGCAGCAATGATCGCCCGCTCGATAGGCTGTAACATATTCTTTTCCCAGGGCTGAATGCTGAGTGTACGGGCATCCAACACACTGATGTTCGCGACCTGATTGATCGGCATCGGGGATCCATAATAGTCAACAGCCAGGCCATCTAACATTTGGGGATTGGCCTTCCCTGCGCGGATCTTGACCAATTCAGACTCCAGAAACTGTATGGCTTTAAGCATGGATTCTTCAGCGTGGCGCTCAACGGCGATCAATTCATCAGACATAACAATAAAATTTCAGGTAGAAAAGGCAAATCTAACGAAAGGATACGGGAACGAAAAACGGACTACTCCGCTTTGGCATCCAAATTGCTGTTGATATCAATCACCGGCGTTTCAACCTCCGATTCTGCAGCAACTACGACCGGACGGGTGAAATAAAGCACCCCCATCAGCATAAAACCAATAGCTACCTCCGTTAAAAGAAGAGGGGTTGATCCGAGAAACGAGAAATACCAGGCGGCCCCCAAAAAAAGTAAATTTAAAAATACACAAGTAAGTGTGATCTGAAAGTGACTAAGCCCCTTATCCAACAATAAATGATGGAGGTGATTGCGATCGGGCCGAAAAGGGGAATGTCCTTTTAATAGACGAACGGTGAACATGCGTAAGGTATCGAGCAACGGCACAAAAAGAACCGCAAAACCAAAGGCCACTGAAGCATTCATTGGCAAAACTGCAGCGGGATCACTAGCTATGTGAATGAACCGAATGACCAAAATTGAATTAACCGTGCCGATCAAGAGAGAACCGGAATCTCCCATGAAGATCCTTGCCGGCTGATGATTGAAGATCAAAAAGGCGATCAGGCTACCGCCCAATGAAAAAGCCATCATGGCTAACACTAATTGCTCGGATGCCGCAAAATATACACCAAACACACAAACACTCACGATCCCCATACTGGTGGCAAGTCCATCCACCCCATCGATCAAGTTAAAGGCATTCATCACCACAATGATCGTGGCGTAAGTGAGTGCATATGAGAATAACTCAGGGACTTCCCTTAATCCGAACAACCCGTACATGCCCTCCAAACGCAAGCCGCCGGCAAATATCAGAACAGAGGCCACAATCAACTGACCGATCAACTTATTCATGGCACTCAGATCGCTGAGATCGTCCTTCAACCCCAGAAGAAAAACAATCACGACGGCTGATAAATAAAAACGAAACTCCGGACGGCTTTCTTCCGGCACAAAAAGCATATTAGAGATCAAAAAACCGGCAAAAATGGCGGCACCTCCCAAATAAGATATTCTTCGTTCATGGATTTTACGGGCACTGGGAAGGTCAAAAAGCCTGTTCCGGGCAGCGATCTCGATCACTACCGGCACAGCCAAAAACGTAAGCAAGAAGGCTCCAACTAGAGCCATTAAAATTTCCAGTATCATAGAGATAGCAACCTAAACTAACGTAAAAGCCCGGGCTATGACCAAAATTACTCGTAAACATAATGTAAATAAGTAAAAATCCGTTTGTTGAAAAAAAGTGGGTAGGAAAACTCCCCTTACTGGAATCGTCTCCCACAATCTTGTGATTTTTGCAAAAACCAACGAAATGAAAGACCTCTCCGCCCTCGCCACCCAGATACGCCGCGACATACTCCGTATGGTACACGGTGTCAACAGCGGACACCCCGGAGGGTCACTCGGTTGCGCCGATTTTTTCACCGCCCTCTATTTCAAGGTTATGAAACATGATCCCGCTTTTTCCATGGACGCACGTGAAGAAGACCTGTTCATCCTGTCGAACGGACATATATCCCCTGTTTTTTATGCAACGCTCTCCAGAGCTGGATACTTCCCTATTAGCGAACTAGCTACTTTCCGCAAACTGAACTCCCGCCTACAAGGACACCCCGCTACGCATGAACACCTGCCTGGCGTGCGGATCGCATCGGGTTCGTTGGGTCAGGGACTCAGTGTAGCTGCCGGCGCGGCACTCACTAAAAAAATGAACGGAGATCAGCACCTTGTTTTCTCCTTGCATGGCGATGGAGAATTAGATGAGGGACAGATCTGGGAAGCAGCCCTATTCGCAGCACATCATAAAATTGACAACCTGATCGCTACGATCGACTGGAACGGGCAGCAGATCGATGGTCCGACCGACAAGGTCATGGGCCTCGGCGATCTCCGAGCCAAATTCGAATCCTTCGGATGGCTTGTACTAGAGATGAACGGCAACGAGATGAATGAAGTAGTAGCCGGACTGGAAAAAGCAAAATCACTTACCGGCAATCAAAAACCCATCGTGATCCTGATGCGTACCGCCATGGGCAAAGGCGTCGACTTCATGGAAGGAACACACGAGTGGCACGGCATCGCACCGAACGACGAGCAACTGAAAAGAGCCTTGGAACAATTACCGGAAACCGTAGGCGATTACTGAGTACGAAGCGACTCCACACGAGACGCCGCCTTTGATGCCGGAATCCAGGAGGCCAGACCGGCTATGAAAAATACCGTGCCGGCGATCAGCCATGCATCCCGCCCCTTCCACTCAACCGGATAATGATCGATCAGAAAACTTCCGCCGCCCAACGGAATCAAATGAAACTCCTGCTGCAACCAAATCAGCAATAAGGCCAAGAGCATACCAAGACCGGCCCCGATGCCCGCCAGTAACATCCCCTCTGAAAAAAAGATCCGCCGTATCACGCTCGGCTCCGCACCCAATGAACGAAGGATCTGTATATCGGTTTGCTTCTCCAATATCAACATGGTCAACGCCCCGATCATGGTGAAGGCTCCTACCACTAAGATCAAAGACAAAACACCGTATACGATCCACCGCTCTGCATTCATCACCCCATATAAACTTTGATTCTGTTCGTAACGGTCCTCCACCCTGAAAGCCGGACCCAAATAAGACCTAAGCTCCTTTTTAACTTGTTGCTGCCGATCCGGATCTGCCAATTTTATCTCCAGCGCACTGAACGAAGTGGCTGACGCCCCTAACACATCACGCAAAAAATCATACCGCGTCAACCCATACTGTTCATCGAAATCCTGCTGGATCATGAATGAACCGGATGCATAGAGTTCTCGTTGCTGGATGTTTTCTTCAGACAAAGAACGACCACCGCCGCGCCGAGGTATATAGGCGCGAAGAGCCGCCACCTCCTTACCTGCATACAAACCCAACGCTTCCTCCACACCGGCACCTAAAACCAAAGCCGGCTGCTCGTAAGTGCCCAATGAATATGAACCATGATAGATCCTATCCGGAACACCGGACACCTGAATATATGCTTCATCAACCCCTTTTAGATGAATAACTGATTGATATTCGCCCTGCTGTAAAATAACCTTATCCTCAATGGTTCTTGACAACACAGAAACACCCGGCCATGTAGCCAATCGCGCCTGCATCGAATCCGGCATCTCCGTAAATTTTCCCTTTGCAGGCATGATGCGGATCGGTGGATAAAAATCTGCGTAGAGCGATTTGACCAACCCCTCAAACCCATTGAAAACACTCAGCACCAACAGCAGCGCCCCCGTGCCGACGGCAATGGCTATAACGCTGGTCCACGCGATCAGAGAAATGGCCGTAGTTGACTTTGGAGACCGAAAATAGCGCCAGGCAAAATGCAGGTACAAAGAAGATGTGATTTAGGTGTTCGTGGTAGTGTCAGCAGACCCCTCCACCGTTTTGTTCTCCTCCCCGATTCGCTTGAATAATTCCTCCATCTTAAAAACATGATCCAGGGTATCGTCGCGAAAAAACTTGAGGATCGGCATATTGCGCAATTGGTGTCGAACTTGTTGTGTCAATTCACGCTTGATCTCCGGCATTCGCTCTGTCACTTTTCGCAGTGCAGCATCCGGATCTTTTACCTGAAAAAAACTAAGGTAAAATCTTGCCTCCAGGAGATCCGGGGTGACCTTCACTGCGGAGATCGAGATCATTCCTCCATCCAGCATGGACAAACCAAGCGATTGAAAGATCCGATTCATCTCCTCATTCAATAAGCCGGCGATCTGCCGCTGACGTTTTCCTTCCTCCATGGCTGCACGTTTGTTAAGTTGCTAGTCGACCGAAACCCGATCGCTGGCCTAAAATTAGTTACTTTGTACCGATCGAACCCATGCGCACCTACGCCCGCATCTTCCAATACCTCCGTCATCAAACCGGCTCCATCACCGGTTACCTGATCTGCATCCTGCTGTCCATCGTTTTTTCGATCGTCTCCTTCGGGATGCTAGCCCCTTTTTTTGATCTGATCTTCAACGGCGATAACAGCCGTCTTTCTCAACCGGCCGACAACGGCGTGATGGAAGCCATCCGCCAGGTACTACTACAACAGGTCGACACCCTGACACCGGTCGCCACCCTGGGGATCATCTGCCTAATTATCCTCCTTTCGATCGGTTTCAAAAACATCTTTCTCTATCTATCCTTTTACATCCTGAATCCGATGAAAAATCGGATCATCCACCGCCTGCGCACAGATATCTACCAAAAAGTACTCACCCTCCCCATCGGATACTTCACGGAACAGCGAAAAGGCGACCTGATGAGCCGCTTAACCAATGATGTATACGAGGTAGAAAATTCGCTGGTAGGAGCACTTGAAGGTTGGGTGCGTGACCCAATGACCATCCTCATCAATTTTCTTGTTCTATTTTATATCAGCCCAGCGCTGACCGTGGCCATACTGGTTTGCATCCCCGCCATCGGATTCATACTCGGACGTATCTCCCGGCAACTAAAGAAAACATCACAAGAGGCCGCGGAAAAACAAGGTGAATCGTTAAGCATTTTAGATGAAACGCTGCTCGGACTCCGCATCATCAAGTCGTTCAATGCACAAGACTGGATCCGAAATCGATTTGAGCAGACCAATGATGAATTGCTGCACGCCCGCAACCGGATCAGTCGCCGCCGAGACCTGGCCTCACCCGTATCGGAAGTATTAGGTGTGGGCGTATTCGTCGGTATCCTGTGGTTCGGTGGACAAAGCGTATTGAATAAAGAGATCGCACTGGCCCCTTCCACCTTTCTGGCTTATCTCGCCCTTTTTTATAACATCATCAATCCCGTTAAATCCCTTTCCACTTCTTTCAGTAACATGCGAAAAGGTTCCGCCGCCATCGCACGCATCGAAGAGTTACTGGGCACACCACAAACCATCGATGAAAATCCCACCGGTATAAAATTTGACGGATTCCAGCAACAGATCGAGTTCCGAAACGTACGATTCGCTTACGGTGAAAAGTTGGTCCTGAATAATATCAACTTCACCCTGCCAAAAGGAAAAACCATCGCGCTGGTAGGCTCCTCCGGTTCCGGTAAATCGACTTTGGCAGACCTACTGGCGAGATTTCATGATGTGACCGACGGACAGGTGTTGATCGATGGCGTCGACATCCGCGAATACGCATTATCCTCCATTCGCCAACACATGAGCCTGGTTACTCAAGAAGCCATACTGTTCAATGATACCATTGCAAATAATATTTCGCTGGGTATGGAGGGAACCCCACTTCCGCAAATAGAAGCGGTCGCGCGACTGGCAAATGCCGACACGTTCATCCGACAGAAAGCCGACCAATATAATTCCAACGTGGGCGATCGGGGCAGTAAACTCAGTGGCGGTGAACGTCAACGACTGACCATCGCACGCGCCCTGTTGAAAAATCCCTCTATCCTGATCTTAGATGAAGCCACCTCTTCCCTTGATACCGAGAGCGAGCGACTTGTACAGGAGGCCATCAATAATGTAATGAAAGACCGGACCAGCCTGGTGATCGCACATCGCCTCTCCACCATCCGGCACGCAGATGAAATTCTCGTGATGCAGGAAGGCTTGATCGTAGAAAGAGGAAACCACGAAAGTCTGATCGCGCAAAATGGTTATTATAAAAAGCTTGTCGACCTGCAAGAATTGCAATGATCAACGCTGGATCGATCGAGCAATGACCAACTTCTGGATCTCTGAAGTTCCCTCCCCGATCGTACACAACTTGGCATCCCGATAAAATTTCTCTACAGGAAAATCTTTTGTGTATCCATAACCACCAAAAATCTGCACCGCCTCATTGGCGACCTTCACCGCTACTTCACTAGCATAATATTTAGCCATGGCCGCATCTTGTGTCATCGGTAAATGATGCTGCTTTTTATAGGCCGCCTGATCGGTGAGCAGATCCGCCGCCTCTATTTCCGTTGCCATATCCGCCAGTTTGAATCCGATGGCCTGGAATTGTGCAATAGGCTTTCCAAACTGTTCTCTTTCCTGCGCATAATTCAGGGCCGCCTCGTAAGCACCCCGAGCAATACCCAGCGAAAGGGCAGCAATAGAAATACGTCCGCCATCTAATATTTTCATTGACTGATGAAATCCATCACCGACTTCACCTAAACGATTCGCATCCGGAATGCGACAGTTATCAAAGATCATTTCGGCTGTCTCACTGCAACGCATCCCGAGTTTATTCTCTTTCTTCCCCGCTAAAAATCCGGGCGTGCCCCGCTCCACCACAAATGCCGTTGCATTGTTTTTTGTACGAGGCTCACCGGTACGCGTGATCAAAACCGCAATTTCTCCACTAATACCATGCGTGATCCAGTTCTTGGTACCATTGATAACCCATTCATCCCCTTCTCGGACCGCTGTACAACGCATATTGCTGGCATCACTGCCAGTATTCGCCTCGGTCAGTCCCCAGGCACCGATCGCCTCTCCACTGGCCAGTCGTGGCAACCATTTTTTCTTCTGTTGCTCATTTCCAAAGGCAAGTATGTGACCGGTACAAAGAGAATTATGGGCCGCCATGCTGAGTCCGACCGAACCACAAACCTTTGCGAGCTCCACAATCGCCGCTTTATATTCGGCATAACCCATGCCCGATCCGCCATATTCTTCCGGGACCAACACACCCATCAAGCCGAGTTCACCCAGGCGACGAAATACATCCCGCGGAAAAAATTGCGACTCATCCCATTCCATCACATGCGGACGAATGGCCCGCTCCGCAAAATCACGGGCTGTTTGCTTTACCTGCTCGGTGAGTTCAGTAGATTGAAAATGCATATCCCAAAAATCGGGAATAATTTCAAAATACGAACAAGTGTTAGGGAATTTATGAGACTTGAATCGTTAAGCCATCGTAAGCCAGGTTACAACCGTCAGGCAGCTCGGCACTGACCCCCGCATGCGATCCCAACTGATGTGAAATATGCGTAAAAAAGACTTGCGGCACCTCAAGGGATTTAGCCAATTCGATCGCTTCCGAAAGCGTGAAATGCGAGAGATGTTTTTCTTTTCGCAGGGCATTCAGCACCAAAACGCGACTACCCCGGATCTTGTCCAGTTCAGCTTCCTCGATAAAATTGGCATCGGTGATGTAGGTGAAGTCGCCGAAGCGAAACCCCAGCACGGGCATACGCAAGTGCATGACTTGGATCGGGGTTACGGGAATATCGCCAACCTGAAAAGGCTCGGAACCGATTGAGAAGAGATCGATGTCGGGCGTGCCCGGGTACTTGCCGTCCGAGAACGCATAGTAAAAATCACGGCGCACCGCTTCTTCTGTACGGGGATCAGCATAGAGATGCATCGGTCGCCGTTGAAAATGATTGTAGGCCCTTACATCATCCAATCCCGCCATATGGTCCTTGTGCGCATGCGTAAGGAGAATGGCATCAAGTGTGTTGATGTTGGAACGCAACATCTGTGCTCTGAAATCCGGACCGGCATCCACCACTAAAGATGTATGCTCCGAGCGGACCCAGATACTTGAACGCAGGCGATTATCACGCGTGTCGGTCGATGTGCAGACAGCACAATCACAACCGATCATCGGCACCCCACTGCTGGTGCCGGTACCAAGAAATGTTATGGTGAGTTTCGGGGCGACCAAGTCAAATCAGGCGGCCTTGTTGGTGGCAGATTGACTGCGGGCCTCCTCGTACAATTTACGAAGGTCTTCCGGCAACAGGATGGGATCGATCTCCAACTGTGGGATCAACTCCAACAGCGTATTGATACGACCCTCCGTTTGCAGAAACTTATTCAGCACGATCACTTTTTTGGATTCTAGGATGCAATAGCCACTTTGAAAATTGCCGCGCTCGTATCGTAGAATGTAGCCTGCTTGCTCCGGAATGGAATGCAATTTATCGAGGGTGGTCTGTGTGTATTTCATAAGAATGACGCTAAGATAAACCAATGCTGAGCGGAAGTACGAAGGGTTTTTTCCACATCAGTCACGCGGTTCCAACACGATGAACGGAACGATCATTTCTTCCAGACTTACCCCACCATGTTGAAAAGTATTCCGGTAATACTGTGCGAAATGGTTGTAATTGTTCGGATAACAGAGATATCGATCCTCGCGGGCAAAAATAAACGAGGAGTTAATCGTGGGTACAGGCAGTCCTGCCTGGCGGGGATCCCGAAAATCCAACACATCCTTTGCTTCGTATTGCAGGTTGCGACCATGCTTGTATCGGATGTTGGTACTCGTTTGTCGATCACCCAGCACTTTACAAGGTGTTTTAACTCGAATGCTCCCGTGATCGGTAGCCAGTACGATGCGGATCTTTTTGTCAGCCAGTTTTTTCAAAGCTTGGTGCAGGGGAGAATGCTCAAACCAGGAAGCTGTGATGCTGCGATAACTCATTTCATCGCCGGCCAGCTCTTTCAGTACTTCCATCTCCGTACGAGCATGACTCAGCATATCCACAAAATTGTAAACGATCACATTCAGGTCGTTCTCCAGCAGATTATGCGCCTGGTTGGCCATTTCTTGAGCCGCTTGGTGGTTAACCACTTTCGTGTAGGAGCATTTCAATCCCTGTTTACCCAACCGACGAAGCTGATCACGCAAATACATCTCTTCATCGAGATTCTTGCTGCCTTCTTCTTCATCATTTTTCCAGACCTGCGGATATTGAGCCGCCATGTCAATGGGACGAAGTCCGGAAAAGATCGCATTGCGGGCATACTGTGTGGCTGTCGGTAGAATGGAATAAAAACTATCCTCCGTTACTACCCGAAAACTATCAGAAAGGATCGGCTGGATGGCACGCCACTGATCGAAGCGAAGGTTATCGATCAGCACAAAGAAAAGGGATCGACCCTCCTCCAGCTGGGGCAATACTTTTCTTCGGATAAGATGATGACTCATTACCGGCGCGTCTGCCTCCGGAGAAGACATCCAGCCCGCATAGGATCGTTTGATGAACTTGAAAAATTCGGTATTGGCCTCTTGCTTCTGATTTTGCAAAACTTCTTGCATTTCCGGACTGTCCGATTTCTGCATTTCCAGTTCCCAGTAAACCAGCTTTCGGTAGATATCCATCCACTCCTGATGATCCGGATCGCTGTTCAACGCCGTGAACAGATGACGGAATTGTTGCTGATAGGCAGAAGTCGTTTTCTCTGCAACCAGTCGTTTATTATCGATGATCTTTTTCAGACTCAGCAGTACCTGATTGGGGTTGACCGGCTTGATGAGATAATCAGCAATCTGTG
>Ga0082207_1001629_pt1 | contig 10451 bp, 14 predicted proteins | sample LakMenEpi10Aug09_FD_71540 | JGI IMG/M metagenome (GOLD analysis project Ga0082207, IMG submission 71540) | reverse complement strand
CCCCGCGCGGGGGGGGGGGCGCCGGGCGGGGGGGGGGGGGCGCGGGGGGGGGGGGGGGGAAAAGGGGGGGGGGGGGGGGGGGGGGGGGGGAAAAACCAGTGTGCGGTGGCGTCATTTTGTAATCCGGTTTAATAAATGGTCACCATCACATGACTCCCCGCTCTCTCTGTAGGGAAACTGAGGTGGTACGAGGCAATGACAGCAATTTATTCTACACGCCTGGAATCTATTATCGTCCGCAGCATCTTAAAGCCATGAGAGTTTACATCGGTTCAGCTCAAAATCAAAAGATTTTTGAAAATTTTGAACTTTTAAATTTAAACAGTAGTCAACGGGATCCCAGTCATGTTGCCTACACTAAATATCTTGAAACCAACGCATTTTTGCCTTATAACAGCGAACAAGAATTTTTTAGTCATTTGAAGGGTAATACCGTACCGTCGACGACGGCAGTGTTGCCAGCCACCGAACATCGCGGTTTGTTTAATGTTTTTCCGCTGTCACTCACGTCGGACCTGTTGGACAAACAAACGGTGGGCAGCAGCATCGGTGTCGTGTCCACCAGTCCTCTTCGTCTGGAATTAGAATTTTCCCAAAATCTGTCGGAAAATTGGTCTGTTGTCTATACATTTTCTCATCGTAATAGAATCACCTATTCGGGTTCTTTGTCTAAACAGGATTGTGTTGTACAGCAAATAAATTAAACATTAACGTTACTTAAATTTCAGAACTAAAAAAATTAACAACGTTGTATAAATTGAAAGCAACAACATCACAGTCACAGCAGCAGCAGCAGCAGCAGCAGCAGCAGCAGCAGCAGCAGCAGTAGTTAACACCACACGTTATTGGGAATTTTTCTTTTCTTGTCTCCCCCCTATCATCTCCACTCTTTTTTCTTGGTTTACAGCATCATCATCATCATGTTTAATCCTGTTGTCTACCTGTGCGCCGTGTCGCCGGGTACATTTATGTTTTCGTTATTTTTATTGTCGTCGTCATTTGCAAGCGGTTGGTTCAGCCGCGGTTATTGCGATAGAAATTTGGAAAAAAATCTATTTACACAACGACGACGACAACGACGACAAAAGCGTCCACCTTGGAAAGGATACGATTCAGTTGTGGACTAATACCACCGCACACTCGTCGTATCATTGTTTTCTTTTTCATCAAGGAAAAAAATTACATAAACCCCCCCCCCCCCTATTTTCAGAACATAATGATGGCTCACAATACTATATTTTTTACATCACACACATCCGAGTTTCCACGTTGTCCTAGAGCGGTGGCATTGGGATTTGCATCTCCCTTAATGTTTAGCAGCAGCAGCAGCAGGAATACACAAATGATGCGCCACTGAGCGACCAAAAGTTGAGTTTATCATAAAATTATTTATTATCATCATTGATACACAACAAGACATGATTTTTAATGGGTCACATCATTTGTTGTTGTCTTTGTGACTGGGCACCAGTGCTGGACGTGGCGGCGGCGGCGGTGGTGGCGGTGGTGGTGGTGGTGGTGGTGGTGGTCGTGGTGATCTCTGCAGGTCAAAAGTGTTTTTCAATGGTGACCAATTGTGGAACACTCGCGGATTTACTCTGGCTCCAGGCGGTGGTTGCACTATGGTACTGTTCGAGCAAAGATTACCAGTGTACAGCATGTCAAGAGACGGGCAGATGAGAGGAAAACTTAGCGGACAAGAACTGGTGCTCATTGTGGGCAACGGTCATCCCAACGATTCATTTTATGTGCCTCAACAAACGTCACTCAATGAACTGGCAGCCTGTGATCAAATAAAAACATCTTTTGCATTAGTACCGCGTCATTATCGTTCATCAGCTGTGCTTTGTGAAATGATGCATGCTGGTTTAGATTATCCTAACATTACTACCACCACCACACAAAACGTGTTCTCTACTGCATTTTCTGACATTGTCTGCACCTGTTCGGACAACAGCCATAGGTATTTAACTGATTTTGACGACGACGACGACGACGTTGTTTATTTTAATGACCTTAATAATTGGTAGACTTTTGTTTCAGAAGACCGATTGTGTCCTAATTGGTGAGCACAAAAATGCGGCACGTTATGTTTTACAACATTTACGGTTGCGGCGACCTGTGTGTCAACACCGGTGAAACGAATGAATTTCCCTACTTTGACACCAGCCTGTATGCGTCGCCGTTTTGGCTCACTATCCCGCCCCAGACTTCAATCATGGTTCATTTTGACAGTCCCCATATCATGCACACCTTGACAAACACTGGTAGCATTCAACGAGAAAAGGAAGAAGAAGAAGGAGAAGAACTGCCAGCAGAACAGGACAGGATAGAGAACAGGGAACAGATTACATTTGTGCCTTGTCAGGAAGATCTTGCCATGTGGCTGATTAACACCTCGTACGTATCGTCTGTCGTCATTCCTAAAGACTATGTGCTGAAACAACTGCTTAGCGAATCATTTTTTTTACTTGCCTATTTTACTATGGTTCCACAATGTCATCGTGATGCTCTGGTTCCACGTCGTTGTCGTCGTTTATCTCAAGTGTCAGAATTTGCTTAAAGCTGCTGCTGCTGCTGCTGCTGCTGCTGCTGCTGCTGATTTGCTACCCATTTTTTTTCTCACCACCAGCAGCAGCAGCAGCAGCAGCAACGTTCAATAGTTAGGCACACACACATTTTTATTATCACTTCAGAAAAAAAATATGACCTCATCGGAACCGGTAAACATAACAGGTCGCATTGCCACCGGCAGCATCAGCGACATCAGGGACATCCGCAGCAACACCAGCAACAACATTAACAGCAACAGCAGCAGCAGCAGCAGCAGCAGCAGCATTAGCAGTCGCCGATTTACTTTAGCTCACATTACTGTTGAATGGAGAAAAAATTATGCCCAATTGACCGAACGTCTAGGCGTACACGCAAATTATTTATCGCCTCAGTTTTACGCCATGCCTTTTGACTATAATTTACCGCCACAAATATTGGCTGTTATTCATTTTGGAGACCGGGGCGACAATTCTAAACCTGGGTATGCAGTGCAAAGAATGTTGCATCATGATCTCTACCCTTTGCCACATGTTGAAATGTGTTTCGGTTTTGTAAACACGCATGACACCGATTCATTTGTAATAAAAGCTGGTACCCCTCTTGATAAAGTGTTCGAACATGATCAAATACAGTCTTGTATCCTGTACATTTCAACCAATGAAGAAAAACCACTCACGTCCTGGGATTTTATGTAAAATTAATACTTTCAGAGCAAAGAAAAAATGCAACACATTATGTTTCTCAACAATTTTTATTTAACAGATCCAACATCAGTTGCTTGCAGCCGTGAAAATCCACAACAGCAACTTTCCGGTGTGCCGCACACAAACTATTACAGACCGTCCTTTTACAAAGCACCCTTTGATTTTGTCATAAAACCCGCCGAAACCATTATAGTTCATTTTAATGCTCCGCCAAGCGTACGATTTCTTACGCGTGACCATTGTTTGGACCGTTTTACTGACAAAGATGTCACCCTAGCTGTCACAAATGAGAGTAAAGAACCCTTTCATGTGGATAAAGATACCCTTTTGGAAAGTATCATTGAAAATATTGAAATTTCCAGTGATTTTAGACTCACTAGCAGTGTGTACAGACATCAAATAGTTATTGATACGTATAACGATGATGTTGTGACCGACAGCTATGAACTTAATACCGTCCTGTATGAACTGAACACAAAACGGTCACCAAGCACGGAGCAGTTGACGGCCTACGTAACCTGCCCGCCCCCCCACCCCTCCTCAGCCTCCCCCTCTTCCTTTTTGTAAGCCTGTTTCATGAGTAATCTAACCACACTTGTTATTGTCCCCCCTTTTTCTATAGAAAAACACATTTTGACATGTGTAATAAAAGTGTTTAATACATAAAAAATTTCAGAAATTTTTGTTCCACACAATGGTACGTTATCTTATGTTTGATCGACACACCTCTGACGGTCTCAGCGGAGACAAAAATAAGCTGCCCTACCCATCTTTGGCATCGTCGTCGTCGTCGTCACCACTATCTTTGTGTGGGACGTCAAAATTTACCTCAACAGAGCCCAGTGAGGGCTTGTATCCAGCTATAAATCGTAACTATTACAATCCAAATTTCTTCTCCTCACGACAATCGATGCTTGTTAAACCGCGAGAAAACGTGCTGGTGATACTTAATTCTTCAGATAAACTATACAAATACTACGGGTTTGTTGATGAATTTGTCGAACTTACCAACAAACAGATGGCACTTATGGTTACAAATTTACACTCGACAAAACATGTGGAAATTACCGAAAATATGTTGCTCGATCACCTTCTTTCACATCCTTTTGTAGACAGTCATTTTTGCTCAGTGTTACAATTTGACATTGGATGTACAGAAATTTTTCATTACTATGACCAGCACCAAAAAGAAATAACTCATGTCACGTCTTGCAACACTAACAATGAACCACTCATATTTTGCCGTAATAAACGTCAAAAAAGTTATTCTGTATCAACCGACGATGGACTCACTCATCGCCTGTCGGACATAAATGAAGAGGACGAGGAAGAAGACGAACAACAGAAAAAAAATTTTTGCCTACCACAAAAAGATTTTAAACCAATGGAAGACGACGAGACCGAGTATAATTCTGACAACCAGTGCTTTGAATCTATTGTTTATTAATTACTTTCCAGAAATATATAGTGCAACATAAAATGTCATTTTCTAAAACTTTAGGTAATTTTTTAATTATTCTAGTTCACCCTGTGTGTTTTCTTTTTTCTCTTCTAATCTCTTGTTTCGAAACCTATTTTTTCAGACCGTCAAATAAAGGAATACATTCAGTTACGTCTACGAGCACCTCCAACAGCATTAGTGTTGAAATGGGCCAGAAAATTAAAAATTCCCCACGATAAAGCCAAACAGATGTCAGACGCAATAAAACTGCGTCATCGCCTAGGTAAAGTTGTGTTTTTTTACGTCGAAAAAAGTGGGTAGGTTTGCTGCAACAAAAATAGCCCTAATGTGATCCATTTTTCTTCAAGGACCAGAGCCGGGGGTTTTAAGTCATTCAGCTCTTTGGCAAAAACAATTGCCTACATCGTTTAGAAGTCCATTTTACTGCGAGGGTGATTTAGGATTTTTTTCCTACAAAAAAAAGAAATATGGTATTTTCTTTTTAGCCGTGCAGAGTTTTTCACGCCACATATTCTGTGTTCGTATTCCAAACACCAAGGCAAAATCTCTGTATCAGGCCATTGGAACAATGCTTAAAGTAAGAGAGAGGGTACAATTTTAAAAAAAATTTTTTTTAAAAGAGGTTATATGAATAACTGTTTTACACATGTTTCAAGACACGACCTTTCCAACATTGCAAAACACTTCTATTCGACGGAGAAAGCGGTTTGAAATCAAAATCGTCTCAAAACCGCATTTTTGAGCTTTATGGAATTCGTGTAAAAGCACAGGCTGGTTGGAAAAGACTTTCAGCCGAACGTTACATAAAAGAAGTGAAATTAAGAACAGCATTAGCCCTTGAATTGCAAGGTAGAAAAAAACTCAAGACCTGTAGTTTTGATAAGATTGTGTAACTAAAAAAGAATTTTTTCTGTTTGTAGGCAAAAGTTTAAAGGAGTGGAAATCTGTACTCGATCAAGTGGTAGATTCTATAAACTTTGATAAAAAATCCTACCGAAATGCACGAGATCTACTGTTAGACTATTATTCTCCTTCAAAAGAGTCACTGTATACCCCTGTTGTCATTCCCCAAAAATCAAGCCTTTTTAAATTTCAAGTCGGCGACAAAGTTATGTTAGATTTTTCAAAAGCCAGGCGAAAAGACATTGGTTTTAAATATTCACTCGATTATGGTGGGTATTCTTTTCCTTAAAAAATATTTTACTATGTACACACACAAGTATACAGGCTTTTTTTTTATTGTCTCAGGTAAACTCGACACTCGCCAGACGTATATTGTAAAAAAATCTTTTTTGCATGCAAAAGCAAACTATCTCATTAGCATGTATGTTGTAAAAAATGAGAAAACGGGTCAGGTGAAGAAAAAAAATCATTTATTAAAAAAAAATTAAAAAAAAACATTGGGTTAGTTTAAATGGTGGCTGGCTGGCTAGCTGGCAGGCTTGCTGGCCTGCTGGTCAGTTGCCAGACCGGTCGGCTGCCTGACTGAATGTCTGGCTGGCTGGTCAGCTGCTTGCCAGACTGGCCGGCTGGCCCTCTGGCAGACTGGCTGGCTAGCTGGTCGGGTCTGTCTACTTTTGCTGCTGTGGAACATGGGCAGCAGCAGCAGATGCAGCGGTGGCCGCTGTAGCAACAGGACCAGGTACTGCAGCAGCAGCAGCAGCCTTTTGTCCACAAACCGGTCTGGGCGGACGAGGCAGCGTACTGTTGAGCTGCTGCTGCAGCTGCTGCTGCTGCTGGAGCTGCTGCTGCTGCTGGAGCTGCTGCTGCTGCGGCTGCTGCTGCTGCGGCAGCTGCTGGAGCTGCTGCTGCTGGAGCTGCTGCTGCTGGAGCTGCTGCTGCTGGAGCTGCTGCTGCTGGAGCTGCTGCTGCTGGAGCTGCTGGAGCTGCTGCTGCTGCAGCAGCAGCTGCTGCTGATGCTGAGTCGGCGAAGCATACAGGATCTAACAATAAAAAAATAAAAGATGTAAATTCTAGAAAATAAACTGCTGTCCTTTGATTTGTTGAAAAATTTTGCGCATTTAAATACCTCATGCACTGGGCCCTGGCAGAAGTCGCAACACTTGGGCGGGGACACCGTGTAGGTTCCTGCTGTTGTTGTTGGCGGTGGTGTCGGCATGTTGATTGTTGCCAGGTTGACGGGGTTGTAACGAGCCATCTCCTGTTCCTTACAAACAAAATAAATTGGTTAAAAAGTGAACTGGTAGACCCATATTTTTTTACAAAAGTAAAATAGATGTCACCTGTCTCACGGTCTTGAACGGGGTGTCCACTCTTGTAAAACGGCTTGCACTGCCTGATGTAGAAGGACTGTTGAAGGTTCGCTTCACTGATGTCACGGTCAATTGAGCAGGCGATATTTCCTAAAAATCCAAACATGAATAAAAGATCTCATTAAAATTATTTTTGTAGTAGGAAGGAAAGAAGAGGAGGTAAAAAAGTCAAGTGCACAAAAATATAATACATTTAAAAATGGAAAAAATCCCTCCCCTTCTCCCCCTCACCATTCACTCTACCCTACCCCTCACCATTTACTCCACCTCTTCCTTCCCCCCCTCCCCATCTCGTTCTTGTACTCTTCCTTTTCATCTTTAAATTTATTATATTTTTTGCACTTTAACTTTTAAACTCCCCTCCTTGCCTTCCTACTCTTGTGTTCGTTTATATAGAGAGTAAAGAGCAATTTTTTTCTCTGATGTACCTGTTTTGTCATATGGATGGGTGTGGCAGGTCTTGAAAAGGAATTTCCTGTGACCGTCGTCGAACTGGTGACCCTTGGTCTCCTGACCATTGCGGGCATCGGTGGCGATGGCTCCTAGAACAATATGGGGGGGTCAGTAGTCTTTGACTTTTATTACTGCTTTGCCTGTCGGGGTTATTTATGTATGATAGAAAATAACACACCAGATATTTCATCTGTTGCTCCACGTAATGCAGAGGCAATGTTGTATCATTGCCAAAACTTCGATGTCCATCATCCTTGAGAAAAATAAATGTGTGAGTTATTAGCCAAATAAATATTTCTATGATTGTAGTCAACAAAATAAGTTTACGTACATTTGTGCTGGATTGCACAAAGTTTTCAGAGCCCCACTTGGCGATTGTTGAAATGTCCAGCGTGGACTGAAAAAATAAGAAAATTAATTTGAAAAAAATAATGACAATGAAGTATTTTAATGGTCCTACCATATTGTAAGAATCGTTCATGAGCGAACTGAAAAGTCCGTTGCTAATATTCATCTGGTCTCCTCTTTCACCAAGATCATTTGTGGTAGACGATGGCTGCTGTTGCTGCGACCGCGGCGGCGGCGGCGACGGGGTTTCGTAAACCTGATAATTTTTTACAGGATCGTTTTCATGAATGATAGTAGTGAATTTTTAAAAAATGGGTTGCCGCCTGACTAGACTGACCAGACATTTTTTGATTTTTTTTAACTTTATATAGAAAAAAGTTGTGTGACGACCATTGCAAAGTCTTTATTGATATGATCCTGAAAAAACTATCCTCAACTCCCAATGCGTAACTGGGAATTGGTGTTCCTCGTTGGGGTCCAGGCGGGGGAACAGCGCTGCTCACCCCGCTATAAATATTAATTATAAGTTAAAATTTATAATTAAAAAAGTAAATTACATGGTATATATTGATGCACCTGTACACTATGTTACTCTTGCTAGTCCCCAATTTTTCAGCTACCAAAGCTATGATGTCGTGGAGGTCAAGATCCGGTCTAAAAAATAGAACCTTAAATTTTTAATTACAAATACTTTGGGAAAAATCAATTTTTTTACCTGTGACAAGCTCGCTTAGACGGTGTTTCGATATCGTCCGAAAGAGGCACAGCCCTTTTTTTCCTCAGGATCAAGTGCTTACTCGTTCTTGATACGAGCGTAACACTTTTCGCCGACTCGCTTTTTTCGCGTCGTTCGCCTAAATCCTCTAATTCGTGATCGTTACCAGTTGTCGGCGGCGAAAACAAAAAATGCAGGCTTGTGTTCGGTGTGCTTGTATCATATTCAAGACAGCCACTGTGATTGTGGTGACCGCCATGGCTTCCAGGACTCCTGTTAGATCGTTGCGTGTAGTTGACACTGTTATCAACTTCCACTACAAAAGATGAGCTCTGCTGCCATGCTGTTGGATAGCGTTTTTTGTGCCGTCCAATACCCCGCAACATTTGCTCTGCTGTTCTGTCAATCTCTGCTCGTGATGCTCCTGACTGATCAAGTTCACCCTCTTCAAGTGACTGGTTCTTTTCTTTTTCTTGTCTTGTCGACAGCTGTTCTTGTCTCGCTGCTTCTGCTGCTGCTGCTGCTGCTGCTTCACGTGCTGCCTCTTCCTTCTGGGCTTTGACCACCGCGGGTGGTTTTTCAGGTTCCCCTCTCGGACTGGACTCGGCGGCTGGATTAATCGTATCCGACGTTTTTGCTGCCCGGAATACTGTTTTGTGCCAATTCACTGGAATGGCCACCAAGTTTTTCGTTCCTGTTTGTCGTGACAATATCCTGGGATCTTTCGCCGCCTTTGTCACATTTTCAGCAGACGTGGTTGGACTTTCAGAAATCTTTTCACCCGCCACTGACACTGTTGCTGAAACAGTCTTCCTGTCATCTTCAGGCAAATCAACTTCGTAGTAGGATCGTTCGGAATTTTCCATGGCTTCTCTAGTAGCATCTTCCCGTCTCTGCCGTCGTCTTTGCTTCCGTTGCAGTTTTTTTTCTTTGCCACTTAGAATGTCGAAAGGCGTGGACCAACCAAGCAGAAACGAACATTCGCGAATTCGCGCCTTTGTTCCCAAAAGTTCATACAGGTCGCCACGATCCTGTTGACTTACGAAGCAGGCACGAGCTATGAGCCGGGTTTTTTCTCGTGACGAAAGAGTGTTTTCGTACGTAGACAAGCTAAAAGAAGAAAAAATTATTAATGAGTATAAAAATAGTGTAGTGGTCCTGACAGGTTCCCTATGTGGTCTAAGTAGACAGAAAAAAGTTTAGCCAACCCAATGTTAATTTTAAATAATTGATAGAAGTCCGACATCGCACTGCATTTTTGTATATAAGCTTTTTTTTCAAAAAATGTCATTTCTTCATTCTAACACCAACCAAACTAACAAATTTGTAGTGCCACACGTCTAAATCGGTTCAAAGAATTGTGTATTTATTTTTAAAGAAATCGGCACCTAAATATAAAGATTAATTTTGCAACTATATAGCCATAGTCAGAATAATAAATGTAAATGAAAAAAGTCAGAAACAGGACAATTTCCAAAATAGATCTACATAAATAGACTTTTGGTTGCAGTGTAATTTCTATTACGTTTCATATTGTGGTCGCGTTAGGTTATTTGCGTTAATTTTTTACCTACAATCACGGTCTAAAAGTAAACTGTAAATATTTTATAAGGTTATAAAAATTGTTGGCCTTCTATTTATTATTTGATATACTATGTCACTACCTAAAACGCTTGTTGTCAGACCTCCACGCCAACCAGGTATAGCAGATGTCCAGGACTTTTTGACTAAAATAAAACATTGTTTAGGAAAATACAGTTCCCGAAATATGTATGCACAAAAATTATGACCAAAATAAATTGTGAAACTACCTCAGGCATTTTTATTCATGAAGGAATGAAGGTTATCAAGGAAAAGAGGGGGGGGGGGGGGGGGGGCAGGATTTACGATATACTGGTTTTGACTAAAAGGTTTACAATTTACCCACGCGTTCCTGCGAAAAT
>Ga0082207_1001625_pt1 | contig 10471 bp, 12 predicted proteins | sample LakMenEpi10Aug09_FD_71540 | JGI IMG/M metagenome (GOLD analysis project Ga0082207, IMG submission 71540) | reverse complement strand
ATATGAGATTATTCTTTAGAAAGTTATTAACGCCTTTTTTTAAAAAAATCCTTTAGTACTTCAGCCGACTCATCTGCAAGTAAGCCAGAAATCACCTCTATTTTATTTGGCAGCCTTGGATCTCGAATTAGATCCCATACTGATCCTGCTGCCCCTGCCTTTTCATCAAATGCACCGAAGACAACTCGGGCAAATCTACTTTGGGCAATAGCACCAGCACACATTGCACATGGTTCAAGAGTTACTACCAAAGTTGCATCATCAAATCGCCATGAGTTTAAATTATAAGCTGCATCTCTAATTGCAATTAACTCAGCATGAGCTAGTGGATCATTATTTTTTTCCCGCTCATTTTTACCGCGGCCAATAACTTCACCATTTTGATTTACTACTACTGCACCTACCGGCACATCATTATGTTCTGCGGCCTCTTTTGCAAGCTGAATTGCCTGCTGCATTAACCCTTGGTAATCCACTAATTACTTTCAATCACCTGATTAAATTGTTCGCCAAAACCTAATCTATTTGCAATTGCCTCTAATTGCTCATCTGGATATAACTCTGTGTCATCTAAGATTGCAAGAAGTTCCATCTGACCTACTCCTAAATCAGATAGTAAATCTATATCTCCACCTGGTTGAGATTCATCCTCATCTTGCGGAAACTCTAAATCTAAAATCTCAACTAGCTCTGCTGCCACCTCGTAATCTAAAGCGTAGGTAATATCTGAGATCATCATCTGCATTTGATCTCCTAATACTCTGCCAATTATTACAAACTCATCTTCGATTGCAATTAATGCAATGGCGCCACCATTTGTTTGTTGACTCTTTAGCGCATCAATAATTAAACCAATATCTCGGGTGGAGTTAAGGGCGGAGGCATCCCATCTGCCATCCTCATGCCAGGCAATACATCCAAAATCTACTGACATTTAGATCACACCTCCTCGCGCTCTGTTGTGCTCAAGTGGCTTTCGCCCCTTATTCTCCCTTTAATCTGCATTAATTGGTAGTAGGGCTTAGGGATTGTAGAGTTAAAGGTATGAAAATTCATATTGCAGACCACCCACTGATCACACACAAGTTAACAGTGCTGCGTGATGAGAAAACCGATTCACCAACCTTTCGCCGCCTTACCGAGGAGATTGTCACCTTACTTGCCTATGAAGCTATGCGTGAGATTAAAACTCACCCAGTAACGGTTAAAACCCCAGTAGCAAATGCAAATGGTGCTCACATAACAAAACCAGTTCCAGTTGTAGTACCAATCTTGCGAGCAGGACTTGGCATGTTGGAGGGAATGAGCAGACTTGTACCAACTGCTGAGATTGGATTTCTAGGAATGGTACGGGATGAGAAAACTTTAAAAGCCTCAACTTATGCCAACCGATTACCGGAGGATTTAACAAATCGTCAGTGCTATATCTTGGATCCAATGCTGGCAACTGGTGGCACATTAGTTTCTGCAATTGAATTCTTAGCTGCAAAAGGCGCTGTTGATATAACTGCAATCTGTATCTTATCTGCCCCAGAGGGTGTTGCAGTATTAGAAAAAGCTTTTGCACAAAGTAAGTTGAATTTAAAATTAGTAACTGGTGCACTTGATGAGCGATTAAATGAAAAGGGATACATAGTTCCAGGCCTAGGAGATGCTGGTGATCGACTTTACGGTGTAGTTTAAGTGGCAAGTACTAGCCCTGGTTATGGCATAACAATTCGTGTAGATGGTGCGGTTTCATCTCAACCCGTAGCCCAAATTACTCAAACAATATTAGCTATGGGGGCATCGATTACTGCACTAGATGTTGTGGAATCAGTTTTAGATCGAGTAGTAATAGATGTTACCTGTGATGCCATTGATGCAACACATGCTGAACAAATCACAGATGCAATATCAAAAAATCCTAATTTAAATGTTAGAAAAGTTTCAGATCGAACATTTCTACTTCATCTAGGTGGCAAAATCGAAGTGAGATCAAAAGTGCCACTTAAAACCCGAGATGATTTATCTCGTGCTTACACCCCAGGAGTTGCCAGAATTAGCCAAGCAATTGCTAAGGATGAAAAGGATTTAAGACGATTAACAATTAAGCGCAATACGGTGGCAGTTGTTACTGATGGCTCCGCAGTCTTAGGGTTAGGAAATATTGGCCCAGGTGCTGCCTTGCCAGTTATGGAGGGAAAAGCAGCATTATTTAAAAGGTTTGCCGATGTTGATGCTTGGCCAGTATGTCTTGATACGCAGGATGTAGATGAGATTGTTAGAACAGTTCAAATTATCGCACCAGTTTATGGTGGAATTAATTTAGAGGATATCTCAGCCCCACGTTGCTTTGAAATTGAGGCCAGACTTCGTGATCTATTAGATATACCAGTCTTTCATGATGATCAACATGGCACAGCCATTGTGGTCTTAGCTGCCCTAACTAATGCCCTGACTTTAGTTAAAAAGAATTTAGCAGATACCAAGATTGTATTAAGTGGAGTTGGTGCTGCTGGTACTGCAGTTGCCAGATTATTAGTTGCAAAGGGTGCTAAAAATATTATTGGCTTTGATAAGGATGGTTTAGTTTTTAAGGATAAAGGTGATAAAGATCCGATGCGCAAGTGGTTTGTTGAAAACTGCTCACCTGGTGATTTTTCTGGCACGTTATCCCAAGCTATGAAGGATTGTGACATTTTCATAGGTGTTAGTGCACCTAATGTCTTAACTGAAGCTGATATTAAATCTATGGCTAAGGATGCAATAGTTTTTGCACTTGCAAATCCTGATCCTGAGATTGACCCGGTAATTGCCCGAAAATATGCTTCCGTAGTTGCAACTGGGCGAAGTGATCAGCCTAATCAAATTAATAATGTGTTGGTCTTCCCAGGAATCTTTAGGGGTCTATTAGATGGAAATATAACTAAGATTACCGATGATATGTTGATTAGAGCTGCAGATGCGATTGCCTCCTGTGTTAGTGCTGACCAATTAAATGCTAATTTTATTGTGCCAAGTGTTTTTGATCTTAATGTTGTGCAAAAGGTTGCTGCTGCGGTTAAGAAAAATTCGTAATTAATGTCTAACTTCGCTGCATCCTTTGATACTCAACTGTCTCCAGTAGCACCATTCTTGTTTTATTTAGTTATTGGAATCATTATCTTTATCGAAACTGGCTTGTTAATTGGCTTTTTTCTGCCCGGGGATTCACTTTTATTTAGTGCCGGCTTAGTTGCTGCAGCAAGGGATGATTTAAACATTGTTATTTTAATTTCAGTAATTTTCTTAGCAGCTTTTATTGGCGATCAGGTAGGTTATGTAATTGGCCGAAAGTTAGGCAGGCCATATTTAGAGCGTAGAAATACACCTCGGATGATGAGAATGTTGGCTCGATCTGAAAAATTTTATGCGCGCTACGGTTGGTGGTCGGTAGTAATTGCAAGATATATCCCGTGGGTTAGAACTTTTGTGCCACCAATTGCCGGAACTGTAAAGATGAATTACTACAAGTTTTTATCAGCAAATGCATTAGGTGCATTGCTCTGGGGAGTGGGCATAACTCTTGCTGGTTTTTACTCTGGCTCTATAGAGTGGGTAAAAGACATCTCTTACTTCTTAGCTGCATTTTTTATTACCGGATCAATTATTTCAGCGATAATAAATTATCGCCGTGATCGCCGGGTCTGACCATTTGCAATTACACCTAAATAGGTAATAAGTATTCCAGCAATTAAGTACCAAGAGATAACTGTTCCAGCCGTTGGGGCAATTAAATCTATAAGTAATGAGCCAACTAGCATGCCGCCAACACTAAATAAGGTGAAATCTAAAACACCAAGTTGTTGTACTGCTGCTGCTGAAAAGGCAATATAAATAACACCGATTGAGCCACCTATAAACATCCACCAAGGACCAGTTGTAAAGTTCATAATTGAGTGATCTGTAAATACAGATCTGATTATTAGTAATAGAAGAAGAAATGATGTTCCAGTTATAAAGTTAAGTTGTGAGGTAGCAAAGCTGCGCTTTGAGTAGTAGTTGATTTGACCATTAAGTGCTCGTTGCACTCCCACTAAACCGCCCGCAAATATGGCAAGTAAAATTGCAAGTATTGAAAAATCACTCATAGAAAATCTATCCCAAGCAGAAATAATTACAGCAAGTACGGTAATTACTGCAGCTAGTACTCGTCGGATAGTTACTAAGTTCTTTCCATTTCCCATTAAACCGGTGTGATCAACCCAAAGTGATATAGCTGCTTGCCCAGCTAATGAGGCAACGGTAAATAAGGCAACGCCAGCAATTGGGACTACATGGGTTTGCATAGCTACAAATGATGCACCTAATACACCTGCGCCTAAGCGCCAACTACTTAATGATTTATCTTTTACCGCTTTAAAAACATCACTAAACCCTGCTCTAACATCCTTTTTAAATGCTGAAATAAGTGAGACAAAGATTAATCCGCTACCAAATGAAACTAGAGCTGCCTCTAGTGAATCACCCATCTGGGTAGATAGCTCGCCATTAATACGAGATTGAACTGCAATTAGTACTCCTGAGAAAGCAGAAAGTAACTCTAACCGGCGCTTTTTATCGGTGAAGTTAATTTACTTACACTCCTTGGTTCTTTATATATAAAAATATATAAAGAGGTAGAAGTTGAGTATAACTTAAGGCAGCGCTGGTGCTGAATCAAGATTAAATGTGTAAGTTCTACTTTCACCAGATGGCAGATCTGCTACTACTACAACCTGATCTCCTGGCGCATGTGATCTAATTCGAACAATTGCTGAAATTGCATTATTGATCTTAAAACCATCAATTCGCTTAACAATTGAACCTTCTACCATTCCAGCTCTGGCAGCAGCTTTACCTGCGGTTAAAGCTACGATTCGAGCGCCCACACCATTAAAGTTGTTATCAAATGAGATACCAATCAGTGGCTTAGTGGATTTGCCAGTTGCAATTAACTCATCTGCAATCCGCTTTGCTTGATTAAAGGGAATTGAAAAACCTAGGCCAATATTTCCAGCTGTCCCAGATCCTACAGTTGCAATTGCTGAGTTAACTCCTACTATCCGTCCGGCGCTATCAACTAATGGTCCACCTGAGTTACCTGGATTAATTGCAGCATCTGTTTGAATTGCATCCATAAAACTTTCAGCATTAAATGATCCTACAGTTACTGGGCGATTTAAGGCCGAGACAATTCCACTAGTTACAGTGCCTGATAAACCTAAAGGTGAGCCAAAAGCAATTACAACATCGCCAATAGAAAGACTGGTTGAATTACCAGCTGGGATCTCCGGTAAATTTCCTTTTTTTACTGAAATAACTGCAATGTCATACTCTGAGTTTCTACCGACAATAGTTGCTGGCAATACATCACCATTATTTAATTCAACCTCTATCTTTCCACCACCTGCAGCATCTTTTATTACATGGTCATTAGTGATAATAAATGAGGTAGTTGCATTTGATTGATAGATTGAGCCAGAGCCTGTACCTGATCCGCTCGATGTTCCAGTTACATTAATTGATACTACGGAGGGAGAGATTAATTGAGCAATGCTTTTTACATTGGCACCAGTTGCGCCAATATCTACTGCGCTTCTACCCTTAGGGCAGCTGCCATTACTAGAGATAAATAAGGCTTTACTCTTATTATCAACACACGCCTTAACAATTGGCACCGATGGATTATTTGCAATCGCAAACCCACTTGCAACGCTAACTCCAATTACAAATCCAGTTAAAACTTTAAAAATACTACCTCTTCGCATTAGCGCTCCCTTTGCTTAACTGGATATTAAATTATTTTACTGTAAATTACCTGAGAGAAACCTGATCCTTTGGTAAGTCTTCAAAGCTCATATTCCACACATCCTTACTAAATAATGGCAAAACAATTGCCAATACAGTGATCCCAGCAAGCAGATATAGCAATGCTTCTATACCCATAAGCACTGATAGTGGGGCGGCAATAGCAAGTCCTACTGGCTTAAATATCAAAGATCCCAGTGCATCAAAGGATGAAACCCGTGAGAGTGCTTCCTGTGGAACTTTTCTATGCAGCGCTGTATACCAAAGGGTGCTCCATAAATCTAAAGTAATTCCCCACAAGAACGCACAAAATGCGATTACATAAAGTGATTGAGGTTTTGCTAATGAAAGAGTATAAAAAGTAATAGTAATAGTTGAAATCTGTAGGAATCTAATTGGATACTTTAACTTAATTTTCATTGCAATTATCGCACCGACAAATAACCCAATTGATTCAGCGGTTATCACAATTGACCAAGATTTAGCGCCATTAAAATGCTCTAGTGCAATTAATGGTCCTAATACATTCTCAGCTGCTGCCCAACACATAACAATAAATGAAAATGAAACTACGACAATTACAATCCATTTAAATGAGATAAAAACCTTCCAACCATGAACTAAATCATCAATCATGGTGTTCTTAGAATCTTTTATCCGAGGTGTTAGGTGCCTAAGTGAAAACACCATAATCCCAGAGAGGATAAAGGTTATTGCATCAATACCTAAGGTAATGGCAGCTCCGTAAGCATCAATTAAAAATCCGGCAGAGGCTGCGCCAAGAATTAATCCACTATTTGTCATTAATGCATTAATTGCATTAGCTTTTTGTAATCCTTCCTTTGGAACAATAGTTGGCATAATTCCAGTAAATGCTGGCCAAAAAATTCCCCACAACAATCCGTAGCAACCATTAACTATTAGTAGTACTGCAAGTGGTACTTGGCCGGTAGCAAAAAAACCAACTTGAATAAACAAAATTGCACCAGCCAACATATCTGTTAGCCCCACCATCCGTGCCCGGCCATACTTATCAGCAATTACACCGCCAAAAGGTGCCATAATCACAAACATTGCAGTAGTTACGCCAAGTACTAAGCCTAAGATATTTGCTGATCCATTAGGTAGCGCCAAGATTCCAAAAGCTAATGCAATTGGACTCATACCATTGCCAAAATTAGTAATAAATCTGGCGACAAAAAAACGTTTAGCAAATGGTTGAGCTAACACTTCATTAACTAACACATTTACACTTCTTCCTAGGTAAAAAATAAAAGTAACTGAGTGATTATACTCGGTTATAAGTTAATGATTAAAGGAGATTACTTCGCCATCGCGTAATTGTTGCTGATCGATCCCCTTTAGAAAATGCACCTTTGCCTGACCATAAACCTGCCATTGACTCATACCACTTCTTTTGACAATTGCAGTTAATTCATCGATTCCGATAAGTATTGAATCATCTGGCACATTTAGCAGCATCTTGGCTGCACTTTCAGGTATCCACTTAAAAAACTTATTAAAGTGGGGAATTACTCGAATACTTGGAATCAGATTTAATCCTGCAGTTGGTTCATTTCTACTTAACCTAAAATGTGGAATTTGAGATGATAAAACCATAGCACCAGCCGAACAGCCAGCTAGTGAGCCACCATTTTGCCAATTTGAAACTATTGCAGACCAGAGTGGAGTATTAATCAAAGAGTTTGCTAGGTAATGTGGATCGCCACCAGAAAGATAGATTAAAGCGCTATCTTTAATTTGATTTACATATTCCATATTATTGGCATCTTCACGATTATAAATCGGTAGAAATACTTGAGGTATGCCAATTAAATCAGCCTGTACCTTTCCAAGATGTTGCCAATAATCTAAGCGGTTACTGCTTTCTTGGCCAGCTGCAGTTGGGATTTGAATAAATTTAGGTTGCATATTATTTTTAATACCATCTGCAACTAATGATTTCTCAAACTCTGCCATAGCAGGTAAATATTCACCAGAACCAACTAATGCAAGTGAGCCATTCATGCACTAAATCTATCCTTAATTTTGCATTACTTTTCTAATATTTTTAAGGTTATTAATTAAGCAAAAATATGAATTGAGCATAAAATTATGTTAAATAATGCAAAGATGCTTAATTATATTTTTTAAGGTAAACTACTCCTTGAAGCTGTAACGAACCACAGATTGCTAGATAAAGATCTGCGTTATGGGGGCGGACTCCGGAGGACCCGGGCCTCTTATTAATTTAGTAAAGGGGTGAATCCGGCAGTGCCGGATATATCGATGGCGCCCATCGACCCAATTGTTCTTAAATCATTAGCTGATCTTCAGCCAGCACTTTACTGGTTGGATGCTGACCCATTGGAGCCAGAGTCTCACTCAGCTTTAGTTGGTGATGTGACCACTGATCTTTGTATTGTCGGCGCCGGCTACACCGGGCTTTGGACCGCGCTATTGGCTAAAGAACGAAACCCAAAACGAGAAGTAGTAATTGTTGAACAGCGTGAGACTGGTAATGGTGCTTCAGGCCGTAATGGTGGTTTTTGTAATGCTTCCTTAACTCATGGTTTTGTTAATGGTTACACCAGATTTCCAGATGAGATGGCAGTAATTGAAAAGCTAGGTAGAGAGAATTTAAATCAAATTGAAGCAACTATTAAAAAATATAATATTGATTGTGATTTTGAAAGAACTGGTGAATTAAGAGTTGCAGTTGCCCCTTGGCAATTAGATGGCTTAAAGGAAGAGGCGATTGCTAGAAATGAAACCGGTGATCATGTTGAGGTATTAAGTAAGGAAGAGATAAGAAAAAGAGTTAACTCGCCCTTATATGAAGGCGCCCTACATGATGCCGACGGCACAGCACTAGTTGATCCAGCACGTTTAGTTTGGGGATTAGAGAAGGCTTGTTTATCTCTTGGTGTAAAAATCTATGAAAACTCAAAGGTAGAAGATTTAATAGATGAAGGCTCACATGTTGTTATTAAAACTGCATATGGTCAGATAAAGGCAAATAAGGTTGCACTTGCTACCAATATCTATTCACCATTAGTTAAGAGCGCTAGAAAGTATGTAATTGCAGTTTATGATTTTCAATTAGTAACTCAACCTTTAACAAAAGAGCAATTAGAGAGTATTGGTTGGAAAGGTCGAGAAGGTTTATCTGATGCTGGCTACCAATTTCATTACTATCGATTAACTAAAGAGAATGAAATCTTATGGGGCGGCTATGATGCAATTTATAATTATCATGGCAAAGTCCGGCAGGAGTATGAGGCCCGCCCTGAAACTTATGCAAAGCTTGCAACAAACTTCTTTAAGACATTTCCACAGTTAGCTGGCATTAAATTTACTCATGGTTGGGGCGGTGCAATTGATACCTGCTCAAGATTTTCACCTTTTTGGGGAACTGATTTTGATGACAAGGTTGCTTATGTTCTTGGCTACACTGGCTTAGGGGTTGCATCAACAAGATTTGGCGCTTCAACCATGCTTGATTTGCTAGATGGAATAGATAATGAAGCAACTAATTTACAGATGGTTAAACATAAACCTATTCCATTCCCACCAGAGCCTTTTAGATTTTTATTTATCAGACTTACTCAGTGGTCAATAAATAGAGCAGATCAAAATCAAGGCAAGCGAAATCTTTGGCTAAAGTTATTAGATCGACTTGGCCTAGGTTTTGATTCTTAATTTAATCGTATAAAAAAGGCTTTATAAATTAAATTGAATCCATAATTGTTATGGTTTCAGAATCTACATACTGCGCAGCAACTGGGCGCCAAGCTTTGCTGGCATCATTTACCATATGCGCATCCCAGCTTGCGCGATCACGCCAAACCTCCCAGACACATAACTTATTAGCATCTTGAGTATCGCGGAAAACATCTAGAACTTCTAAACCATCCTCAGTTCTCATATGAGCAGCGTGCTTTTGTAGTGGCCCTAAGAATTCAGGAATTTTTCCACTCTTGACATTGATCTCTACAAACAAATAAACCTTAGACATTTTTATACCATCTCTCTTTATTAGTTTTGCTGCGGATTATCCGACGGAATTAAATCCTGCAATGGCACCCTCACAAAATTGCTGAAGCGTAATCCAGTCAGGTGATTCATCAGGAGAATTAATATCGCCTGAACCATTTTTTAGCCCAATAGCTGCATCAGCCATTGGTTTTAGCTTTAAATCTAATTCATCTAACTTACTGAACTCTTCAAATGCTGCCTCAGTCATATTTACTGGTGGTACTTGATCCAAGCCGGTACCCCACTCACTACATGCTGATTGTATTGTTGCGTAGATTTCAATTGCTAGATCTTCTTCAGTTGAGCAACTTGGTAGAAGTAGTAAACCTAGAAATATAAAAGGGGTGAGAAGTTTCTTGGACATTGGGTGATAGTACCGCTTAGATATGCATTTTTATAGTGCTTATCTTCAACTTGATATCTAAAATAGCTAAGTAATGTAATTTATCCTGATCATAAATTTTTACGATTACAAAATAGAGAATTTCATATTTGAATTTAGCTGGTGCGCCCGCAGGGATTCGAACCCCGAACCTTCTGATCCGTAGATCATGAGTTGCTTCTGATTAGGAATAAGACGGTTACTAATTTTATGCTCAAACGTGAAGTGCGCCCGCAGGGA
>Ga0082207_1001624_pt1 | contig 10473 bp, 8 predicted proteins | sample LakMenEpi10Aug09_FD_71540 | JGI IMG/M metagenome (GOLD analysis project Ga0082207, IMG submission 71540) | reverse complement strand
ATTCGAGCTTTAGGTCGTCGGTGCGGCGGCGACGGGCCGCCTCACGGCCGCGGCGGGAGAGAGCGATGGATTGCCGAGCGGAGATGGACATCAAGAAGCTCCTGGCCTAAAAACGCAGAGGATTCGGAAACTTGCTATGCGGCAAGCACTCTCGGGCTGCCCGCGAATGCGAGCCGATCCCACGCCCGACTGAACTCTTCGAGAGCACATCGAAGGCGTAGCCTATCAAAACGGGAGCGGCAAGGTTTTGGTCGCTGGCGTCCTTGCTGAGAAAGCCGCTCTTCTCGCGGGCCGTCCGCACCGTGGCATGGGATGCCGTCAGAGGCTGTGGATCTCGATCACGGGCAACTCGTGGAGCGACGCCTGGGAGACGTCGCTGCCGTCTTACGTATGGCGAAAGTCTATACCGGTTCTGTACGGGCAAAAACCCAGTACGTACTGGGTGCGCCTAACTCTGGAGGCTTCACGATGTCCGCTCGCAAAGTTCCTTCTCTCCGCCACCATAAGGCCCGCGACCTCGCGGCGGTGACTCTCGGCGGCCCCGATTTCTACTGCGGCAAGTTCGGTTTGCCGGAGAGCCGCCGCGAATACGATCGCGTGGTCGGTGAATGGCTGGCCGCCGGTCGCCCGAAAGCCCTTGGCAGGTCTACCCTGGTGATAGACACCGGTTCCATTCATGGGGGCAGGTCAGTGGCCCCCACTCCATCGAGGAAGACCACCACTGGCCCACCGAGTCTCAGCCCGCTTCCTCTACGCGGGTACCAGCAAGAAACGGCTCCCCGCGGCCAACGAGAGCGAGGTTTTCCACCGTCACTCGGGCGATTTCGGAGAGGGCCTCGCGGGTGAGAAACGCCTGATGAGCCGTCACCAGCACGTTGGGAAACGTCAGCAACCGCGACAGTTCGTCATCCTGAAGCACTTCGCCAGATAGATCCTCGAAGAAGATCCCCTCCTCTTCCTCATACACGTCGATCGCCAGACCACCGAGATGACCACGCTTGAGGGCCTCGATGACGGCTTTGGTGTCAATGAGTTTGCCGCGACTGGTGTTGACCACCATCGCCCCCGGCTTGAGCCGGGATACGGAATCGGCATTGAGCAGATGATGTGTCGAGGGGGTGAGTGGGAGATGCAGGGTGAGAATGTCGCTGACGCTGAGAACGTCAGCAAACGAGCGGTATTCGATGCCGTGCGCTGCGGCCCAGTCCACCATCGGAAATGGATCGTACGCGACAACCCGCATACCGAAGCCGCGGAAAATCTCCGCCGTCACACGGCCGATCCGGCCAGTGCCGACGATGCCGCAGGTCTTGCCATGGAGATCGAAGCCAACCAGTCCGCTGAGTGAGAAGTTTTGCTCGCGAACGCGGTTGTAGGCGCGATGGATGCGACGGTTGAGCGTGAGCACCAGGGCCACGGTGTGCTCGGCCACGGCGTGCGGCGAGTAGGCTGGCACCCGCGTCACCACGAAGCCCAGGCGGCCGGCGGCCACCAGATCGACGTTATTGAATCCGGCACACCGCAACGCCACATGGCGGATTCCACAGCCCGCGAGTTGTTCCAGGCATGCTCGGTCGAGACGGTCGTTCACAAACACACAGACGGCGTCAGCCCCCCGCGCGGTTGCGGCTGTTTCGGCTGTCAGCCGAAACTCGTGGAACACCCAGTGAATGACATCCGTGGCCGCCGCCACCATGAACTGCCGGTCGTAGGGCTTCGTGTCGAAAAATGCGACGGTCGTCATGCTCGCGGCTCCGGGGTGACCGACCATCGTATCTCAGCGCACGCCCCCGAGCCGGTGATACACGTAAGTCGAATGCGCTCAAGGAGGCTGAAGTCACGTGGCCGCCAGGTGGCTCTTTCGCGGGGTTATCGTTGAGGCAGTGCAATTGGCAGCGGCATGCCTCATTCAGCACGCGTCGGGAATCTCAAGATAGACTGAGCGAATCGAAAGACGTTCATTGGGGGTAACTGTGTTGCAGTTCAAGGTCGCGATCGTTGGAGCAGGCCCTGCTGGCTACTTTGCAGCCCAGGCCCTGCAAAACTCTGCCGATGGTCGTCGCTCGTTTCACATCGACATGATCGAACGTCTTCCAACTCCTTGGGGTTTGGTACGGAGTGGTGTGGCGCCCGATCATCAGAAGATCAAGACCGTCTCGAAGGTCTTCGAGAAGATCGCCGCCGATGAAAACTTCCGATTGTTTGCGAATGTGGAAGTTGGGAGCGATCTCACCGTTGCCCAGCTGCAGGAGCAATACGATGCCGTGATTCTTGCGACCGGCACATCCCTGGGGAAAAAACTCGGGATTCCTGGAGAAGAGCTGCGTGGATCTCTCTCTGCCGCAGTTTTCGTACCGTGGTACAACGCGCATCCTGATTTTGTTGACGTCGATCCGCCCTTGGATACCGACACCGCGATTGTGATTGGTGCAGGCAATGTGGCTGTGGATGTGGCACGGATGCTTGCGCAGGAGCCATCAGAACTTGACTGCACTGATACGGCAGACTACGCGATCGATGCCCTCAAGGCGGGCGGCATTCGCCGGGTGTACATCAGTGCGCGACGAGGTCCGGAGCATGCCGCCTTTTCGTCGCCAGAGCTCCGCGAACTGCTCCGGCTAGAGCGAACCACCGTCGTGATGCAAAAGAGTGACATCGACGCCGCAATGACCCGTGCAGGCGATGGAGCTGTGAAAGACGTCAAAAGTAACTTTGATGCGATGCGCTTGATCGTAGAAACTCCAACCGGCGAGCATGAGCGGACCCTGGAGTTTCTCTTCCATCACACCCCACGACAGATCATTGGCACCGATCGTGTTGAAGGCGTCGTGTTCGAAACCCCTCACGGCGACGTCACCATCAGGTGTGGTCTTGTCATTACGGCTATCGGTTATCAGGCACAGGGCATTGATGGTGTGCCCTATGAAAATGGCAGGGTGGTGAGTAGCGACGGCCGCGTGCAGGCGAATCTCTACGTCGTTGGCTGGGCAAAACGGGGCCCAACAGGAGTGATTGGCACCAATAAGTCTGATGCGGCAGCGGTTGTCGAGCTCTTGGTATCTGACCTTCAGAGCCCAAAGAACAGGGGTGATATCGCAGGGCTATTCACCAATCAGATTGCTGTCACTCAAGAGGGTTGGCAGCGAATCAACCAGGCCGAAGTTGATGCCGGTGAGCCGCTTGGCAAGCCGCGCAAGAAAATGTTTCGTCGCAGCCAGATGGTGGCTTTCTCTCAGAGCGTGAACAGGGAGATCGGCAGTTCTTGACGTCACGGTTGAGCATCAGCAAGCACCGCGGCATGGAACGCCGTCAGCGGCTGTCGATGTTGATGTCGGGCAACTCGCCGGGCGACACCTGAAAGTTTGCCCGGTCGTCGTGAACCTGCACGAACTCTTCCCAGTCGGTCGGGGGGACACGGGCGGGAGAGACAGGCGGCGGTTCAGGCGTCTAGCCGAGGTGTGTCAGGATCTTCCGGATCGGCCCCGGATCGGTGATGAATGCGATGAGTCGGATGTCGCCACCACACCCCGGGCACTCCAGACGTAGGCCGACCTGCGGGCGATCGAGGCTGCCGTGGATCGCTGACCGACCCGCGGTCGATCAGCGTTGCCGGCCATCATTCGGTGTCAGAGGAACCGTCAGCGAGAGGTGCTGATCCAAGCCCCGCCAGACTTTCCGCACTGCCGGTGGCCGCCAACTGCAGTCCGTCGTTACGATGAGGACAACCCTATTCACCAGCGCGACCCGCACTCCTGACGTTCAGCCATGCAAACAAAGACCGTTCTCGCTCGGGCCCTCCTCGCTGCGGTGGCGTACTCGCTCGCCACCGCCCGCGCCGCCGAACCCTTGCCTTCCTGGAACGACGGTCCGGCCAAACAATCGATCCTCGCCTTCGTCGCGAATGTTACGAATCCCGACGGGCCTAGTTTTGTACCGGCACCGGATCGTATCGCCGTGTTCGACAACGACGGCACGCTCTGGGGCGAGCAGCCTGTGCCGGTACAGTTTTTCTTCGTGATCGACCGCGTCAAGGCAACGGCTGACTCGCATCCGGAGTGGACGAGCAAAGAGCCCTTCGCTTCGATCCTCAAGGGTGATGTCAAGGCGGCGGTCGATGGCGGCGAACGTGGGCTGCTGGAACTCTTCATGGCAACGCACGCCGGCATGAACACCGAGGAGTTTGCAGAATGCGTCAAGGAATGGATCACCACCGCCAAGCATCCGAAGACTGGCAAGCGATTTCTCGACATGACCTATCAGCCGATGCTCGAAGTGCTCGAATACCTGCGGGCGAACGGTTTCAAGAACTTCATTGTCTCTGGCGGCGGCATCGAGTTTATGCGGCCCTGGTCCGAGCAGGTCTACGGTATCCCGCCCGAACAGGTCGTCGGCAGCAGCATCAAGACGACGCTTGAACTCCGCGACGGCCGGCCGGTTCTTCAAAGGCTGCCGGAGCTGAACTTCAATGACGACAAAGCCGGCAAGCCCGTTGCCATCAACCAGCACATCGGCCGCAGGCCCATCGCCGCGTTCGGTAATTCACGGGGCGATCAGGAGATGCTGGAATACACTCATCACGGTCGCGGTGCACGGTTTGCATTGCTGGTGCTGCACGACGACGCGGACCGTGAGTGTGCCTACGGTCCCGCCCGCGGCCTACCCGACGTCCGCCTTGGCGCTTTTCCGGCCGCGCTCGATGAGCAGGCGGAGAAGAACGGCTGGACCGTCGTGAGCATGAAGAATGATTGGAAGACCGTTTTCCCCGTTGCGGAGCCTCCGGCCACCCGGCTTGGTCAGTAAGCCTCTGCGTCCGCCACGATGCGGCCGGTCCGCTCTGCGTGCACGAGCGAAAGATAGGCCGGCCAGTGGCACTTCGGCAAGCGTCGGCCGAGTGGGGCGGATCATGAGGAGCAGCAGCCGGGGCTGGTCGGGCTGTATGCGGTCCGATCGCGGAGGTGCCGAGGAACTTCCTATCTACGCTCAAGGCCGAGTATTGCTCGGTGGCGCAGACCGGCCTTGAAACCGCTCTCCTCGCGGGCCGTCCGCACCGTGGAATGGATTGCCGTCAGAGGCCGTCGATGTCGATCACGGGCAGCTCGTCAAGCGACACCTGAAAGTTTGCCCGGTCGTCGTGAACCTGCACGAACTCTTCTCAGTCGGTCGGGGGGACACGGGCGGGAGAGACAGGCGGCGGTTCGAGCGGCTCGCCGAGGTGCCTCAGGATCTTCCGGATCGGCCCCGGCCACTGCGCGGAAAGACATGTCGTCCACAAGGGCGATCGCTGCCGCCGGGACCACGTGACCACGAGGCGCCGATTCAGCGGCGGCGCCGGCGGCCGACCGGCATGTCATCTGCAGAACTGGCCTGCATCTCGGTCGCCGCGGCAGCCATCGTGCCCATGTCGGCGAAGGCCGCCGAACGCGGGCTGACGGCGACGGATTCGGCTGGCTCGGCGTCGGCCGCCGCTGCGTACGCCGCGAAAGACTCGCTCACGTCCGCGCCGCGAGCGTAGGCGGAGGGCAGGAGCGTACACGTCCAGCCACTGGAGAATGGGAGTGTCGAAAAGTCACCGAAGTACAGCACGCCGGAGTCGTCCCACGTCGACGTGCCGTCGTCGCCGAATTCGGCGTTTTCGTCCGACGTGAGCACTGCTTCTGTGCCGTACGACGACCAGTCGTTGACGACATAGAGGCTGCCCGATGGGTCGACGGTGCCATCGTCTGCATAGGCGTCCAGGGCGGACTGGTCGCCACGGTCGAAGACGGTCTGCTCGGGAACGGGCGGCGCCAGCTCGAGCGGGAGGCCGACGGTCAACCGGCCGTCGCCGTAGTCGGAAATCTGCACGAAGGGATCGACGAAGTCATGCGGCTGCAGTTCGCAGAAGTCATACGACTGCAGTTCGCACACGGCCGGATCCCAGGCCTGCCATTCGTCGACGGCGATCGGATCAATCGACTCGTTCGTCATCTCGTCAGGCACCGGATCAAAGGCGGCCTCGATGACGTCGGCCGCCATCATCGACCGCGACTCGAGCGGCTCGACGCGGCACCGGTATCCGCGCGACCGCGGCCCGACGAATGACGTCCGCTTCAGTAATCGGCCCATGGTTTCAACGCTCCGGTAGAAGACGGCTCCGGGACAATTCATCGACCTTGTCAGGTCGGGCACTGCGGGAAAATCTGGCAGGTTGGGGCGGCCTGCGGGGCTTCGTGAGAAAGGCTTATCCCGGGGAGTTTGCCCTGTTTTGCCCGTCCGGCCCTCACGCCCGGCCGCCGCAGTCCCGAGGCGGGCCGCACCGCCGCCCCCACGCCGGTGAGCCCGAGGATTGCGATCACCCATGCCGCAGGCTCCGGCACCGCCCAGATCCCCAACTGGGCGTTGGGCACGAACGCCTCGTTCACGATCTTCGATCCGGCGCTCACGATGAACTCGGACAGCCCGAAGGGCGACGACGGGGCCAGCGGATCGTACCCGAGCGTGGTACTCGTGCTGCTGGTCTGGAGGGAGTTCCAGTTGTAGGTGTAGCCCATGGCGGACCACGGATAAATTGTCTGGGCCTGGTTCCACTCCACGTAGTCCGTCAGTGTGGAGTAGGTCTTGGTGTCGTCGCTGTAGTCGAGATACGTGAACCCTGCCGGGGCTCCGGTGGTCACGGCCTGGTAGCTTCCGTCGCTGTACGTGGGAAGCGTGGGGAGCTGGGATGTGATGTCGGCCGAGTAGGCCGGGCGTGCGATGTTCGCGATCGGCGTCCAGAAAAATGCCAGTCCTCTGTCGCTGTCCTCGGTCGTCGGCAGGCCGAGGGCCTGCTGGATTCGATGCTGGGCATCCAGCGGCGACGGGACCGAGGTTCCCGTGAAGTAGGTGCCGCGGAGGTAGTTGCGGAGCGAATCGCCCGCGGTGACGAACGGCATGGCGTAGTGGATGGTGCTGTCAGTCCCTGTGCGGGACAGTGTGGTCACCGTGCCCGGGGGAGCGGTCCAGGTGGCAAAGGGCCTGGAGAACGTCGCGACGAGCGTGCATTGGACGTCAACGGAGTCGATCGTCTTGACCTGGTACAAGGTCGGCTCCGCGGGATTCCACGTGATCGTCGTCAACGTGGTGCCGGGGAGCGTTGTGCGGGGCGTGGTGGCCACCTGCGGGACCCCGCCGGAGATCGAGTCCCAGTGGTACGACTGATTGGTGATGGCCGCGCTCGCGGCGAAGGCGGCGGCATTCTGGGCGGGCGTGGGCTGTGCCGCTGCCGGAGCCGCGAGCAGCAGCGCGATCGTGAGCCCGGAGAGCCTCGCCAAGCCGCCGGCGCCGCCGGTTCGTCGTGATTCCATGGAAGGTGTACCTACCGCGGCTCGTGATCGAGGCGTCATGCTGTCCACGGCGATCGCACGATGCCGGCCGATTCTATACGCCCGGCGGCAGCGTTACTCCGGAGCGGGCCGGTCGCTTCCCCGCGTCGAACAACGCCGTGGCATGGGATACCGTCAGAGGCTGCGGATGTTGATCACGGGCAGAAAAGTCGGGTGAAGCCTGAAGATTGTCCCGCCCGTCATGGGCCTGCACGAGTTCTGCTCAGTCGGTCGGCGGGCCCGAGCTTGTGATTCGGCGCGAACACCCCTGGCTTGCCCCGTCACGATCTGAACAGCATGCTCGCCTCGGGCCTCTGCTCGCTTCCCACCATCGTCTCGAGGTCGGCCACGACATCCCGCATCGCGACCGCCTGGGCCGTCATCTCCTCAGCCGCCACCGACCCCTGCTCGGCGCCCGCTGCCGCACGGTGGGTGACCTGCTCGATCTGCCCGATGGCGGCGCCAATCCGAGCCACGGCATCGTGCTGTGCTCGACTGCCGTCACGAACGTTGTCCATGAGTGCGCGAACCTCCGCACCCAGCGCTGCCAGCGTGCGGATCGCCTCGGAGAGCCGCGACATCTTCTCGTGGCCGACCTGCGTCCGGGCGATGGACTCCTCGATCAGGGCAGTGGACTCGCCGGCCGCGCCGGCACACCGCTGGGCCAGCCGCCGAACCTCGTCGGCCACCACGGCGAACCCCTGACCGGCCTCGCCCGCGCGGGCGGCCTCCACGGCGGCGTTGAGCGCGAGAATGTTCGTCTGAAAGGCGATCTCGTCTACGAGCTTGTTGATTTTTGAGATCCGTCCGCCCGCGTCGGCGATCTCCTCGATGGCCGTCACCATTTCACCGAGGAGGACTTTGGCACCGGCAAACTCCTGCTGCTCCCGGGCCACCAGTTCGCTGGCCGACTGGGTCCGCCTGGCGTTGTCGGTCGCTCCTGCGGCCATCTCCCGAGCTGAGGTCGAGATCTCCTCGAGCGCGGCGACCTGCTCAGTGGCACCGTGGGCCAAGTGCCGGCTCGACGAGGCAACCTCCGTCGCACCGGTAGCCACGTGTTCGGAGCTGTCGGAGAGCTTACTGATGGCCTGCCGCAGCGCGGCCGCATGGCGGCGAATACCCAGCCACGCCGTCACCAGCGCGATCGCCGTCAGGATGAGGCCCGCCAACTGCAGCAGGTCGCCCCACCTGCGGAACCGCAGCGTCGCTTCCTCCGTGCGATCATCGAGTAGCGTCACGAACTCGCCAATCGGTCCCATGATGATGGCCTTGTCGGCGTGATACTTGTCGTCGTGCATGATGCGTCGGGCCAGCTCGGGATCAGGAGTCCCTTTTTTGGTGTAGCCGCCACGCCCATCGTCAAACTCCCCCTTGATCGCGTGCATGGCGATCGTCTCGGTGGTCACCAAGGCATTGGAATTGTCCTCGGCCTCCTTGAGCTTCGCGAACTCCGCGGGTGTAAAGCCTTGCTGCTGCATCAGCGTGCGGAGTGGCACGATCCGGCCGTCGGGCCTGGGCTGCTTCCCATTCCGGACGTCGAGCACGTGCCAATACTGCTTTTCATAGTCGGCATCTCCCGTCACGACGTAGGTGCGGGCCATCCGCGTGAGTTCGTCGGAACTGGCACGCAGTTCGCTCGCCAGCCGCAGCGATTCATGCCTGTTGGCATGGCTGTGGTTCAAGTCCCGTTGGTTCAGGAACGTGAGCCACGACAAGACCATCAGGCCGATGACGGGGCCAAGCGACGTGAGCAGGAGGCGCTGTGTGGTGTTCATGGGAACCGGACGTGGAGGAGCCTGCCAAGAGAGTCACTCCAGGCAGTGTAGTTCCCATTTTTTGACAGCCGCGGGAAGGGACTACAACCCATACGACCACTGCGATCCGACCCAGTCAGGCCTTCTCGGCATGCCTGGTCCTTGGCGTGGGGATTATGTGAATGCCCGCGGCCGCTCCAAAGATGTTGCCACTGAGGGCGGGCTGTCGGCAGTGCCGTGCCCCCCTGAACATCGCTTGATGGTTCGAGGGATCAGCGACGCACGAGCAGGGCCTGCCCCGAGGATAGTGGGGTCAGGGGTTGGCCAAGGGCCGCAGCGGCGTCATCACTGCCCTTCAAGGCCCCAGGCCAGGTAAGGGAGCCATAGTCATCCAAAACGATCACGCCGCCTTTTTCCAGGCGGGGAAAGAAGTAATCAACGGCTCCACGAATCGGATCATGAAGATCGAGATCGATGTGAACGAAGGAATACGTTCGTTCCGGAAGACTCGACAATACCTCCGGGATCCACCCTTGGTGGTATTCGATCGCGGGAAACTCCGACAGTGCTTTTCTGACGGCGTCTTGCGGGCAGTGGAACGTTCCTGCACGCGCGGCATACTCCCCGCCAGGGAGCGCAGGATCGGATCCACGCTGCACACGGTCCTCTCTCGTGGGCTGGCTCAAACCCTGAAATGAATCGACGATCATGAAGCCTGCCCCGTCGTGCGACGGTTTCAGGCGTTTGGCCTGCTCATTGAGAAGATACGAAGACAGCCCCTTCCAGCAGCCGCACTCCACCTGCCAGCCGGGAACCCCGCCCGCCCAGCGGTGGATCGAGAGCAGGTTGTAAAAGCGACTCTGGCGCTTGGAGCAGACGACCTGGCCTGACTCAGGCGTGCCGGTGATCGCAAGCCCCATCGCATAACTGGATTGAAACACTGGATCCACCTGGAACAACAAACTGGGTGCAGCATCGGCCAGGGCCAAGGCCCGCGACGCCTTCGCCCAAACACCCACTGGGACCACCTGATAACCGAAGAAACGTGCAGCGTTTTGGACGAGCCTTTTGACAGCGATTTTCACGGGAGCGTACTCGTGTACTCGGTTCAGCAAGCCCGCACGCCACAGGACGTCAGGCCAAGGAAGGATAGCCCCGTCCAACCGCATCTCGCCAGTGTCCGCGGAATGACGACAGGACTGCCAACGACACGTGCGTAGGCGCCTGGCGGTTGATGAGCGGTCGACGAGGCACGGACTCCGTGGCCCGCGGCCTCACGGACCACACGTTTTACGCTCCAAAAGCCTCCTGACCCGCCACGGCGTATTGCGGAAACCACGGCGGGTCGCGGAAAGGGCGCGGGACGGGGGTGAGGGGCG
>Ga0082207_1001623_pt1 | contig 10476 bp, 8 predicted proteins | sample LakMenEpi10Aug09_FD_71540 | JGI IMG/M metagenome (GOLD analysis project Ga0082207, IMG submission 71540) | reverse complement strand
TCCCCGTGTCCCGCTCGCCGGCGTATTTGACCAGCGGAGCCATGGATGGCGCAGCGCAGGCAAATCCGAGTGAGCCGAAGCCTGGAGGGCGGAGGCGAACGTCCGGCGAGAGGGATATGGGGAGCCCGAAGCCGGCGCGCCCAACCAGACAAACGTCCGGCGACGGGATACGGGGAGCCGGAACCCGGCGCAGCGCCGAGTGTCATTCGGCCTCGATCGAGGCCGACATCGAGCCCTTCGAGCGGGCGATGAGTTTGTCGGCCCCGAAGGCGTGGATCTGGTCGCGCTTCAGTTCGGCGTGCTCCTTGGTCGTCGTGAGCACGACGACGCGGCCCTTCGCGTCGACCTCTTTGGCGAGCTTGAAGCCCGTTTCCGGCGGATGGCCGAACAGCTGCTTGAGCATGGCGATCACGTAGTCAAACGTGTGATCGTCGTCGTTCCAGAGGACGACGTGATACCGCGGCTGCCGCTGCGGCTGATCGCGGGCCGTGGGCTTCTCGGCCGGCGCAGGGGGTGCGACGGCGATGCTTTCGACTGGTTCGGCGACGGCGGCGCTGGCGGCTTCGGACATGGCTCCGTCACAGTATATTCACCGCTCCCCCCGGAGGATCGCCCCGTGCTCGACCGCCGCTTCGTCGCCGACAATGTCGATCTCGTCACCGCCAACTGCCGCAACCGCGGCGCGTCTGCCGACGTGGCCCGGTTCGCGGAGCTCGACAAGCTCCGGCGGCACCTCCAGGCCGATGTCGACCGGCTCAACCACGAGGCCGGGCAGGTGAGCAAGTCGATCGCCAAGGCCGCCGATGCGGCCGAGCGGGAGGCTCGCAAGTCCGAAGGCCGCCGGCTGCGCGAGGAGGTGGGGGCGATCGAGGGGCGTCTCGGGCAGATCGCGGCCGAGTCAGACGAGATCCTCCGGCAGATCCCCAACCTCACCCATCCTGCCGCCCCGGTCGGTGGCGAGGATGCAGCGGTCGAAATCAAACGCGGCAAGACGCCGCTGCCCACATTTGCATTTCCGGCCCGCGATCATGTCGCGCTCGGCGAGCACTTGAAACTCTTCGACTTCGAGGCGGGCGCCCGCGTCGCGGGCCACGGCTTCTACTTCCTCATGAACGATGCGGTGCTGCTGGAGCTGGCCCTGCAGCGCTACGCGATCGACCTCTTGATGCGTGAAGGCTTCACGGTGATGACCACGCCCGACCTTGCCCGCGATACGATCCTCGAGGGCACGGGCTTCATGCCGCGTGGCAACGAGACGCAGATCTACTCGATCACCGGCACCGACCTCTCGCTCGTCGCCACGGCCGAGATCACGCTCGGCGGCGCGTTTCACGAGCGGATATTCGAGGCCGACGAACTGCCGCTCAAGATCTGCGGCATCAGCCACTGCTTCCGCACCGAGGCCGGGGCCCACGGCAAGGCCACCCGCGGCCTCTACCGCGTGCATCAGTTCACGAAGGTGGAGATGTTCGCCTTCACGAAGCCCGAGGAGAGCGAGGCGATGCACGGCCTGCTCCTCGATCTCGAATGCCGGCTGTTCGACGGACTCGACATCCCCTACCGCGTCATCGACACCGCGTCGGGCGATCTCGGCGGCCCCGCCTATCGCAAGTTCGACCTCGAGGCCTGGATGCCGGGCCGCGGCACGGCCGGCGAATGGGGCGAAGTGACGAGCACGTCGAACTGCACCGACTTCCAGGCTCGCCGGCTCGCGGTCCGGTACAAGAAGCCCGGCGAAAAGGGCACGCACTTCGTGCACACGCTCAACGGCACGGCGATCGCGATCAGCCGGGCGATCATCGCGCTCATCGAGAATCACCAGCAGGCCGACGGCTCGGTGAAGGTGCCCCAGGCCCTCGTGCCCTGGGTCGGCAAGCCGGTGCTCGCGCCGGCCTGATCACATGGCATCGATGGTGGCCGTCGACTACTCGCTGCACGACTCCATCGCCGAGATCGACGCGGCCTCCTGGAACCGATGCGCGGGCCCGAGCCCGCACCTGCAGCATGCGTTTTTCCTGGCCCTCGAGCGCTCGGGCAGCGTCGGGCCGGATGTGGGCATCGTGCCGAAGTATCTCGTGCTGCAAACACGCCCCGGCGAGATCGTGGCATGCGCTCCGGCGATGCTCAAGACAGGCACGTGGCGCGAACATGGCCCGGAACACGGCTGGCTCAACGCGGCAGCTGCGGCCGGGTGGTTCGCCTGGCCGAAGTTTCAGGTGGGGATCCCGTTGCATCCCGTGGCGGGTCCGAAACTCCTCGTGCGGCCGGGCATACCCGTCGACGCCATGCACAAGACATTCGTCGATGTGCTCCAGACGATCGCCGGGCGCTGGAACCTGTCCAAGGTTGTCAACGTGATGCAGGTCGATGCTGCCACCGCGGCGGCGCTCGAGCGGCATGGAGCACTCATCACCCATGAACTCCGCAACATCTGGCACAACCCCGGCCACGCAACGTTTGATGAGTACCTCGCCACGCTTCCCGCGCGCAAGCGGCGGCAGGCGCTCGTCGAGGGGCGGAGCTTCCGCCGGCTCGGCCTGGAGGTGCGTACGCTGCATGGTCACGAGATCACATCGCCGCTCATTCGCGACTTCTACGAAGGATTTCGGCGGGTGTGCACCCGGCATGGAAAGCCGGTCTGGCTTCCCGAGGCGATGTTCCACGAACTCGTCGCCGTGATGCCGGGGGCCGTCGTGATCGAGGCGGCCTTCGACGCCGGCCGCTTCGTGGCTGGCAGCTTCGGCCTGCGCGACAATGAAACGTTGTTGAGATTGCCATGGAGCGCGATGGCATCCACCCGCGACCTCGTGTTCGAGCTCGCCTGTCATCGACCCAAGGCCTACGCCATCGAGCACCGCCTCGCCCGCATCGACGCCGGCGTCGCTGCGCCGCACAAGACCTGCCGCGGCTACGCCGAGGAACCGGCCTTCAATGCCCACTGGTTTCTCGACGAACGCATGCGTGCATTCGCACGGGCTGTCATGACGCGCGTCGCGAGGATCAGGGCGACGGAATCCGACCCGCTCACCAGGTGAGGCCGAAGCGGGCGCCGTCGGACTGGCCGCCCAAGCCGCCCTTGAGCGGTCCCGTGTGTTTCTTCGTGACAGGCGGTGCGGCCTCCTCGACTGCTTCCTCAGCCTCTTCCTGCGCAGCCGAACCAGCCGCTGCCGGCTTCGAGGCCAGCGCCTTGATCGAGAGCGAGAGCCGCTGCTCGTCGGGGTCGCACGTGAGCACGCGGCACTCGACGGGCTCGCCTTCCTTGACGACATCGCCCACGCTGCGCACGTGGCGGTGCGCGAGTTCCGACACGTGCACGAGCCCCTCGACCCCGGGCTCGAGCTTGATGAAGGCCCCGAACTGCGCGATGCGGCTCACCACACCCTTGACCGTGGCGCCCACGTGATATTTCTCGGCCGCGTGCTTCCACGGGCTCTCGATGAGATCGCGGGCCGAGAGGCCGATCTTGCCCGTCTGGCGATCGATCTTCTTGACGACCACCCGCACCTTCTGGCCGGGCTGCAGCACGTCGGCCGGATTCTCCACGCGATCCCACGAGAGCTGGCTGACGTGCACGAGCCCCTCGACACCGTTGCCGATGTCGACGAACGCCCCGAAGTCGCGCACGCTGCGCACGATGCCGTCAAGCGCGTCTCCCACTTCGAGCGTCTCGAGCATCGTCGCGCGGGCGTCGGCCGCCTGCCGCTCGATGACCGCCCGCCGCGAGAGCACGAGCCGCCGCGCGGCCGGCACGATCTCGGTGACGAGGCTCTCGAGCGTCTGGCCGGCCAGTTCTTCCAGGTTTTCCACGCGCCACGGGCTCACGAGGCTCGCCGGCATGAAGCCGCGGAGCCCCGCCACCTCGCATTCGAGGCCGCCTTTGTTGGCCGCCGTCACGCGGGCCTCCACGATCATCCCGGCCTCGAGCTGCGACCAGTCTTCCACGGCCACCGCCCGGTTGGCCGGGGCCACGTCGTAGAGCCCGTCGTCGTCGTTGCGGGTGCCCACGGAAAGATTGAGCACGTCACCGACGTTCGGCACGTCGTCGAGCCCCACGAGCTTGAGCGCCCCCTGCCGACGGCCGCCAAGATCGACGAAGGCCGTGTCGTGACCGACGCTGACGACAGTGCCGGTCACCCGGGCGCCCGGATCGAGCGGAGCCTCGGCCTTGGACGGCACGCTGCCCACGAGCAGGTCGTCGACGGCCACACCCTCGAGCGCCGCCAGAAAGTCTTCCTCGAGGTCATCCTCGAGCGCGCCGCGAAGATTCGGCACCGCCACCCGCTTCGAAGGGGGCAAAACATCGGTGAACGACGGCTTCCGGTCGCCACCTCCGCGCCGCTCCCGCCGGGGCTTCTTGTCTCCGGCGGGCTGCACATCGCCGGAGTGAACGGGCGCAGACGCGGCCGCAGGCGACTGTGCCTCAGCCGGCGATTCCGCAGCGGGAGCCGGTTGCGGGGGCACCACATACTGGTGCCGCGGCGGGAGTTTCGGCGCTGTCACGCCGGCCCGCTGCGTACCGATCGCTATCCGCCGGGCCGCCTGCTGTTCCCCTGCTGCATCATCTGCACCGGAAGGTGCCGCGTCTGGCGTCGTACTCATTCCGATCTCGATTGAAATGCGGGAAACAGGACTTGAACCTGCACGGTATTACTACCACCAGGCCCTCAACCTGGCGCGTCTGCCAATTCCGCCATTCCCGCGGCGTGGATCACTGAGGGATCAACTTCCCCTGCATTCTGCGGCATGGAGGCCGCCAGTCAAGCCGCCACGGTGTTGCGGGAGGCCCGCAGGGCTGCGATGGCCGCCGAAAGTCCGGTGAGAATGCCGATCGTCCAGGCAACGTCGCCCACCGGCATCCACCGATAGAACGGCAGCGCCGCCGCGTAGCACGCCACGAGGCCGGCCGCCGTATGCGGATAATCGTGCGTCAGCCACCAGTGGGCGAGGTTCGTGGTCAGGAAAAACACGAGCGAACTGGCGAGTGCACTGCCCGCCGCGGCCCCCCAACGAAACGACTTCCGCCCTTCGCCGAGCATGACGAGCCGGCCGAGCAGCACCGGCCAGGCCGTCGCGGCGAAGACCACAGCCGCCATTGCCAGGCTCCCGTAGCCGGGCAGCACGAGATTGCCGACTGCCAGCGACACGAGCGGCACACTGGCCGCCACGAGCGGATTCGGGAACACCGCACCGGCGGCGATCGCCACGCCGGCCATCGGGGTGACGTTCCAGCCCGGCTGCCAGAGGCGGCCACACACCCCGAGCGCGACGAGCGCGCCCCATAGACACGCCCGCATGGCAAACCCGGAACCCGGCCCTGTGCCTGCGGCGTCGCGCGGCGCGGTCATCGTGGTGGCATGCTGCATGGCCGACCCTGCCCTCCGTGTGGGATGGCCCGGACTGGGGCCCGGGAAAACTCCCGATACACTAGCGGTTTTCCCGATCCAGGCAAGCGAACCGCCCGGGAAACGCACGAGACGGAACCAGCGCGATGCCGGCTGCAGGCAGGGACCTCCCCACCGTCACCGTCGAACGTCAGCCCGACGGCATCGCGCTCGTGTCGTTTCTCGTTTCCGGCCACCGCCAAAACGTGATCACCGAGCAGGTGCTGCGCGATCTCGCCGCCGCCCTCGAGAGCCTCGCGAGCGGCCCCCCGCCCCGCGGCATCGTGGTCTGTTCCGGCCTCGCGGGATCGTTCTTCGCCGGGGCCGACATCGCCCGGTTGGAGGCCCTGCCGACGAAGCCACCGTCCGAGATCGAGCGGCTCTGCTCGGCGGGCCGCGACCTCTTCGGCAGGCTCTCCGCGGCGCCGTGGCCGAGCGTGGCGGTGATCGACGGCGTCTGCCTCGGCGGGGGCCTCGAGCTCGCGTTGGCGTGCGACTATCGCATCGCCACCACAGCACTTCACACGTCGCTCGGCCTTCCCGAAGTGAAGCTCGGGCTGCTCCCGGGCTGGGGCGGCACGGTGCGTCTGACGCGGCTGATCGGCCCGGGCCCGGCCGTCGAGTTTGCCGCCGGAGGCGAGCCTGTCGATGGCGAAGCGGCCCGGCGGCTGGGCATCGTCGATGCCTGCGTCTCCCCCGAAGAGGCGCTCGAATCGGCTCGTCGACTTCTGGAATACGAAATCGCCCGCGCCGGCCATCACGCCCGCCGGCGGCGTCTCGCCGAGCCCATCGTGCTTGCGGCCGAGGAGCGGGCGTTCCTCGAAGCAGTGACGTCGGCCGTGATCCTCGGGCGGACCGGCGGCCACTATCCCGCGCCGCCGGCCATCCTCCACACGATCCTCGCCGGCGTCGGGGCCGATCTGGCCGCGGCGGGCGGGCTCGAATCGGCGGCGTTCGCCAGGCTCGCCACAGGAGACGTCTCCAGGCAGCTCGTGCGCGTGTTCCGACTCGGCGAGCGTAACCGTCGCGACCCGGGCGTGGGCCGCGTCGATGGCGAGCCGGATGCCGACACCGTGCCGGCCACGCATATCGAGCACCCGGCCGTGATCGGCGCCGGCATCATGGGAGCGGGGATCGCCGCCAGCCACCTCCGGCACGGGTGCGGTGTCATGCTCGTCGACGTGAGCCCCGAGGCGATCGAGCGGGTTGCGTCCGGCATTCTCGATGAAGCCGCCTGGGATCGGGCCACGAAACGCACCGACCCGGCGCGGGCGATCAGCCTCGCCGGCCGCCTCCGCACCGCCACGCACATCTCCGCGCTCGCATCCGCCGACCTCGTGATCGAGAGCGTGCTCGAGCGCACCGACGTCAAGCGGCAGGTGCTCGCCGAGATCGAGCGGGCCGTCGGCCCCGACACCGTGATCGCCACCAACACGTCCACCAATCCGATCGCGAAGCTCGCCACCGCGCTCGACCGCCCGGCCCGGTTTTGCGGCATGCACTTCTTCAATCCAGTGCGCCGCATGACGCTCGTAGAAGTGGTGCGCGGGCCCGCCACGAGCGATGCCACGATCGCCACCGTGGTGGCCCATGCCAAGCGGCTCGGCAAGTGCCCCGTGGTCGTCCGCGACAGCCCGGGCTTCCTCGTGAACCGGTTGTTGATGCCCTATCTCCACGAGTCGGTCGAGATGCTGCGCGAAGGGGTCGAGCCGCGGCGGATCGACCGCGTGGCCCGGGCGTTCGGGATGCCGATGGGCCCGCTCGAGCTCTACGACATGATCGGCCTCGACACGGCGTTTTACGCCGGGCTCGTGCTCGACGACGCCTACGGCGACCGCATCGAGGCGTCTCCCGTGATCCCGGCGCTCGTGAAGTCGGGCCGCCTCGGCCGCAAGACGGGGGCCGGGTTCTATCTCTACGACACGAAGGCCGGGCAACAGGCGAAGCCCGCCCGGCCCGACGACGGCGTGCCGGCGCTCGTGGCGTCTTATGCCCTCCCAGGCCGCGACACGAGCGATCGCACGATCGCCGATCGCCTGCTCTTGCCGATGGTGCTCGAGGCCACGCGAGTGCTCGATGAAGAGCTCGTGCGCGATGGCCGCGATATCGATCTCGCCGTGATCCACGCGCTCGGATTTCCAGCGTTTCGCGGCGGTGTGCTCGCCTGGGCCGATTCGCTGGGCGCCGCCGAGATCGTGCGGCGGCTCGCCCCGCTCGCCGACCTTGGCCCGCGCATGCATCCCACACCGCGGCTCCTCGATCTCGCGCGCACGGGCGGCCACTTCACCGCCGAGGTCTCGGCATGACCCTGACACGCCGCTCGGCCGACACCACGCCCGTCGTCGTCGCCTGCTGTCGCACGGCGATCGGCCGGGCCCATGCCGAGCGCGGCCTGTTTCGCCACGTACGCGGCGACGAGCTCGCCGCCGCAGTGATCCGCGCGGCCGTCGAACGCAGCGGCGTCGACCCCGCCACGATCGACGACGTGATCCTCGGCGTCACGCAGCAGCGGGGCGAGCTCGGCGGCAATGCAGCCCGCACCGCAGCGCTGCTCGCAGGCCTGCCCTTCACCGCGGCGGGCACCACGGTCAACCGGCTCTGCGGCTCGGGGCTCGAAGCGATCGCCCGGGCCGCGCAGGCGATCGCCGCCGGCGCGGAAAACGTGCACGTGGTCGGAGGCGCCGAGCACATGCACCATCTGCCGATGGATGCGGCGCTCGACATCCATCCGCAGATTTTCTCCCGGTCGAGCAAGGGCATGCTCTCGATGGGCCTCACGGCCGAGCATCTCGCCGCAGCGCACGGCATCTCGCGGCGGGCGCAAGAGGCCTACGCCCTCGACAGCCACCGCAAGGCGGCAGCCGCGGCCGACGCCGGCCTCTTCGACGACGAGCTCGTGACGGTGCTCGGGCACGACGAGGCTGGCGGCCTCGTGGCGGCCACCCGCGATCAGGCTATCCGTGGCGACACGAGCCTCGAGGCCATGGCGGCGCTCGAGCCCGCGTTTCTGCCGAAGCTCGGCACGGTGACGGCGGCCACGAGCGCCCCCTTGAGCGACGGCGCGGCGGCGCTCGTCATGATGCAGGAGGCGGAGGCCTCGCGGCAGGGGCTCGTGCCGCTCGCCCGGATCGTGGCCACGGCCGTGGCCGGTGTCGCACCAGCGGCGATGGGCACCGGCCCGATCGCCGCCACACGCAAGCTTCTCTCCCGCACGGGCATCGATCTCGCCGAGATCGACCTCGTCGAGCTCAACGAAGCCTTCGCGGCCCAGGCGCTCCACTGCATCGAGGCACTCGGGCTCGATCGGGCGCGGGTCAACGTCCGCGGCGGGTCGCTCGCGATCGGCCATCCGCTCGGTGCCTCGGGAGCCAGAATCGCGACCACGCTCGTGCATTCGCTCGCGACCGATGGCAAGCGGCTCGGGCTCGCCACGATGTGCATCGGACTCGGGCAGGGGATCGCCGTGCTTTTCGAGCGGGTGGAAGCATGAGCGCCGCGCCGCCGTCGGTCCCCGCGCCGGCCCCACTCACGGCCACCGTGCCGGCAACGCTCGTCGACCTCCTCTGCGCGCGTGCCGCCGACGCATTCGATCGACCGGCCGTCATGACGTGGCGCGACGGGGCCATCGACACGGACTCGTGGGGCGGGCTCATCGGTGCCGCGCTCGAGTATGCCCGCGTGCTCGAAGCCCAGGGGCTCGTGCGAGGCGATCGGCTCGCGCATGTCGGGCCGCACGCGATCGAGTGGATCGTCGTCGATCTCGCATGCCTGCTCTCCGGCATTGTCCACGTCGCCCTGCACGACGACGATTCCCCCGCCCAGCTTCAAGAGCAACTCGCCTGGCTCACGCCTTCTGGCCTCATCGCCTACGAGTCGAGGGAGGCGAGGGGGTCGGCGAACGCTCGAGGAGCGTTGGGCCGCTGCGGCCCCGCGACGAGACTTTTGCCGCCCCCGAGCCGGCGCGTCGTGCGCTCGGGCACCGCCGCCCCACCATGTCAGGCCTCCGTTCTGCAGGCACTCGGCGCACGTGCCGCAGCGTGCGATCCCGATGCGCCGGCGGCGATCTTTCTCTCGTCGGGCACGACGGGCCATCCGCGCGGCGTCGTTCATTCGCAGCGGGCGCTCGCCTGGAACGCCACCGCCTCGAGCGCGGTGTTCCTCGACGACCCGCGCGACGTGCGGCTCTCGTGGCTTCCGCTCGCGCATGCGTATGCACGGGTCGGCGACCTCTACACGGCGCTCGTCCGTGGCGGCACGCTCGTGGTCGTCGGCGATCGGCGGCAGGTGCTCGACGCCTGCCGCGCGACGGCGCCCACGGTGATCCTCGGCGTGCCGGTGTTCTTCGAGCGAATCGCGGCGGGCGTGGCGGCCGGCCGGATCACCGACCTCTCCGCCGCGCTCGGCGGCGCGGTTCGGGTGTGCGTGTCTGGCGGGGCGCCGCTCAAAGACCGCACAGCCGCGGTCTTCGCTGCCGGCGGCGTGCCGCTCGTGCAGGGCTACGGGCTCGCCGAAGCCGGGCCGGTCGTCGCCCTGGCCAGCCCGCGGACCATGCGGCCGGGCACCGTCGGCCCGCCGCTGCCCGACCTCGACGTCCGCTGCGACGGCCGCGGCCATCTGCTCGTGCGCACGCCGAGCGCGACACTCGGCGTGATCGAGCCGGGGTGCACCGACGTGGTTCCCGCGCCGGCCGATGGCTGGCTCGCCACTGGCGATCTCGGCCGGCTCGATGACGCGGGGCACCTCGTGATCACGGGCCGGGCGGTGGACACGTTCGCCCTCTCGACCGGCGTGAAGGTTCCGCCCGCCGAGGTGGAGCGGGCTCTCGCAGAAGACCCGGTCGTGGCGCAGGTCTGCGTGCTCGGCCAGGGCCTCGCGGCTCCGGTGGCGCTCGTAGTGCCGGAGCCGGCGGTGGTGCGTGCGGCCGTGCGACGGCTCGGGCTACGAGTGTTCAGCCGCCGGCAGGCGCTCGCCCCCCCCCGGCCTCTCCGCCGGGTCGCGCGGGGGGGCCCGGGGCGGGGGCGGGGGGGGGCGCCGGGGGGGGGGCCGCGTTTGGGGCGCCCGAGACGCAGTACAAAATGACGGGCCTCCCAGCGGG
>Ga0082207_1001622_pt1 | contig 10476 bp, 8 predicted proteins | sample LakMenEpi10Aug09_FD_71540 | JGI IMG/M metagenome (GOLD analysis project Ga0082207, IMG submission 71540) | reverse complement strand
CGATACCTCGGCTATGGTCCGAAGACTGACAAGGACGCTCAGTCGGATGACGTTTTTTCCACACCTTTTTGGCTCAACTGCCCAAGCGAATACGAGTGTGGGGGCTGGACAATCGCGGGTCTCTGAACCATATTTCCCGAGCATTCGTATGCCCAGCGAAGGGCCGGAGTGGCGGAATGGCAGACGCGCTGGACTCAAAATCCAGTGATCGCAAGATCGTGTGGGTTCAAGTCCCACCTCCGGTATTGACCCGTTTAACCCTATCGATTTGTTGGCCGATTCAGGGGTCGGTCTGCTTATCGACTGTCGTGAACGGCGGCGGTCGGTCTGCAGGGTTGGAAACGGCAGGCCGATCTCTTCGGTGCCGATCGGCCAGGCATTTCTGTGTGGCGTTTGTCTCGGAATCGCTCTTGCCCTACCGCCGCACGTTCTAGGAACCTTAGCCACGAACCTGCCTGTTCGGATCGGCCGCTCGTTTAGGCTTTCGAGAATGGTCCCCGATGCCGATGGCTGGTGTACCCGGCGTCTGGCAGTGGTAGGGGCTGATGACGAAGATCGATCGATACATTTTGGTACTCTTTGCACGGACGATCCTGATCTGTTTTAGCAGTATCGGGGGGGTTTTTGTCGTCTTCCACGCTTTCACCAATTTGGAAGACCTACAACGGTTGACCGATTCGGGTGGGTCGGCGGTGCTGACACTGTTGCGGTTTTATGGACCGTACATGTTGATGCTCTTTGACTGGACGGCGGCCATCATCGCTTTGATGTCGATGTTGTTTACCATCAGTTGGCTTCGTCGGACGGGTGAGTTGACTTCTTTGCTGGCAGCGGGCATCCGGCACGGCCGGGTGATTCGGCCGATGTTGCTGACGGTGGCGATGGTGATCGCCGTGCAGTGCCTTTGCCGGGAATTCATGATCCCCCAGTACCGCGATTTGCTGAGCACGAAGCCTGGGGAATGGAAAAACGCTAAAGCCCAAGCGATGCTCCCTTCCTACGACAAATCAGCGGGTATTCTGATCGAGGGTGAGGGGTTATTTCCGGACGAGGCACGGATCGAACGCCCGACTTTACGGCTGTATTCTGCATTCGCGGGTTTCGGGGATGTGATTGAGGCGAAATCCGCGAAATGGCAGCCATCCCGTGGTGATCGCCCGGCGGGGTACTTGGTGGATGGTGTCAAACGGCCTTCCGGGATCGATGGACTGGTCAGCGGTCGGGTCAACGATCGGCCGATCCTGATCACCCGACGCGAAGCCGACTGGGTTGGGCCGAATCAGTGCTTCGTCGTCACTTCGTTAGATATCGAGATCCTTAAAGATAATCCCCGTTCGACCCGCATGGCGGGGATTCCCGAATTGGTTCGCCGCGTTCGAAACGGCTCGGTCCACAGCAGTAAAGACTTGCACACACTGCTCCACGATCGGATCCTCCGGCCCCCCCTCGACTTTTGCTTGGTCCTTCTCGGGTTACCTCTGGTGGTCAATCGAGGGGACAAGCATCTGTTCAGCGTGATCGGTCAGGCGATCGGGATCGTGCTGCTCTTTTTCGCGATCAAAACCGCCGCCGCCGCGATGGCGGCGAGCGGGGTTTGGTTGTCCCCCGCCATGGCGGCCTGGACACCGCTGCTGGTTCTGGGGCCGATCGCCTTTGTCCGCTACCGCGACGCCCAGGAGCAATAATCGACAGCCCGACGGGGAAGAACGGGAAGGATCGGCCACGTTTTTGTGTCCCGCGGGTGCGAATACCCGTTAACCATTTGGAGGTCGGGGGGTTATCAAGTACTTTGGACTCGAAAGAACTCAAGGTCGCCCGATCGATGATCAACCCGCAAAGACCAACTGGTACCAACTGGTGAGCGAGCAGCCTGAATCCGACCAGCCAGCCCCCGAAGGCGAAGCTAGCAAGACGGAAGGTTCGAGCGTCCATGGGGACGAGACGCGAACTTTTGACCACACCCGATTCGAATCGATCAGCCCCGAGCCTCCCAGCTTCGATACGACCGGATTGGTTTTCCGGCAACAGGAGCGAGCCGGTGGGGAAGAGATCCCTCAGCGAGTCGGGGACTATCGAATCGAAAAATTGATCGGCAGCGGTGGGATGGGTCGAGTCTACTTGGCCGAGCACGGGACGATGCTCCGCCCGGTGGCACTCAAGACATTACCCCCAGAGCGGATGCAGCAGCCGAGTGCGGTTGACCGTTTTTACGCTGAGGTTCGGGCAGCCGCACGCTTGCTGCACCCCAACATCGTGACGGCGTTCGATGCGGGCTGTGCCAACGGCATTCATTTCTTGGCGATGGAGTTCGTGAATGGGCCAACCCTTGCAGCACTGGTGTCAGAGTCGGGGCCATTAGCGATCGGTGATGCGGTAGCGGCGATTCGGGATGCCGCACGAGGTTTGGCCCACGCGCATTCGTCCGGGATCGTTCATCGCGATGTCAAGCCGAGCAACCTGATGCGGACCCGCGACGGCACGGTGAAAGTCGTCGACCTCGGTTTGGCTGCCGTCGGCGTGAATCCGTCGGGGAACCCTTTTTCGCCCGGACGCACTGCTGACATCGGGCGATTGATAGGCACCATCGCTTTCATGTCGCCCGAGCAGTTGGAAAACCCCGATGCGGTTGATGCCCGAAGCGACATCTATTCGTTGGGGGCGACGTTTTATTATCTGTTGACGGGTCGGCCGCCTTATGAAGGCGAGTTCCTGGATCAGGTTCGTGGCCACCGCCATGACCCTTTACCCGAACTCTTCTCGTTGCGACCCGATGCCGACTTGAGGTTGGAACATGTCCTCCATCGGATGATGGCGAAAAAGCCTCAAGACCGTTATGCGTCACTGCTGGAGGTGATCGCGGACCTCGCTGCCCACGACACTCATCAGGCGATCCCTTCTTGGATCGCCGGTTTGGGCTTCAAGCCGGGGCTGGGTGACCCAGCGGCCACGATCCATGCGACTTCGACGCGCGGCGAAGTCCCCCAAGTGATGGCGATCGATTTCGGGATGTTTTACGCAACGGCCGCGATGGCTGACCCATCGGGAAAGGTGGAATTGCTAGCCGCGGGCGGGTTGCGCAAACCGCTGTGCCGAATCGCGTTGGCGGACGGACAACCTCCCCTCTTTGGTGACGCGGCCGAAGCCCAACGGGCGATCCGTCCCGGTACGGTCATGCACTGCTTGCCCCTGTTCGTCGGGCAGACAAGGTTGGAACATGTGATCGCGGGGAGGCGGTGTCCGGCGGAAGTGCTGATCGGGATGCAACTTCGCCAGATCGTCCATACCTGTTGGAACCAGCGGGCGTTACCCCGTGCGGTCGCGATCACGGTGCCTTCGAGTTACGACCAATTGCATCGACAAGCGATGCTTCAGGCCGCGACGATCGCCGGCCTGCCATCGGTCAGGCTGGTCGATCGTTCCCTCGCCGCATTGCAGGCGTGGCACCTTGATCTGAAACAAGGCCGCGTGCCGGGAGGGGCCAAACCGCTATCGGAAGAGGACACCCAGCGGCCGCAGCTGATCATTTCCGTGACAGGAGGGGCGACCGAAGTCGTGGTCGTCCGGCGGCGGGGTCCTCGGGCGCAGCAATTGGCGACAATCGGGCAGTGGCATTACGGGATGCTGCAGTGGCAACAAAAACTCGTCGACCTAGCCGCGATGGTTTGCCGCGAGCGGTTCGGGTTTGATCCGATCCCGATCTTGGAAACCGCGTCATCGCTCCAGTTGGCTTGCGAACAAGCCCTCAGCCAATTTGTGGTTTCGGAGTCGGCGAACATCAGTTTCATGGCAGGACCCCGCAAGATCGAATTCGGTGTGACGCGCGACCAATGGTTGGAAGCTTGTGAACCGCTGTTCGCGGAATTGCTCGAGATGGTCACCTTGGCGTTGGAGGCCGCGAACGTGGCGGCCGAGCGGGTTCGTCACGTCTTGCTGTTTGGCATGCCGATGCGATTGGAAACGAATCGTCGCCGGCTGATGGAGCGATTGAACCCCGAGGTTAACTGGGTCGACATCGATCGTACCGACATCGCTCGCGGTGCGGCGGCATGCGTCGCGGGTGAGTTGCCTGGCCGTGGCGAGATCCCGTTGCCCCCTCAGCCCTCGACTTGCCATGACCTCGGTTTGCTGGTGATCGATCCCCAAGGCCGACGGGTGGTTCGCCCTGTGATACCGCGGGGGACGTTGATTCCCGCGCGGACCAGTCGCCGGATAGCATCGGGAAATCTGAGCAAACAAAACCTGATGCTTGTCGAGTCTTCGACCTGGCGTGAAAACGCATGGCGGTCTCTCGGTTCGCACTCGATCCCCACCGACCCAGGCGCCGCCAAATTGGAACTGATGTTCGAAGTCGATATCGATGGTCGGCTCTTGATCCGCGGCCGAGATGCCCAGACTGGTAACATCGAGAAGTTGTCCCCAAGGCCGCAGCCGACGATCGAAGAAGAGTCGGTCCCGGGTTGGACCGAGTGGGTAGCGGAGTTGTTGCCCCAGCCCAAAAGGGCATCGATCCCTCCGTTACGCTAACGACCTCTCCGACCGATCAACGACTCGGGCGATCTGTCGCGGGTAATGACACATCGGTAGCAGGTAATAACGCGTCGGTCGGCCGAACATCGACCTGCCGCTGCGGGTCCTCTCCCTGCCGGCTGAAATCATCGGCGAATTGGGCGACGATGACCGTAATGTTGTCTTCCCCCCCTGCGTCGTTGGCGATCCGAATGAATCGCCGGCAGGCTTCCTCGGACGATTCGCAGTCGTCGAACGTCTTGAGGATGACGTCATTGTCAACATAGCGGTGCAACCCGTCGGTGCAGAGCATTAGGCGGTCGCCCGGATGGAGCTTAACCTGACGGACTTCGGCTTGTATTTCCTCTTGGCTTTTGCCCCCCAAAACGTTCCACAAGACGTTGCTCCAGCGGCTGTTGACGGCATCTTTGGGGTGTATTCCACCGGCCTCAACGAGCCTGCGAGCCATCGTATGGTCGTTCGTCAATTGCTCGACGTATCCGTCCCTGATCAGGTAACAGCGGCTATCACCGGCGTGCAAAACGTAGAGGTTTGGCCACACCGTGTAGGTCATCGTCAACGTCGTGCCCATGCCGGAGACCGACTGGTCGCGGCGTCCCTCGGCTTGGATCTGATGATGGGTTTCGACCAGCAGGGCCTGCAGGCTTTTGACGAAATCGGCTTCCGCCTCGGGTGAAAACCGAAGGAACCAGTGGACATTGTTTAACAACCGATCGATTAGGAAATCGATCGCCATGCGACTGGCCTTGGCCCCGCCGGCGTGCCCCCCCATCCCATCGGCGACCAACATCAGATAACCGCGGATTTCGCCGAATAAACGCGAATCTACCGTTAGGTCGAGGCTGTTTGCACCGACCAAGATCGACTTTGACAGCCTCCCGATGAAGAAGGCGTCTTGGTTGTTTTCGCGTTTGAGGCCGCGATCGGTAACGCCGAAGCAAACGAGCTCGTCCATCATTTCCGTCAAGGGATCCCAGAAGAATCAGAGGATTCGCCTCATGATAAACGCCGATCGAAGCGCAAGGTTGCCGACAGGGGTAATTCCGCGACATGATCACACGTCGAGGCACTTGGTGGTTATACTCGACAAATGTCGCGTAACGGTTTGAGGCCGAGGGAAAAGCCGCTTGGCCTACGATCGCATCCATTTCCGGTTTGTTACGGCCAACATGCTCGCGAGTCTCAGAACATTCACGCTGCTAGGTATCGAAGCGATGCCGGTCGAAGTCGAAGTCGACCTGTCACCTGCTGCGATGCCGAAAACGACCTTGGTCGGCCTTCCCGAGGCCTCGGTCAAGGAGAGTACCCATCGGGTCGAGAGGGCGATCGTCAACAGCGGGTTCAAGCGGCCCCAGGACCGGGTCGTGATCAATCTCGCACCTGGGGATTTGCCCAAACAGGCGCCGTCCTTCGATCTCCCTGTGGCGATCGGGGTTTTAGCCGGGAGCGGGCAGCTGATCTCCGATCGCCTCGATCGCTACGCGGTCGTCGGGGAACTCGCCTTGGAGGGGCATACCCGTCCTATCAAGGGAGCCCTGTCGATGGCGATCGCGGCCGCGAAAGAGAAGGGTTTGAAAGGGCTCATTGTCCCCGCAGAGAACGCGCAGGAGGCGGCAGTTGTTGAACAGATCGAGGTAATCCCTGTAGCTAACCTCGCACAGGCGATGGCGTTCCTTGGCGGTCAGATCGAAATCCCCCCACACCCCAGCCAGCTCCAGCAATGGTTTGACCAATACAGCGTTTACGACGTCGACTTCGGGGACGTTCGTGGCCAAGAGATGGCAAAAAGGGCGATCATGCTGGCTGCCGCCGGCAGCCACAACCTGATCATGATCGGACCACCGGGAAGTGGCAAAACGATGTTGGCCAAGCGGATGCCGACGGTCCTGCCACAGTTGACGCCGGGCGAGTCGATCGAGACGACGCGCATTTACAGCGCCCTGGGACAACTCCCTCCCGGCCAACCGCTGATGGCACGGCGACCGTTTCGCAGTCCCCACCACACCATCAGTGATGCCGGGCTGGTGGGTGGGGGCAGCCCGCCTACCCCCGGCGAGATCTCCAAGTCTCATAACGGCATCCTCTTCTTGGACGAGTTACCGGAGTTCAATCGCAAGACGCTTGAGGTGATGCGCCAGCCGATGGAGGATGGCGTGGTCACGATCTCGCGTGCCCTGCGGAGTTCGACCTTTCCGGCGGATTTCATGCTGGTTTCGGCCGCCAACCCCTGCCCTTGTGGTTATCGCAGCGATCCTCGCCGCGCTTGCAATTGCACCCCCCCACAAGTCGAACGCTACATGGGTCGCATCTCTGGCCCGCTGATGGATCGAATCGATATTCATATCGAGGTCCCGTCGGTCCCCTTCGAAGAACTTTCGGCCAAAAGCGGCCCGACGACCACGAGCGAAGAGATGCGGCGAGATGTCAGCCGGGCGAGGGAGGCACAACGTCAAAGGTTTACTTCGGGTCCGACCCGATACAACGCCCAAATGACGAGCCGAGAAGTCCGCAAGTATTGCGAACTCGATACGGCTTGCACCAAACTGCTACGGCATAGCGTCGAAGATCTCGGCCTTTCCGCGAGGGCCCACGACAAAGTCCTTCGTGTTGCCCGCACCATCGCCGATGTCGCGGGGGCGGAACGAATCGAAGAGTCGCACCTTTCGGAAGCCGTCAATTACCGCTCACTTGATCTCAACCTGTGGACTTAGGCCGCGAAACCTGCACGTATACATGAGTAAACACCGATTGGCTTCAGGGCGGTGGGCACACCGGGGAACTTTTTCGATCGTTTCTCCGGATTGCTGGCGCGACTTTTAGGAAACCCTGTCTGGCCGGTTTGGAAAATGGCCCGGAGGAATTAAACTATCTGGATTCCCCCACTTAACTTTCCTTTCTAACCCGAAAAATCCAGCTCCCATGTCCGATACGGAATCGATCGAAAGCACTGGCGCGGATGCCGGCCTTAAAAAATCAGAACTGGTCCGACAGATCCAAGCCGAAAACCCAGGGATTCGGGCCGGCGAGATCGTCTCGAAGGCCGCAGAAGCCGGCGTTGTCGTTTCGCTTCCCCTGGTCTACCAGGCGATGCGAGGGGCGTCTGGGGCTCCGAAAAAGAAGGCCCGAGCCCGACGTGGCGAGGGAAGCGGTGTCAAGCAAACAAAAGCTGCTGAGGAGATGCGGCCCAGCAGCAACGGTTCGAAGATCACCGAGAAGGTAGACTTCGATGACCTGCTGAAGGCGATGCAGAAGTACGTCCAGGCGGCCGGAGGGGTCGAGAAGGCGATTAGCATCCTCAAGATGTTCAAGGAATGATCAACGGCTCGTTTTGAGCCGGCTGAGTCCGCCATCGACCACCAAGACCTGCCCTGTGATCCAGGAATTTGCCGGATCGAGCAGCCAAGCGATTGCCGAGGCGATGTCGCCAGGAGTGCCCAATCTTCCGGCCGGGTGCATCGCGACCGAAGCCTCGGCACCCCGCGGGTTGGACCAGACCCGTTGCGTGAGGGGCGTTTGGGTCAATCCGGGAGCGACCGCGTTCACCCGTACCCCGGAAGACGCGTAAGACGCCGCGGCTGAACGGGTTAACCCTTCGACGCCGGCCTTAGCGGCGGCGATCGCTTCGTGGTTCGACAAGCCGATGGAGGCTGCCCCGCTGCTCATCAGCACGATTGACCCACCCCCAGATCCTCGCATCGCGGGGGCTGCGGCACGGACCAATCCGAACGCGGTGGTCATATTTTGATCGACCGTCTCTCTCCAATCTTCCATGCTCGTGAGGTGGGCGGGCTTCAGCAGCAGCGAACCCGCCAAGTTGACCGCCCCGTCGAGCCTCCCGAAACGCTCGACCGCTTGGGAAACCGCAGCCGCGGTTTGATTCCAGTCGCGGGCGTCTGCGACCATGAAAGGCTGCTGCAGTTCTCTCGACAGGTCTGCCAGATGGGTCTCCTGGCGGCCCACTAGCAAAACTTGGTTCCCACTGGCGACGAGACGTCGAGCCAGTTCACTCCCGATGCCGCCCGATGCCCCTATGATTAAGTATGCGTGACTCATGCTCGCCAAGTGTTGTGAAAATGAAAAAACTGACAGGAGAATCTACTCGGCCGCTTGACGGGCAAAGATGATCGGCAAAATGACTGATAATACCAACCTAACCTTGTTCTTTTTCCATCGCGGATCGAGTCCAGTGGCCTAAGCGGTGAGATATGATAGGGATCGGGGCAAGCGCCCCGTTCGCTCGGATTTCGGTAGACATTTTCGTAAACGCTCCCCCGTGGCCTTGGCAACCCAAGGCCTGCCCCGTTTGCAATCCTCCTCGGTGAAAGGACCTAGCTCAGATGAGTCTTTTGATGATTCCGGTCGTGATGTTCGGGGCCTTAGCCGTCGTTGCCGTCGGCTTGTTGATGTACGCCGTTGGCGTTTTCAATCGCCTGGTCACCTTGCGAAATCGAGTCGACAACGCGTTCTCCCAGATCGAGGTCCAACTCAAGAGGCGTCACGACCTGATCCCCAACCTTGTGGAGACGGTTAAGGGATACATGGGGCATGAGCGGGAAACCCTGGAAGCCGTGATCAAAGCTCGCAACCAGGCGGTCAGCGGGTTGGCAGGGGCGTCGGGGAATGCCGGTGACCATCAGGCGATGACGGCGATGGTCGGCGCGGAACAGGGCTTGAACGGTGCCTTGGGGAGGCTCTTTGCCTTGGCCGAGTCTTACCCTGACCTCAAGGCGAACCAGAACATGATGCAATTGACCGAAGAGTTGACTTCGACGGAAAACAAGATCGGTTTCGCGCGGCAGGCGTACAACGATTCGGTGACAGAGTACAACACTTACCGGCAAACGTTCCCGCCTTTGGTGATCGCCGGGATGACCGGACATACGACAGACCGGGACCTGTTAGAGTTTGACAGCGCGGCGATCGCCGAAGTACCCAAGGTTTCCTTCGGCTGATGTCAACCCAGTTTTTTACCCGGCAGGAAGCGGCCAGGGTCAATACGTTTCGCTTGCTGTTACTCTTCATCATCGCCGTTGTCGGGTTGGTCGGGACGAGCTCCCTCGTCGGTTACCTGATCAGCGATGTCGGCCTCCGCGGTGGTGAGTCGCGGGGCGTTTATGGTGGCGAACGCCAGCCCAACGTCGACCCGTTCGCCGTGGCCGCGGCTTTCGGCGGATTGACCGCGGTCGTGATCGTGATGGGGACGCTCTATCAGGTCGCCATGCTTCGACACGGTGGCGGGGCGAGGGTCGCGGAGAGCCTCGGGGGCCGGCAGCTGAGCCGGGATACTCGCGACCCCGCCGAGAAACGTCTGCTGAATGTCGTCGAAGAGATGGCGATCGCTTCAGGGACGCCTGTCCCGCCGGTCTACCTGCTCGACGAACCCGGGATCAATGCGTTTGCCGCCGGATACCTGCCCGGTGATGCCGTTTTGGGGATCACACGCGGTGCGATCGATCGGCTCAATCGGGATGAACTCCAGGGTGTGATCGCGCATGAGTTTTCGCATGTTTTGAATGGCGATATGAGGATGAGTATCCGCATGATCGGCGTCCTGCACGGAATCCTTCTGTTGAGCCTGATCGGGCAGATGCTCCTGCGATCGATTCGGCATGTCGGCACCGGTTCGCGAGATTCGAATAAGGGGAGCGGAGGGATGGTGCTGCTCCTGATCGCCGCGGGTGTTGGGCTGCTCCTCTTGGGTGCTGTCGGTTCCTTCGTGGGCGGCTTGATCAAGGCCTCGATCTCGCGTCAACGGGAATACTTGGCGGACGCATCGGCCGTTCAGTTCACCCGTAACCCGCCAGGATTGGCGGGCGCGCTTCGAAAAATCGGCGCCCTCGCACAGCACGGCAGGATCAATCACCGCAACGCTGGCGTTGCCAGCCATATGTATTTCGCGCAAGGCGTTTTCGAAGGTTTTACGGGTTTACTCGCCACTCACCCTCCCCT
>Ga0082207_1001621_pt1 | contig 10478 bp, 13 predicted proteins | sample LakMenEpi10Aug09_FD_71540 | JGI IMG/M metagenome (GOLD analysis project Ga0082207, IMG submission 71540) | reverse complement strand
CCCCTCGCCGCCGCCACGGAAAAGTTCCGGGGACCTGCGGTCCCCGGAACTTTTTATATATTATGTTTTTTTTATTATATTAGAGAAACATCCGTTCAACATCAAGATGCTGATAGAATATTTCACACACCAGGAATATATTATCGACCTGATAACTTAAAACGAATGGCATGTGTGCTAGGAAATTCAGAAATACGCAAAGTATATAATAATTTTGAGTTAAACAATTTAAATAGTAACAATCATGATCGTACCCATATGTTATATATGCAATATTTAAAATACAATCGATTTTTACCACCTGACGAATGCAATTACTTTGCACATATGACCACTAATATACTTCCTGATAACCCTGGAGTTACTACCCTACAAAAAGGAGCAGTTAATTTATTTCCTCTTGACCTAAGTTCAGAGGATCTTAACAAAACATCCTCATCAGCCCTTGGTTTGTTTATTATTATCACTAACATTTTTTAATTTTTACTTACTACCTATAAACTTTTTAGGTGTTGTTACCCAATCACCCCTTAGATTAGAATTAGAATTTGAACCTGTGCCTACAAATACATGGTTTCTCATGCAGACATTTATATACTCTAATCAAATTACATTTACTGGTCAAAAAACAAAGCAGGATGTAGTTTATGATCATCTAAAATAACTTATTCCAGAAAAACAATTATGGCTTCTGACATTATCACTGTGAGAGCGGTTGCTGACGAAACTCCATCAACAACTTGGGGCATAAAATACCCAGTTCCATTACAACACAGCAATGTTCGGCAGACATGTCAACCATTGCATTTCTACTACCAAAAAGAAAACCAGATGTCATGCCAAATGTTGGATTGTAATACTTTTCTTAATGAAGAAGGATTTACTATCAATTATGATGAAGAGCATTTACTGTTCCCTGACTGTAATTCAGGTCATTTAATGATATATCCGGCTACTGTAAATAATGGATCAGTTACTTTTGATACTACAAACTTGCCTGTATTCATGTGTTTTAATATCCGACTTACTGCCCCCGGCATGTCTTTAAATGTAGGCCCACATACTCCATTAAGTCTACTGCTGCATTTAGCCCAATTTCATGTTGTAAAATTAATGCTTACAAAGGAACAAATAGTTGAACTTAGTGGTCCTGTCAAAACTGATATGTATACTTGCTAATAACTTGATACTGTGCCAAAGTTAATTACTCTAGTTACATGCCCAATCTAAATAATCTAATCATTTCAGAAATGGTTGTCAACAAATCAGAATATATGTCAATTGAGGAAATTAAAACTCCAATTTTAATTTACATTGAAGGCAATGTTGCGTGTGGAAAATCAACAATAATGCAACAATACACTAAATACACAAATGTAGACATAATGTGTGAGCCCCTTGGGCTCTGGGAAAATTTTCATGGATTAAATCTCTTGGAATTGCGATATACAAACAGAAAACAATTTGAGTTTTTGTTTCAAATTATGGTTTACATGAGCCGACTTGAGCAAATGAATGAATTATACCAAAACAATTCAGTTAAAATAATTGAAAGAAGTCTTTATAGTTCTTTTGAAGTATTCGTGGAACATAGTAAAACAACAATGGGTATGGAAGAATTGGAATATGAAATGCTAAAATATATCTTTGAAGTAAGCAAAAAAGGGGCACTAAACAAAATAACTCAACCTGATCTAATTATCTATCTTAAAACTGATAGTGATGTCTGTCTTAGCAGGATGAAAAATAGAAATAGAACCGCAGAAAAAACTGTTTCATCTGATGTAATACAAGGCTTGCATACAGCACACGAAAATTGGCTAATAAATGTAGAAAATGCATCAAAAGTACCCTGTCCAACTATTGTGCTTGATGGAAATCTAGACCAAACCGAATGGAATATTCAAACAAACAAAATAAATAAGAAAATATTAGAAATTGCTAACATCAAACAAAAAATGGTTACATCATTGGAAACTTGTGAATAGAAATTTAAAATTAGAACCCTACCACAGAAGATACTACTACTACGTACATATAAATGTTAAACCTTACAATTTCTTGCTTAAATTACATATAAATGTTAAACCTTACAATTTCTTGCTTAAATTACATGTACTGATCAAAAATTAAACTTGGATGTAGGTTACTGATAAATAATATATTTTCAGAACAACACTGATGGCTCCCGGTGTTATAACTGTGTCATCGGTTGCTGACAATACACCTGTCAGGGGAACAACAACAACATGGGGCATTAACAACCCAGTTGCTCTACAACGTCGTGTCCAGCTAACACGTCAACCAGTGCATATGTACTACCAGTTAAAAGCATGCAAAGTCTTTGATTGTAATTCTTTTTTTAATCAAGAAAGATTTACTATTGCTTATGACGATGAGCACATACTGCTCCCTAATTGTGTTAACAGTCATTTAATGATGTATCATGCTTCTATGGATGATGGTGTAGTAACAGTTGATAGTAAAACATTGCCAGTATACACATGTTTTAAAATATGTCTTACTACTTCCTGCATGTCATTGAATGTAGGACCACATACCCCGCTAAGTCTGCTGCTTAATTGCGCTCAACTTGACATTGTGCAAATAATGCTAACATTAAAACAAGTAATTGAAATTTGTGAACCTATTAACAATGGTAGATATGCAGCAAATGCTTTCTCTGATGCTGTTTGGGGTTCAAAAAGATCTTATCAGCAATATTGTATTAATCAGCCAAAAAGAACAAGACAAGAAGATGACAGTCCACCACTACCAACAACTCCACCAATACCACCACCAATACCTCCACCACCACCACCCCCACCGCCACCACCAAGGCAACCAAGATGGTTGAATTCTAATTCACCTGAATTATCCCCTGCATAAATGTTACTCTGTTCAGCTCAAACTTAAATATTTTATTTCAGAAAAATGAGTATGTATGCAATTTTTGAATCACAACATGATATTATGAAACGCAGCGGTGATAATAATGGCTTTGTATTTAATCCAGTGTGTGTGGAATATAAAGGAGAAAGTTTTCAAATTTATCCCGGACAGAAATTATTGATTGTACCCTATCAACCAGATAATGAAGGACCATGGCAACAACATCAGATTACTTTTGTAGATGATCAATTTCTTCGAAATAAGAAAAGACAAATTATGTGTTATATGCTTGAAAATCGTTGGTTAAACAAACCTATCATGATAACAAATGGTATGAGTCTTGAATACTTACTGCTACATATAGGAATTAGTCATGAAATGGTATATGCAACTAAGCGAGATTTAGAGAAAATAAAGCATTACACTGAATCTGATGTAAATCCTATTCCTAGCCCTCCACCCTCCAGTTGCACTTGTAATTGTACTTATCATTAGTTGCACATTTTGTTCCTATAACTTTTTTTAATATATATGTTAAAAACTTTACAGGTTTGAAAAAATGGCTGCAAGAGTTTACCATTACAAGAATGAGTCTGTGGAACCCTTTTCAGGAGAAGATGTTACCACAGACTATTATGATGGGGAACCTCAGTTTATTCCTGCCCGTGGAACCCTTGTACTGGTGCCTTGCTGCTCAGAGGATCCTCTGCATAAAGGCCCTTCCAATGAATGTGTCTTAATAACTCGCACTTCATATTGCAAGGGCCATAATGATTTTCCATTTGTTGCTTTCTTCATTTCCAATGACACAGATATTGGATTATTAATTCGAAGAGGAGATCAGCTGGGTGATTATTATCCGGTACCACACCAAATTGTGCGTGCACAGCGTACTCTGATACTGCATTCACACTACATAGATCTAGTTGAATATGGTCACAGATGTTATACTGAGCCTATTGAAGAAGATGAAGATGAAGATGAAGTAACAATCATTACACCACCCCCCCGTCCTTCCTCACCTGGTTTTCCTCACCATCAAGTATCTTCCTGTTTGAGACACCAGCCACCACCACCTGATCCACCTCTTTCTCATTCATCTCAAATATCTTCCTCTACAACACCTCCTCTTCCTTCTACTACAAAGCCTCTCCAATAATTTCAGAAAAGAATGGTTGCCCCAGTTGTTGTATTTGATCAAATACGGAACATACCCAGGCCGTATTATTCCCCTGATATATACTGCAATGTAAGTGAACCAATAACTATTTGTCCAAGAAAAAAGATTGTAGTTGTATTTTGCAATACTTCAAAATATCATCGTCAAACTGATCAATATCATGTGCTTTTCTCTAAAGGACATTACTTTTACAAAATTAACTATTATAAATTTTGCATTGTAATCACTAATAAATCTTTTAAATCAAAGTTAATTTGCAACACACACTGTTCACTTTCCAAATTGCTGTCACATTCTTTTGTGCATCATGAAATGTGCCACATAAAACCAAATTATTTAAAAAGTGCTGAAAATTATTGCAGAAATAAATGCCGGACATAAACAATTCCATTTTCATTTTAAAAATACCTTTATTTATATTGTTTGCCTTAATATTGTTCAATATATTATCAATTCCCAAAACTTCTTGGCAAGAATATGTAATTATATTAATTATAAGTATGTTATTGCAATGTACAATAATGATAATTAATTACATGTACAATAACATAAATGTTTAATGTTTTCAGATGAAGAACAAACTAGGTAAAATAAAAATAAAGCGAAAAAGTAGCTTGATACATTCCTAAGGAATATTTTAGAAATCAAGTGTGAACGATACATGAAAGATAATTTACGAGCACCTCCCCAAGCATTAGTTCGTCAATGGGGCAAACAATTAAAAATGGCTCCTGTTGATGTAGAGCACATAAGTGACCGCCTGAAACTACGCTTTGCTCTAGGTAAAGATATATATTATAACACGTCATTATGTTATTACTTTAACAATTTTGAATAGGTCCAGATGCTGGACAGTTAACTAATAGTGTAAAATGGAAACGCACAACACCTTCTTCATTTTACAGTCCATACTTTACTCAAGCAGATATAGGCACTCTACTTATTTTGCAATGCTCTTATACAGAATAATTAATGATATATACTTTTTGCAGGTTTTTTCTCATATCGAAATAAACGATATGGTCAGTTCTACTGTGCAGTAAATACATATTCCAAGAAAGTTTATGCCGTATCAATACCTAATAACAAAACGGCCACATTAATAAAAGCTATTAAAGAAATGCTGAAAGTAAATAAGTAATAAATATATTTATAAAGTACATAACATAATAAATGTTATTGTAGGTTCGGGATTTTGAATCTACCCGTACCCTCCTTTTCGATGGAGAGTCCGCGCTTAGATCCATAAAGGCTCAAAATGAAATTTATGATACACTTGGTATAATAGTTAGAGCAGATGTATTTTTTAAAAGAGCTATGGCCGAAAGAGCTATACGAGAAATAAAAATCAGGATGTCAATTCATCTTGATTTTGAAGGTACGGTAATACTGATGGTTATTAGTAAAAAACAAATCTGAATAATGTGTATATGTAGGTTTACCCCTCGCTAAATGGAAATCTTTTCTACCTTATGTGGTGGATACAATAAATAGAAACAAACCGGTATTTAAATCTAAATTAAATATGCTAATACAATATTTTACTCGGCCACCTGTTGTTATTCCTCAAAATCAAAACAAACATTACAAGTACAATATTGGAGATCGTGTGCGTTTGCCACTGACAAAAGCACAACGACTTGCCATAGGATTTAAATGGTCATTTAATAGAGGTATGGTTCAACATTATATATATATATATATATTACAATGTTGAACCATACATTAGTATGAAACTATAAAATTGTTTTAAGGTGGTTTGAGCAATTCTATTGGCACAATAAAAGACCGACAACTCACCTCGACTAAAAATAATATATTGGTTCCATTTTACACAGTTGAAATTTCAGGAGGACAAAAGGTATACAAGTCCCGTATTTGTAATTAGTTTGCAGAGTAAACCTTTTAAAATATTTAACACTTTCTGTAAGCTTTCATGGTCTATTGTCATATAAATTGATGTGTTAAAAAAGCATAACAGTAAAACCTACACATAATTAATCCTAATATATCTGTATTGTACTTTGTGTCCTGATATAACAGATATGTTCTTATCAAATAATATTTATATTTTAAATTATTTTTTTAAGACTTATGATGCCTAAGAATAAAAGTAATAGATCAGTTTTAACTAATTATTTTATTCCTAGTAAAAGAAGAGTGTGGAGAACAGAAGAAATTCCAATGCGAGGATGAACAATCTTCTCATTCTCTGGTCCTTCCTGCCTCAACATTTTCTACTCCTCCCTCATCATTATGTCTACTTTAAAACGAGTCACCGTGAAGATTGGGACAGTTGATGTCAATATCATCATGAACTTAAAACAAATTCACCTGTGACACACAGAATATGGTTGTAAATGGGCAACATGTGAGAAAGAATGCCAATATATCCCACTGGAAAAAAGACTTAGTAGATATTTATTTGTCTCTGGGAGCCCAACACAAATTGCCAAACAATCCAAAAGAAACTAGTAAAGAAAGTAAAAAAAATTCATCCATAAATGAGAAGGCATACAGGATGTTAAAGGAAATGCATGAACGGTTTCCTGACACCGTTTCAGAAGTTATGACACTGCAGAAAAAAACACTTTTTAGAAAACAAATGTGTACTTATGACTAATGTAACTTTTATCTATAATAAATATTATTAAATTGTATGATTATGTCTAGTGTTCATATTTAATGATCATGGAATATTAAATCATCCAACCTTAAAATATACTGTCCAGTTGATGATTAAACAAACAGTAACAAAATTTCTGTTTTTTTAAAAATATTACAGGGTTTTACTGTAAACCCTCAAAAGTGCCTTATATTACTACTATATTATATTCTTTATAGGCTTCCAATCTTTTTATACAGTTTATTATGCACAGACATTGTTCTGTGTATAAACTTTATAACAGCCAATATGTCATAATAGAGAAGACATATACGTTTATAAAAATATAGATGATCATCTATGAGTATGTTCTGATTTTAAAAGCCTGCATAGAATGTCTTCTTCGCTCTAAAACACACCGAAGAATACAACTGTGTATATAGGCAATATGTGAGAAAGCATTGACAACATATTCCACTGGAAAACTTAGTATGAGAGCGCTGCTATGAACTCTGACATGGACTAATAAACTATATAGACCACAAAGCAAAATGTTGTCATCTAAAGTTGAACCAAAGATTTTGGGCAACCCTTATTATAATTTTTTAGACTGGATATCTTCATTAGTATTTTTGTGGACCCAAAAAAATCCTTTAAGAGATTAATTTTAGATGACAACATTTTGCTTTGATGCCTATATAGCTGATTAGTTCATGTAAAATTTGTTCAACCTAGTTTAAATGAATAAAACGGACAAATAAGGATTGGAAGCTATGGCCGACATAATACCTTAATATACATTTATATTAAACCTGCTTTAAAGGTCAGAGGTTCAATCCACAGAATATTAAATTATTCCCGCTCAGGGAAAGTTAGGTAAATGACATCCCGGCCGGGGAAAGTAATGTCACTTGTGTACAAGATATTTCTTACCAATGTTTTTCTTTAATCATTCCCCTGCCCCGCAACCTGCACTGTTACTAAAATTATTGACGCCACCGCCTTATTCCATGTTGGACCACGGGCACACGCATTGGTATGACAGAATTATTATTTACATCAGCTCGCACGTTTTTAATAAACCCCAGGAATGAATAAAATGCTCCGCCACCATTACCGGATGACTCAAAAGAGGCACCCATTACATGCAACGGATGAACATCGGAAATCGTCGATCTACAGAACGATTAGCAACTGAAAAATCCGTTATTAACGGAATTGTTCATTGTAGGCCTCTCTTCTTTAGTTGTGATGAATTGGACCAAATATAAACATTACAGATATTGGACACCTCTTCCGTTAGCCTGAATGTTTAGTATTGTGTCATCCGTTGAGGCTGACGGAAGAGCTCACAGGCCTTGTAACAGTGTGGGAAGACACTCAGGCCGGGTAGCTGGTCTTTGGGTCTCTAACCAAGACCTCAACATTAATTTAAAATGTAAAAAGACAAATATTATAAATGCATTACCTTTATTTAAGAAAACAGGATGACAAACATTTTCTGATATAAAGAACAATAAATGCAAAATAAAAAAAGCTAATACAAAAAAAGTTACCAACATTTATTTTGTTTTTAAAACTGTTCTGCATTGTAACAGGATAGTGTCTAACTGGGATCTATTGGGGATCTGGAGTGGGGTTGGAAGTGGAAAGGGGAGGGAGAACGGGAACGGGAGGGGGAACGGGAACGGGAGGGGGAACGGGAACGGGAGGGGGAACGGGAGGGGGATGGGGAATCGGGTGGGCTACGGTATGGGGAGATGATACCGTTGATATCTGATACCGAAGGGGCATTATTACTTTCTGGCGGTGGTACTTTCCGGCAAGAATACTTTTCAGCTGTTGTAGATGCTTGGAACATTTCAAACCCCAAATTGCCAGGGGGTTCCAGATCTGTCAGTTGTAAAAAAAAACTTGCATTTTCTGACTCCAATGTTTCATTATTACTTTCCTGTTCCTGAGGAACAGCTGTTCCACTAGTAGACATTGTCAACCTCAAATTGACAGGGGGCTCCAGAAGCCTGACAATTATAATAAAAACTAGTATGACCGAAACCAAAAAAAGTTGGGCTATTTTAGTATTTTAAAGAAGAAACACTAAAAGTTATTGATGACAAGAACCAAACTCTCCCTGACTGTGAATTATTAAATTATTCCCAGTCAGGGAAAGTTTGATTATTGACCTCCTGGCTGGTGATGGAAAAGGATAAATGTTTTTTACAGTAATGACCCAAGGAGTATAAGTCTAAGAGAATGGCTGTATGTTGTATACCAGTGCACAATATTGTCACAATTCTTGCTGCTAAGCAACACATTTAAATTCGATTAGAATATGTCAGTCCGCGAAACTAGCTATCTTTTGAAAATCCCAGTATTCCAAAATAGAACATAATATCAACCTACTCTGTAGAACAGCTGCTGTCCCCGCCTTCACTATTGAACCTCACAGTGGAACAGCAGGAGCTGCACTCCCTGCTGCTAATCCTGCAAAAAGAACGTCCTTTTTTAAATCTACCTGTTGTTTATATGAGACTTGATAATGATATTAATGCATTTAAGATCATTTAATAAATGAATCCTAAAAATCACTCATTTTAATGGTTTAATAGATTTTGCATGCATCAAAACCATTAGGTCCTAGGACCATAAAAATATATAATAAACATGTACATTGGTAATTTTATGTACATGACTTTGTGTATTTTCAATTGTTATGTGCATGTATTTTGTTCTAGCTGTTTAACTTACTGTTCTCCAGTCCACGGTCTGTGCAATGTGTTTTTGGAACACGTCGGGTTGTCCTTTTTAATAGACCTACAACAAAATATTATATTGAAAAAAGAATATGTACTGTAAATTTTATAAGGTTTACTCAGTATGTACTAAATTTACATTTCCTGTGATTTGGAAATATATTTTGTTTAGCCTCCAACTAATAAATTTTTTATTATTTTATTATCAGATAAAGCTTCATGAAACATTGATTCACCCTTTCTGATTTTTAACAGATTAATATTTTCAGACAAAAATGATTATACTTGGAGTGGAAAATCCAACAAAAGCAAAATAAGAGTACTATTTTGAGTCAGAACAATAGAGATTCAAAACACAATGAACCAAGTAATATATTCTGCCTGCCTCAAAAACAAGCTCAACTTTCAAAACATTTAGAATTGGGTAGTTTTATGTACATGAGTTTTATTGTGTGCATAAATTCGCTACAACTGTGTAGGTTATAAGTCTATGTATAAGAGGAAGAGCAAAGTAAATATAGTTTTCACACATTTTTTTGCTGTCTATTACTTTATCTCAACAATACCTAGTTTCTGTTGTTGTTGTCTCCGGCAATAGAGCAGTTGTTGAATCGGACCAAGTGTCAGTAATAACGCACAGAGGTTCTTCAGCTTCAACGGAGTCAGAAGCCTCCATCTGGTGGGCGAGCCTATAAGGATAACAAGTGAGAAAGGAGAAAAAATGGCAGAGGAGGGGGGGAGTTGGGGATGCCGACCTACTACACCGTCAACCATAGACAATAACACATATGTCAACTATTAATTTACCTGTTGTAAGTGAGACAAATGATTTTAATGGAGCAACTCCATGTAGAGGGTCATTGAAAAAGGTCTTGAAAATAGTGCCTTTTTGGGCCCTATAATAGCAACGAGTAAAAATAAAATGCTATTTGGTCCTAATAATAAAATTGCTTGCTGATTGGAGGGAGGGTGAAGGGTTTTTGTTAGCGGGGAATAGTACTTTTACTATGTCCTGCTCACCGTCCCCCCCCCCCCCCCCCCCCCACTC
>Ga0082207_1001619_pt1 | contig 10482 bp, 13 predicted proteins | sample LakMenEpi10Aug09_FD_71540 | JGI IMG/M metagenome (GOLD analysis project Ga0082207, IMG submission 71540) | reverse complement strand
AGGGGGAAGTGTGTCTCGTCCCAGTGATGGTTTTTTCCTGATTGGAGAGTTACGGGTTCCTCGAAAGTATCAGAAATATCCTCAATCCTTACACCAATCCTATGCTGAGACTGTGGCATCTATTGAAAAAGCCTTAGAAATGCCGATTAAATACGCAGGGATTGGAAACTGGGCTGTCTTTCCTAAACCGTGTAAACTCAAACAACTTGAGCGAGTGATTGCTGTTCCTGGGACTCAACTGGAAGATAAATGTTTGATTATTGACGCCAATCTCTGGCAAATCTTTCAAGAAATGTCATTATGGGTCGAGGCGTTGTGCATTCATGAATGGTGCTTATTTACTGAAAAAGTCCAACAAGATAATCTGCAACGGGCAAATCGAGGTAAGATTTACGAGCTATTGACTGATAGACCCGATAACCGCCGCCCTCTAACTTGGGAACGCAATCAAGTTGATTTATTGCTGATGGAAGGAAAAGAATTTATTTGCCCTTGGACAGAAAAACGGATTATTCCCGGTATAGAGTATCACTTAGATCATCTAGTTCCGGTGTCGGTGATTCCCATTAATGAACTCTGGAATTTATTGCCTGCTGACCCCAAATTTAATTCTCATCAAAAACGCGATCGCTTGCCTTCTTTCACTCGCCTGCAAACTGCCAAACCTTACTTAGAGTTAGCCTATCAGCATTATGGCAGTTCTTCTTTACTATCAATCGCATTACAAGAAGATATCGTGATTCGGTTTTCAAATTCTGGTTCTATGATTCCCAAAACCTTAGCGGTTGCTGTTATTAACTTACTTGAAACTATTGCATCCTCTCGAAATTTAGCTCGTTTTTAATTGGTTGGTCTGGATTTAATTAATTATGGAACTCAAAGACTATCGCTGTACCCGCACTGCTCTCTATCAGCATGATTGTCTGGGAAAAAATGATATCTCGGCTCGGCAAGGATATTATATTCAAGCTCATGGTATTGAAGAAGCCTGGGAACAGATGGCGATTCGATATCCTGAAGAAACAGAACTTGGATTTACTATTCAGGAATGGAAAGGATTTGATGTGAAAGTTGTTGAAATTAAACGAGATAAAGATGGTAATATTATTGAATAAATAATTGAATAATAAGTAATTGAATAAATATGAATGATTTACCTATTGAAAACTTGAATCTTTTAGACACAGAATATATTGATATTCTAGCTAATAGCAGTAATCCTAATTTTGAACTAGAGTTAGTCAAAAAAGGACTTGATCCAACGGAAGCTCGTACCAAAACCTTATTTATCACTTTAGCTCAACAGAAACCAGAAACACCCGAACAATGGCAAACGTTCCTTGATGCCTGGGAACAAGCCTGTGGTTATCGCCCCGACTCTAAGCATCTGAAACTCATTGAAAACTTGTTCTGGAACTCTGAACCCAACTCTGGCCCCAATAACAACTTATCTCAATAACAGAATATCAAGTTTTGCTATTCTCAGGGATAACGTTATTGTTGTTATGCTATGCAAGGAATCAAAAACACTCTTTCTGCGTTACTTGCTTCTCTCAAACCCAAATCCAACCAACTCGAAATCGAAACCTACTATCAAAACTCCTGCGGACTCAGTGAGGAAGAAATCTATAATATCGTTGAGTGCCTAACAGAAGGATTCTTAGAAGCTGGTTATCGAGGTAAGGGTTATTTGATTTTTGACCAAGGTAATCAGAATATTCAAGATTTAACCTTAATGGCAGTGCTGCGGGAAGAACCAATGTTTCTCTACCGATTGGGGATTACTCCCTCACAAACTCAAGCCGGAGTCAAATGGCAGTTAGAAGCTCAACATCCCAGTCTGAGATTATATCAACTGGTTTCTGATGAAATGGAATAATTGCAATCAAATAATATAGGAACCGCTTGTTACCTCCATTAGTTCCCGAATCAACACCAATTCCCCATTAATGTACTTCGTCCCTGGTGGACTCCAATTATCTGCGGGTTCCTCACTCCAGGGATTATTAACTGCATCATTTATTTCAACAGGTTCACCCAATCCCAGAAAGTCAAGGCGTTTGAGTAGCAACTGTGCGAAAAGTGCCGTTAAGCCCAGAAGTCTTGGCACACAAGGTTTTTACTCTTAGCTATTTGTCGAACTTGTTCTGTGAACGATGTCGCTTGACAATCTCGGAAACAGTAGTTTTACTCAAATTAAGTTCCTTTGCAATGCAACGATAAGAAGACCCCTGCTCAACCATCTTTAAAACTTGAGGAGCAAGACGGTCAGACTTAATTCGTTGTCCAGGTCTTCGACCTAAAATTTTGCCCTTCGCCTTCGCCGCAGCCAAACCTGAACAAACTCTCTCTCGCACTAAATCCCTTTCAAACTCAGCAAGAGAAGCCATAATACTGGCAATCAGTTTCCCTTGAGGAGTATCCAAATCAAACTGAGTACCCGTTTGAGCAATCAGTGAAACCCCCCAGTGATTCAAATTCTGTAAAGTATGAATCAAATCTAAAGTGCTACGACCCCAACGAGTTAACTCCGTCACCAAAATCCCCTGAATCTGACGATGTTGGGCTAATTGCATCACTTGATTTCGTTCTTGATGCTTCTGTTTAACCCCAGAAACCGTTTCCTTCCAAATACCCACCACCTCATATCCAGCTTTGTCAGCATAGTCAATTAAATCTCTTTCTTGACGAGAACAAGACTGGTCAGAAGTTGAAACTCGACAGTAAATAGCGACTTTCATGTACCAATTAAACCCTCCCAAAACTAGAGGTTTCAAACCCTTGCCAGAGCGTTCCCTTTCATTGTACCAAATAGACTATAGTTTAATTGGTACAATGAAAGGGAAAAAGCAATGTCAATTCGGTTTCTGACCGAAGAATATCAAGAAAACTATGGGCGTTATGTGGGTGAACCAACAACGTTACAATTAGCTCGTTATTTTCATCTTGATGACCTGGCGTTACAGTTAGTCAAAAAACGGCGTGGCGACCATAATCGCTTAGGTTTTGCAGTTCAGTTGGGTACAGTTCGCTTTTTAGGGACGTTTTTAAATAATCCTCTGGATGTACCAACTAATGTAGTTAATTATTTAGCTAGTCAGTTAAAAATTACCGAGTCGAATTGCCTATCTCAATATCTGAACAGAATCAGAACTCATTGGGAACATATTGAGGAAATAAAATACCATTATGGCTATCGAGATTTTAACTCACAACCGGAACATTGGCGACTGGTTCGGTGGTTATATGAACGAGCGTGGGTAAGTGCTGAAAGTCCGAGTGTTTTATTTGATATTACCACCGCCCAATTGTTAGAAAATAAAATTCTCTTACCTGGAGTTACCATCTTAGCTCGATTAATTGCTAGTGTCAGAGAAAGAGTCGAGCAAAGATTGTATTTTCAGCTATCTAAATTGCCGAATCAAGAGCAAATTCAGCAACTAGAATCTTTGCTCATTGTAACTGAAACAAGTCGCCCAACCCTTTTAGAACAATGGCGGACTTCAGCTACTCGCATTAGTAGTCCAGCTTTAGTTAATGCTTTGAAGAAGCTAGAAAATATTCGAGCTTTGGATATCGGGAAGCTAAATGTTTCCCAAATACCACCGATTCGGTTAAAAGCCCTTGCAAAAACAGCTTTCACTGTCAAAGTTCAAGCAATAGCGCGAATGCCAGAAGCTAAAAGAATTGCTACTTTAGTTGCCTTGATTTATGTTTTAGAAGCCACAGCCATTGATGATGCTTTAGACATCTTAGAATCATTAGTTAAAGATTTGCTCTCGAAATCGGAACGGGAAGGAAAAAAAGAGCGTTTACGCACTCTTAAAGACTTAGATGCGGCAGCATTAGAACTCGCGCGAGTGGGAAAAATCCTTTTAGATGAAAACTGTGATGAGGGTCATGTAAGAGAACAAGTTTGGAGCTTTATTTCCAAAGATAAATTAGCCCAAGTAGTAGAAAGAGTGGAAAAACTAGCCCGACTTCCTGAAGATAATTATTATCAAGAGTTGTTAAATAAATGGCGGACGGTTAGAATTTTCTTACCCACCTTACTGAGAGTTGTTGAATTTGAAAGTAACAAAGCAGGGAAGCCAATTTTAGAGGCTTGGCAATTTCTCCAGGCTCTTGAAGGCCAACGCCAATCTAAAATATCAAATGCTCCCTTAAAAATGATTGATAAAAATTGGTTATCTTGGGTCGTCAGAAAAGATGGTAGTATTGACCGTAAATCTTATACATTTTCGATTTTAGAGAAATTGATTGAAGGTTTACGGTGTCGAGATTTGTTTGTTAATAAAAGCGAACGGTGGAGTAATCCTTCGGCTAAATTGTTACAAGGTCAGGCTTGGGAATCGGCTCGTTCTCATGTTTGTCGGGCTTTAAATTTGAATCTATCAGCAACGCCCGAATTAGAAAAGCTTAAACAACAATTAGATGAAGCTTATCACAGAACTGCCAATAATCTACCGAATAATGGAGCCGTAAAAATTGAAACGGTTAAGGGGAAAGAAACCTTAACAATTACTAATTTGGATAAATTGGATGAATTAGACAGTTATCTTCAACTAAAAGAGCAGGTGCAAACTTTACTTCCCCATGTCGATTTACCGGAAGTTTTACTAGAAATGCAAGTAAAAACTGGTTTTTTGGATGAGTTTACTCATATTAATGAAAGTTTTGCTCGGGTTAAAGACCTCTCTACCAGTATTTGTGCGATTCTGGTTGCTAATGCTTGTAATATTAGTTTAACCCCTTTAGAACGTCCCAATATTCCGGCTTTAACCCGTAGTCGCCTCAATTGGGTGGAACAAAACTATATGCGCCCAGAAACTCTAATTCTGGCTAATGCACGATTGGTTGATGCTCAAAGTTTAATTTCAATAGCTCGGAGTTGGGGTGGTGGGGAAGTTGCGTCGGCTGATGGATTACGTTTTGTAGTTCCGGTGCGAACAGTGAATGCAGGTGCTAATAGTAAATATTTTGGTCAAGGTCGGGGAATTACTTACTATAACTTTACTTCCGACCAATTTACAGGCTTTCATGGGTTAGTGATACCGGGAACTTTGAGGGATTCTTTGTTTGTTTTAGTAGGATTATTGGAACAACAAACCAGTTTACGTCCTAAAGAATTAATGACAGATACTTCTGGTTATAGTGATGTGGTATTTGGACTGTTTTGGTTGTTGGGATATCAGTTTAGTCCTCGTTTAGCTGATGCTGGGGAAGCTCGTTTTTGGAAACTTAACTCTGATAGTGATTATGGGGTTTTGGAAAAACTAGCACGACAACGAGTTAAGCCAGAGTTAATTGAACAAAATTGGGATGACTTACTACGAATTGCTGGTTCACTCAAATTGGGAACTGTCAGTGCTAGTGAGATTATGAGGACTTTGCAGAAAGGGAAAAAGCCTTCGACTCTAGCTAAAGCGATTGGGGAGTTAGGACGGGTTTCTAAAACACTGTATCTACTAAACTATGTGGATGATGAGGCTTATCGCCGTCGGATTTTAACTCAACTTAATCGAGGGGAGAGTCGTCATAGTTTATCAAGGGCGGTTTTTTATGGTCGTCGGGGAGAGGTTCGTCAACGGTATCGAGAGGGTCAGGAGGAACAATTGGGGGCTTTAGGATTAGTAGTGAATGCGATTGTCTTGTGGAACACTTATTACATGGATGCAGCACTTAATCATCTTCGTTTGGGACAGATGGCTATTAATGCTGAGGATGTGGCTCGGTTGTCTCCTTTGGGATATGAACATATTAATATCCTTGGGCGATATCGCTTTCATTTGGAAGAAGATTTGAAGAATGGTGCAATGCGCCCTCTGCGTAATCGTGGCCAGTTGGGTGAACTTGATGATTGGTCGCTTTAGTATTTATGTACTGATAAAATTTGAGATTCGATTAAGGCTGAAAGTTATATATAGCAATCTTTTAGCCCTTAACGGCACTTTTCGCACAGTTGCTACTCAAACGCCGATACTGAAAATAAAATTATTAGTGAGGAACCCATTATTAATGATTCTAAAATTGATGACTATACGAGTAAAATTACACCCGGAAAAATAGCAAAAGTGACAAAAAAGATAGCAAATTCGATTTTTCCGTGAACTCCGTAATCGTGCCGCTCATGCTGCTCATTTCCACGAAGAAGATCAAAATGTTGATTGGGCTAAGGGAATTGAAATAGCTAAGAAAATGTTGGATGGACTGAATCGAGCAATAGAAGATGGATTTGACCCATCGATATCACCCAACGACGTATAACTGTAGCGACCAGCAATAAGATTCACTCCGACCTGTAAACAGGTGTAGAAATAGCGAACACGGGGTAAAGCCGAGATCCGCGCAAAATAGGACACGATGTAAAGTTTTATTGCAACTAATCACTGTAACTTTTACACAGAAGGGGTTTAACTGGCTACTTTGCGGTTGGCGTCACGTTCGCTATTTTGCTGTATAAATCTACAGAATCATTGAGGTTTTATTTATAGTAGTTTTCTTTCTAATTTATCAGCATACTCAAAGGCTTGTTTTCGTAATAATAAAAGATCTAATTCTTTCGTTGCATAGTATAACATTCTATGTAAAATTAGACAATCTGGGTCGTCTTCCTTATATTTTTTAATTTCATCTTTTAAGTTTTTTTCTATCAATAGAACGTATTCTATTTCCATTGATAATTCATTAATTGTATCAGTTTCTTTTACATTTTTAAGGTGTAACCTAAAATTTAATATTTTATCAAAATATTTGACTATCATAGAATTGGGATTCATTGCTAATTTTATTTTTTTTATTTGGTATTCAATTGATTCTAATGGATTAGTAAGCATTAAAGTAGGATCATAAACAAAATTTTTATTCAGTGAGCTAAAAACGGAAGTTTTAATAATATTCCCAAATTTTTCCCATCCATCAAAAGTAAATTTGGTTTGAGCAAATTCTCTTAGTTTGTTTATTGTATTCTGTCTTTCCCCTAAATAATACAAGCAAATGACGACTCCTATATGTGCAATACATAACCGCTCATTTTTCTCTAAAGACTTAGCTTTAGTAAAACACAATTCTGCCGTTCTTAAAAAATGTTTTTGAGAGTCTTTTTTATTAGAGTTTGCAGCTTTTTCTAAATATTCAATCCCTGTATTTAATTCACACTGAATTAATTTATTAATCTTAGAGTCTATCGATTCTAGTAACCCTATACACTCCAATAGTTTTTTAGCAGTATTAAAAGTCCCGACGATCTCCTTTCCCGGGAAAATAGCTTCAAATCCTAACATAACAATTACCTGAATTAAGTTAATTTAACTATCTTTTTTCACTGTAAAAGCGAATGTTATAGCTTTCACTGTACCAGTTAAACCTTAGTTGAATTGGTACAAAATAAATTGAGAGATTTGTTAAGAAAAGTCAACTTCTTACCGTAAGTTTCTGTACGATTGCCACTCAAACCACGGAATTAAACCTTCTATTTTGTACCAGGGTTTGAGTGTCATAGTTGTAGGAGTTAGGTTGATGTTTGTGGCTTTTTAAAATAATGCCGTGAGCAAAGCCTAGCTTTTTATAGGTGATTTTAGCCTTTAAACAAGTTTAATGTATTAAGCATATCTTGCACCTCATTATAGTCCTCAAGTTGATTTTTTTCTTGATAGATTATTCCCGCTTTATGGAGATCAATTAAAACAGGTTTTAAACCGATCTGTAGATAGCAAAAGGCTCTTTTTACATAAGCATTTGCATTCTGAGGATTAAGTTCAATAGTTTTGTTAGAATCTTCAATTGCCTTTTCATATTGATATAATTCTATATAAGCCAATCCTCGTTTATAATAGCTTGTAGAATGTTCTGGATTGATTTGAATACCTTTGGTAAAATCTTGAATCGCATTCTCATTCTGATTGAATTTCAGATAACAAAGACCTCGATTATAATAACTTCTAAAATCATTAGGATTGATTTGAATAGCTTTGGTAAAATCTTCTAAAGCTTGTTGATATTGATCCGAATTTAGATAACTAACTCCCCGATTAAAAATAAATCTATCAGAGTCTGGTTTAAGTTCAATAGCTTTATTAAAATCAGCAATTGCTTGTGAATATTCTCCTAACCCTGAATAAGCTAACCCGCGATTAGAAAAAGCTCTTTCATTCAGGGGATCAAGTTCTATTGCTTTATCTAAATCTGGTAAAGCTTGTGAATAGTTTCCCAGATTAGAGTAGGCGCCTCCTCTCCCTCTATAGGCATCCGCATTGCTGGGGTCTGCTTCAATTGCCTGACTATAATAATTAATAGATTCCTCCCATTTCATTTCGTTAAATAAATTCGATGCTACTTCCCGTAATTCTTCTGCATTCATGGTGGGTTTATCTCAATAAAATTAGGACAAAAAATTAGTTTTGTATCGGAAATGGTATTTTTAATCTACAAGCTTAATTTGACTTTCATGAATCCAACCATCTGCACCCTCGCAAGCTGGGGTTGGATACCAACCATTTACAGCGTTCCCACGAATCTGAACCCTTCTTTTGTCAGGGATCGTACATAGGACTTCGCCATTAGGGGAATATCTTACATTAGAAGGTGGATCATAAACAATCCAAGTTCTCTCTCTTGTACGTTGGCTTGGCTGACTCTGATTAGATTGACTGTTAAATGCAATTCTACAGGCTGTAGATATAAGATTTCGTGTTGCTTGAGATTGAGGAGTATATTCTGTCGAATTCCCTTCTACAAACCAAGTGTTATATCTACAGCTAATTGTTGCATCTATTCTTTCATTATCCAGATAATATGTCGCAGTTATGAATCGCCCAGTACCCCCTGGTCTGTCTCTTGAGACAGAATTAGTGTCGAGAGTAAGGGTTTCTCCGGTGGAAGCTGTACCAAGAACTACCATTTCAGCTTGGGCAGGTTGCGAGACAAAAGGAGCTAGGAGAGCGATCGCTAAACCTATCAATCTAAATTTGTTCATGAATTTTCCTCTAAGTAATGTATATGGGGTTTGAGTAGCAACTGTGCAGAAAGTGCCGTTAAGGATTTGGCTTTGACTGTACCCGTTAAACCTTAGTTGAATTGGTACAAAACGGATTGAGATTTGTTAAGAAAAGTCAACTTCTAAAACCTATGCTGTAATTGATTTTAGTCTTAGCGTAAGTTTCTGTACGATTGCTACTCAAACCTTTCTACTCAGGTACAGCTTCCTTGGGGTATGAGCGGTTTTTTCTCAAACACTTGAATTGCGGGGTCAGCCAAAACAAAACCATCGGGAGTAGCTTCTCCCATCTTCCCAGCAATCGCTGCCACCCACATCGGAAAATTTGCTTGCGCTTCCTCTAGTTTTTTGAACATTTTCGGCTTCACTGTTATTGTGAAGATTCTGCCATCACAGTCAACAGCAAATTGCTTCCAGTTATTCTCAACGGTCTGAACATCCGTCGGAAATTCCGTAATTTTCAGGGTTAATTCCAGCTTTCCTATAACTGCCATATCTTAATGAGGATGATTTCAACACCATCCAGATTATATTCTATGTCTTAACCGCCAAGGCGGTTGCTGTAATCCGCTATTTGAATGGGGCAAAAAGGGCGCTGATTGCCTTGGTTGAGAAGCTTTGGGATAAGTATGCGGTTTCTAGTCGGGAATTGGAGGCGGAGCGATCGCAAACTTTAACAGAGTTAAATGATTTTTTGGTTAAACTTGGGTATCTAAATTAATTTAAGGAATATCAAAATTATGCGGTTAATTAAAAAGCAAATTGTAACAGATGAGGCGTTTAATCCAGTGGCGGTGATTATTAATTACCAAGATTGGCAAAGAATTGAGGCGTTATTACAACAATACGATCGGGAGGTTAGCCCCAAAAATGGTGTAGGCTCTTCTGAGGCATTAGGGGCGTATGCTGGCAGTATTAAACTAACGCTTGACCCTTTAGAGTATCAACGCGAGGCAAGAAACGCATGGCTCTAACGTTGCCTAGTTTGGTTTTAGATACCAATGCTGCGCTCTATCATCTAGGGAATCGCTTAGGTCAGCCTTTACCCTCTGGTCTTTATTTTGTTTCGATCATTACGGAGATGGAACTGTTATCTTATCCCGGATTAAGTAGTCCTGAAGCACAGCAAATTCATAATTTTTTAAGTCATTTGACAATCATTAATATTAATGATTCGATCAAAAATCTAGCTATTCAATGGCGACAACAATACAAACTAAAACTACCTGATGCCATTATCGTAGCGACAACTCTTAGCTTAGAGGCAACATTATTAACCAATGATCAGCAGTTGATAAAGATTCAGGACTTGCCAACCAAATCTATTGTTCTTTCTCTATGAATAAACTTTCTGAGAATACATATCAACATTACAAGGCGAAGCGAGAGGAGACTTTGGTGGAGTTAAATGATTATTTGAGTAAGTTGGGGTATTTGGCGTGATGAATATAGAAGGCTGGACGCGAAAATCATTAGGATCATTCACG
>Ga0082207_1001618_pt1 | contig 10488 bp, 4 predicted proteins | sample LakMenEpi10Aug09_FD_71540 | JGI IMG/M metagenome (GOLD analysis project Ga0082207, IMG submission 71540) | reverse complement strand
AAAATCACGGTGCAGTTCTGGGGCGACCACCTTCAAAGCCGGTGTCTTCCCCAGACCAGCCGGGCTGGTCAACACACACGTCCCCTGACCAGCCCGCAGGCGAACCACCAGTTCGTCCAGAACATGCTGCCACCCCTCATGGGCAAAACAGCAACCGGGCTGCGGTGTGGCCGCGAAAGGTGGCCGCGTCAGGCTGAATTGTCGAATGTCCATCCTGTCCCTTCCGTGGCCGATGCGGACCGGCACCCGCGCCTCCCGTCGTTCTCTTACAATCGAACCAACCCCCCCTTCCGCTTGAATCCCCCCGGAAAACCGCTCCCCGACACCCCGGCTTGCGGTCGCCATCGGCGCCATTCAGCCTCTCTTAACCGCTTTCAAAATCGGCACTTATGTGGTTGCTGAACAGGCAGGCCCCAGTCCCATAGCCCGCCCGGTCGCGGGAGTGGTCGTCCCTCATTTGGAAGGCCGATCGTGCGGATCACTGACCTGAGCCTGGGCCAGGCACACTTGCTCCGGACCCCCACCCTGGGCCCTCCAGCACCCATGAATTCTCGCGGCGAGACCCACAACGCCGCCCGACAACCCTGTTATAATGCAACTGAGGGGTCTGCCGACCAAAAGCCGGAGGCACTGGCCGTGCCCACGACCTCTCCCGCCAGGAATTCCATGCACGATACGCTGACGTTCGCCGACCCGGCCCACATCCCGCTCCTCTTCGGAGCTCAAGACCGGTACCTGAAGTTGATACGGGAAGCCCTCGGTGTGGGGGTGACCATCCGAGGGGATACGTTCCGCCTGCACGGCACCGAAGAGCAGATCCGGCTGGGGCTGGGAGTCTTCGAGCAACTCCGCGTGGTGCTGCAGCAGCGCGGCGAGCTGCATGAAGCCGAAGTTCGGGGTGTCTTGGGACAAGTGGTGGGCGGAGGAGTGGCCCGTCGCGTGACGCCCACACCCCGACCCGCGGGAGCCCCGCTGGCCCCCTCCTCTCCCGGGGGCCACTTGCCGCCCATGTCCAACACATCCGCCTCCAATTCGCTGGTCACCTCCGAGTCGATCGATCTGCTCGAAAAGGCCCGGCGGGTCTTGCCCCGCAGCCCCGGACAGTCCGATTACGTCCGGGCGATTCGCGATCATGACCTGGTCTTTTGCGAGGGCCCTGCCGGGAGCGGCAAGACTTACCTCGCGGTGGCGATGGCGGTCAACGCCCTCAGGCAAGAGCAGGTCCGCAAGATTGTGCTGGTCCGCCCCGCAGTCGAGGCGGGGGAAAAGCTTGGGTTCTTGCCCGGCGACATGCTGGCCAAGATCAATCCCTTTCTGCGACCACTGCTCGACGCCTTGTCCGAAATGCTCGACTACGAGCAGGTCCGGCGGTACATCGAGCGGGATGTGGTCGAAATTGTCCCCCTCGCCTTCATGCGCGGCCGCACGCTGAATGAGACCTTCATCATCCTCGACGAAGGACAGAACACCACCGTCACCCAGATGAAGATGTTCCTCACCCGGCTGGGCGACGGTTCGCGAATTGTTGTCACGGGCGACTCGACTCAAACCGACCTGCCTCCCGAGGTGACCAGTGGCTTCGGCGACGCTCTCCGCAGGCTGTCGGGGGTGCCGGGAATTGCCTCGGTCCGGCTCACCGGTCGCGACATTGTCAGGCACCCGCTGGTGAAGAAGATTGTCGAGGCCTACGACGATGGTCCTCCGGCCCCCCGCCACCGCGGAGCTTCGGCATGAAGCCTCGAAAGTCGTCCGTCCTGCTGGAAACATGCTGGCTCAAGGATGAAGTGACGGATGCATTCGCGCATCCATTCGCAGGGCCAAGGGACGGCATGACGGGACCAGATCGAATGCTGCCTGGGAGCGACGATGTCGGGCTTGGGCTTTAAACGCGGCCGCCAGGCCGGTCGGCCCGTCGCGGCGCGACTCTCCCCGGAATGGACGGCGGAATGGCGTGAGCGCCTGCTCGATCCGCGGGTCTTGCGTCGCGTGGGAGCGACCGCCGTGGCGATCGGCCTGATCATCATGGGCCTTCAGGCGTGGCAACGGGCGTTTCCTTACCGACTGGGCGATCGCCCCTCGGGCGGAGTCGCCGCCTCCGTCCCCTTCAACCGTGTCAACAAGGAACGCACCACCAGCCTTCGCGATCGAGCCGCCGACCGGGCCCCCCTCGTCTTCCGACTCGACGACAAAGAACACGCCGCCCTCCCCGCCAAGCTGCGGACCGACCTGCAGGCGTTGGCGTCCCCCGCCCGGCTCGCCGACCTGCCAGACGACCTCCGTCGCAAGTTCGGCCTCTCCAGTCCCCCCCCGCCGGGCATGGTGACCAAACCCGGTGAAGAAGATCGCGAAGCCGCCTTCGAGAGACTGAAAGGAGTCGTCTCCGACGAAACCGCCCTCGGGGAACTGCTGGACGAGTTCAAACAGTTCCTGCAGAAGATCGAGAAGACAGGGCTGATTCGGCCCGAGAATCTTCCCGCCGACCTGGGACTGGGGCTTGAGGCCCAGGTCGAAGACTCGCAGGGTTCGGTCGAAGTGGTCGAACTCACCAGTCTGCAACTCACCTCGGCCCTCGCGGTGGATGGCCCGCTCAACGCCGGCCGCTGGGGACTGTTTCCCGCGTTGTCGCCACATCAGTTCGAATTCGAGGCCTGGCTGCGCAACCAGAATCCCGAAACGCTCAAGTACGAATCGGAGTCGACCAGTCGCCTTCGCAATCGGGCCCGGGCCGAAACCCCGGACGACTACGACTTTTATGCGGTTGGTCAGCAACTGGTAAAACCGGGCGAGCCCCTCAACGAAGATCGGCTTGACCTCCTGCGGACCGAGTATGCCGTGATCGAGGGGCAGGTGACCCGTCGCGAACGCTTCGCGCGGGTGCTGGTGGTGGGCCTCATGCTCGGTATGCTGGCCCTGCTGATTGGCTACCACCTGGTTCGCAACGAACCCAAGCTGCTTTGGAATTTCCCGCAGTTCTGCCGGTATCTCGCCCTGATTGTGGTGGGCTGCTGGCTGGGGCGCTGGCTGTCGTTCGATCCGTGGCGCGCCGAGACCGGGGCCGTGCTCGCGATCGTGAAGATCTGTGCCGTTGTCTACAACCAGGTGCTGGCGATTCTCACCTCCTTCGCCCTGTCGGTGCTGGTCAGCATGGCCTGCGGGGGTGACCTGGCCGAATTCGCAGTCCTCATGTGTGTCTGCGCGACGGGAGTCATCCTGCTTCCGAGCGTGCCGACCCGCTCGACGCTGGTGAAAGTCGGGCTCCTCACCGCGGCGGTCTGTTTCCTGATGACCTGGGGCACCGCACTCGTGGGGCACCTCGGGCCCAGCCAACTGCTGCCCGATGTATCGCAGTGGCAACGCAGCCTGCGGGCGGCGGGATGGTGTGTCGCCGCCGGATTCCTCGTCTCGGGCAGCCTCCCCTTTATTGAGTCGTGGTTCGGTGCGGTCACCGACATCTCGCTGCTCGAACTGGGGGACATTTCTCATCCTCTCCTGCAGGAACTCGTGAAGCGGGCCCCCGGCACCTACAACCACTCCATCACCGTCGCGAGTCTCGGGGAAACAGCTGCCGATTCGATTGGTGCCAACGGCCTGCTCGTGCGGGTCGGTGCCTACTTCCACGACGTGGGGAAGATGCTTAAACCGCACTACTTCATCGAGAACAGCGTCAACGGCGAAAATCGGCACGAGCATCTCGCCCCGGCGATGAGCACGCTGATCATCATCGGACACGTCAAGGATGGCGCCGAACTGGCCCGCCAGCATGGTCTGCCCCAGTCGCTCATCGATTTCATCGAACAGCATCATGGAACCACGCTGGTCGAGTATTTCTACCGCGAGGCGGCCCGCCACGCGGGTGAGCAACCCGACCATCGCCACGATGTCGAGGAATCGGCCTTCCGTTATCCCGGGCCCAAGCCCCAGACCCGCGAAGCAGCCGTGCTGATGATCACCGACGCCGTCGAAGGGGCGACCCGCGCCCTCACCGAGCCCACCCCCAGCCGCATCGAACGACTCGTCCACGACATCATTCTCAAGCGGTTGCTCGACGGTCAGTTCAGCGAAAGTGGAATCACCCTCACCGATCTCGACCGGGTGGAAGACTCCCTCACCCGATCTCTAACGGCCATGTACCACGGCCGGATCAAATATCCTGAAAATAAATCCGCCTGACCGGAAATCGGCCTGACCAGGCCATCCCGCCCGCGCGGCACGCCCCGATCTCCTCCTTGCTTGAAGAGAGTCAACCTCAGGGCGACAACGCCAAGCGACACCGCCGGGGCGATTTAAGCGGTGGCTGCGAACAGCAGGCTCGGAGTCCGAACGCTCAATTCGCCCGGGCTGCTTCCGGAACAATCGCACACGCCCCGCGTCGCCGACCGACAATCACGCGCATCTGGTGCTCCTGCTCGCGGTGCTTCGTGCAGGGTACCTGGAAAATCTCCTCCCAATCGACGGGGATCTCGCGCCCCACCAGGTCCCGCACATCAAAACAGAAATACTCGACCTCCGCGGGCCACTCCTGCTCATTTCGAGGCCAGGCGATCCGCGGCAGATCGCCCCAGTGGTACACAAACATGTGGTGCGCGAGATTCAGGCTGTGCAGACGCGCCCCGGCGGGCAACATCTGCCGCAACTCCGTCACCTTGGCAATCGTGTCGGGGGTCGTCTGCTGGTGCGCGGTCACCAGGACCCCGACCTGCGTCAGCCCCACAAACCCGGCGATTGTCAGCAGCGCCACACTCCAGGCGCGGGGTGACGTCCTCAGCGCCAACCACCACAGGCAGCCCGCTCCCGCCAGGCTCAACGCCGCATACAGCCCGGCAAACACCACGGGCTGCGCATACCAGCTTCCCACCGGAAGCAGCGACACCCACAGGACCACCAACCCGGCGACCAGCATCGTCACTCCACAGCCCCGCAGAAACCACGGCCAGATTCGCCGCCACTCGGCGTCCGGGGCTGCCTGGGCCAGCCGATCGATGGTCAGCCCCAGCAGCAGGGCAATGCACGGATAGAGCGACATGAAATACCGCGGACGCGATCCCGGCGGCAGCCAGACCGTCGGGAACGCCGCGACAATCGCCACCCCCAGGAAACGCACGGTCGGCCACGCCGACCCCACAGCCTGCCGAAACCCGGGGCGATTCCACACCAGCGCGAGTGCCGACCACGGCAGCAGGCAGGCCCACAGTTCGAAGGGATAGGCCACGAAATGTTCGGCGAACGACCCCCACGAGGCGTCGAGAAAGCGATGTCCGACATCAGAGAGATAGATGTCGCGACCAGCGTCGGCTCCGACCGAGCGCTGAAAGGGAACCTGCCAACTCGCTACCAGGCCGACAAACAGCGCCAGTCCCGCCAGGTGCCCCCAACAGAACAGCATCCGCCAGCATCGCCCCCACAGCAGGAACAACCCCACGCCGGCCACAAAGTAAACCGGAGCCTGGGGGCCCTTGGTCAGTGTTCCCAGTGCGGCCCCCAGGTAGCCCAGGCACCATGTCTGCCAGCGGGGCCACCCCGCGCGGAATCCGGCGTGCCATCCCAGCAACGACACCGAAACAAACAGGGTGAACAGCGCATCGGTCTCGCCGAAGCGTCCCAATTCGACCACCTGCCCCAGGCTGGCGAAAACCAGTCCCGAAGCAAAGGCCCCCAGCGGTGAGAGAAAGCCGCGGGCGTAACTGAAGACCAGCAGCGTGGTCGCAGCGACGGCAAGCACGCTGGGCAGGCGGACCGCCAGTTCATCGAGTTGCCCGGTCGCCGCCGACCAGCCAGCAATCAGCCAGTTCTGCAACGGGGGGCGACTCAGCAGCGGCTGTCCCTGCACGCGGGGAACCACGAAGTCTCCCGATTCGAGCATCTCTCGCGCCACCAGCGCCCGCCGGGTCTCTTCGCCCCGAATGGTCAGGTCACTCAGCCGCGGGACGTAGCACAACACCAGGAAAGCCAGCAGCAACCACGCCCCGCGCTCACGCCACAGTGGACACCGGGAAGGAGGCAACGCGGTCTCGGCAGGAGCCATGGAAGCGGGTCCAGTTGCGACAGTGCGATGGGGAGGCCGGGTTGCGTCGGGACCGGCAGTACAACGCATGCGCCCCTCTGCTCTCCCGGCCCCCAGGACGTAGGGCCGGGACAGTAGTTCGGACTTGGGAAATCGGTCAACGGGAAGTCCGAGCGGGCAGCAGGCCGGAATGCAGTCGACGGGCGGTGATCTGCCAAACCCCCAAGGCCTGTCGGCCTCGGACTCAGGCAAGCTTTCGACAAACAACCCGCCGTGGGCAAGCGTCGACTTGCGAAGCTTCCGGCAGGTGATTAAAAAAACAAAGCTGGAGGCGGCACCAAACGCTGCCATTCCGTTTGCTTCCAAACCATGTTTCTGAGGTTTCGACCATGACACGCTCGTGCCTGTTAATGCTGTGCGGCCTGACTGTTCTCGCCTCTGGCTGCCCCAAGACGCCATCCGTGGCGCCTCCCAATAAGCCGTCTCCTGGAGACGCTGAGGTTCTCAGCCAGGGCGAGGACTGGACCGTTGACCAGCGAAAGCAGTTTTACTCGCAGGATCAGGGCTCGCAGCTGATGCCCCTGCGCTGGTTCCTGGCCCTGAAGCAACCGAGTGGCAAGCCCTTCAATGACGACCACCTCGTACGCTACGGCTATCTGAAAAACGAACTGGACCCCGATTCCTCACTCCCGATTGGCTTCACCAAGGCGGGCCCCGTGGGGCAAGAGTTTCTGGGGATGACGTGTGCGGCGTGCCATACGCGACAGATTGAAATTGACGGTCGACCCTACCGGATTGATGGCGGGCCCGCCCTCTCCGACTTCCAGAGTTTTCTCGCCGATCTTGACCAGGCGGTGCAGCACCTCATCGACACTCCCGAGGCCTTCACCGAGTTCGCCAATCAGGTTCTCTCCGCCCAGGCCAGCGACGACGACCGGGCCGGGCTGAAGACCGAAGTGGAGACCTGGTTCAAACCGTTTCACACCATCACGTCCCGGTCCCTCCCCAACCCACCGTGGGGAGTGGGCCGCCTGGACGCGGTCGGCATGATCTTCAACCGGGTCACGGGACTCGATATCGGCGCCGGTGCCGACCATATGATTCCCGAGAATATTCTTGCGGCCGATGCCCCGGTCCGTTACCCGTTTCTCTGGAACGCCGCCAGGCAAGATCACACTCAGTGGCCGGGCTTCGCTGAGAATGGCAATGACCTGCTGGGGCTGGCCCGCAACCTGGGTGAGGTGTACGGGGTATTCGCCAGCTTCCATCCCGAGCGGGCCGACTGGATCCCGCTCTTCGGCATCGATTACGTCAAGCACAATTCCGCCAACTTCAAGGGGCTGGGCGCTGTCGAGAATCTCATCGGCAAGATTCCTCCGCCACGGTTCCCCGGCAAGCTCGATGCCGCCCTGGTCGCCGAGGGCAAACGGATCTTTAATCTGCCCAACGACCAGCACGGATGCGTGGAATGCCATGGAATCAAGGAACAGTCGGGTCTGCTGGGAACGACCTGGGAAACCCCGATTCAAGATGTCGGGACCGATGTGCGGGAAGCTCGGTTACTGCTGCGGCCCGCTCGGACGGGAGTCCTCGAAGGCTTTGGCCTGCCAGGGAAACCTCCCCTGAAGGCCGAGGAACCCGCCTTCAACATTCTCGGAACCGTGGTTGTGGGGGCAATTCTTCAGGCCCCCTTCCGGCCCTTCGCCGACGGCCTCGAGTCGGTTGCCGAAACCAACCGAAACGGGTTGGAAGCAGTCGATCTGCCGGCTGACATGGCCGACAAACTGGAGCAACTGCTGAAGGCGTTTCCCAAGCCGGATGACCTGCGGGCCGGGGCGGCACCGGCTGGCCTGGAGTCCGCGGCTCCCAGGTTCGAAGCCAAATACGAGTCGCGCGTGATGGAGGGAATCTGGGCCGCCGCTCCGTACCTTCACAACGGCTCGGTCCCCACCCTGGCCGATCTGCTCGAGCCCGTCGAAAAACGGCCCGCCGAGTTCGAGGTGGGAGCGGACTACGACCTGGAGCGAGTGGGACTGGCGGTGAAACAGAAAAAACTCCACTCCACCATGAAGACAACCGACGCCACCAAGCTCGACTCGGGCAACAGTCGGGCAGGACACGACTTCGGGACACAGCTTTCCCCTTCAGAGAAAAAGGCCCTGCTCGAGTACCTGAAGTCGCTCTAGACCGTTCCGACGCACCGCAGAGCCAGGACCGCCCGGCCAGCTGGGCCCTTCCGGCGCACTGCGGAATGACCTTGGCCCGCCCCGCACATCACCCGATGTGCGGGGCGGGCCTTCTTCTTGCCACGGTTATTGGCCTCACCTCTTTCGGTCGGCTCGCCGCCAGGGCCCGCTCCACCACCCGGACTGGCTCTCACTGGTCTCCCGGCCCCAGCCCGACTTCCGCTGTCCCAGCGGGGCAGGCTCGGCCACAGTGTCGACCGGGGTCGACCCTTCGCAGTCCCGGCTTCGCCAGCAACCTGCAGGAGGCAGCAGTTGCTCCAGCCAGCCCCAGCAATTCACCCCGTTCAAAATCTCGCCCCGAGGGCTTGGGCAGACTACGTCGATTGGGAACGTGCCGGGCCGCAGTCGCTGCTCTCAACTTCCCCCAAAAATTGAAAAAACGAAAAACAGGCTCAAGTTTTGGCAGTTCCGCTTGATGGACGCGGTTGACCAAGCGCTCGGTTCCGGGGTATCTCAACTCTCCCTTCCGGTCCGCTCTCCGGACCCCCAGCCCGGCAAGTCACGAAGTCGGCGTTGGGCCACAGTCGAACTTCGACTCGTCTCCCCTCGCAATCGTGACTCCCTCGCCCCCCCCTCCCCGCCCCCTCCTCCCGACATCTGTCTGACTCGTCGGCGTTCCAGCCGTGGTTCGGCTTCGCCCCCCGACTCAGACTCTGACAACGCCCTCCCGCCATGTCTCAGAATCCGCGATCGATGACCTCCCGGTTCCCTCGTCTGGGAGCCTGGCTGCGGCAACGTGCCCCGCGACTTTGGACGGGGCTGCTGGTCGGCAGCCTGGCCTGCCCGACCGCCACCTTCGTTCCGACGCGACGCGCTCAAGCCGACGATGGCGCAGGTTTTCAGGCGCGGGTCGGCCACATCGAAGGACAGGGAATTCCCCAGGTCCGACCGGTCACCCCCATCGAGCTGTTTCCCTACATTGAGGAAGATGGAGGGCTGCTGTTCGGCGATGGACGATTCGTCATCACCAACGACGGAACCTTCGCCGGCAACCTGGGCCTCGGCTATCGCTGGCTCGCCCCGGAAGTCGGCCGGATCTTCGGCGGCAGCCTCTGGTACGACCTCGACGACACCCGCAGCCTGTTGTTCCAGCAGGTGGGCCTGGGCCTCGAAACCTACGGCACCGACTGGGACCTGCGCGGGAACGCCTACCTCCCGGTGGGCCCCGAGTCGCGGCAGGACAGCCTGCAGCTCTTGCCCGGAAGTCTCCGCTACCAGGGACAGAATCTCGCCTATTCGCAGTCGCGGGGATTCTACACCGCGATGACCGGGTTTGATGCCGAGTTTGGCATCCCGGTCCCCGGTTCGATCGCCGAGTCGCTCGATCTGCGGGTCTACGGAGGCGGGTATTACTACACCAACGATTATCACAACATCCCGGGAGCGTCGGCGCGGATGCGGGCCAGCCTTGTGCCGGGGATCGATGTCGAAGTTCAGGTGACGCACGATTCGTTCTTCGAGACACGGGCGTTCGCAGGACTGTCGTGGACCTTCGGGCCGCTCCACTATTCGAATTACCCGGCGGGCGAACTGGCCGGTCGGCTGGGCGAACATGTCACCCGCAACTACACGGTGGTCGCCACGCACCAGCGACTGATCGAGAATCTGCTGGCACGCAACCCGGCGACCAACTCGGTCTACCGATTCGCCCACATCTCCAGCACCGGCGGTGCCGGTGGTGATGGGACCGTCGACAACCCCTTCTCCAGCATCGCGGCGGCACAGGGAACTGGTGCCGACTACTTGCTGGTGCAGTCAGGAAGCGTGCTCGACGGTGCGGCAGGCCAAGTGGTGCTCAATCCGGGCGAACGGCTCTGGGGTTTGGGCGGCGGTGTTCAGCAGGTCCTGACCGTCCCCGAGTTAGGAACCTTCGCCCTGCCAACGGGACCGGGCAGCGGTGCCCAGCCCATCCTGCGGAATGCCGTCGGCGATGCAGTGGTCTTGGCGAACAACGCCGATTTCAACGGGTTCCGCGTCGAGACTCCCACGGGACGCGGCGTGTTTGGCAGCGGCGTCACCGGAGCCCACGTGGGCAACGTGTCGATCTCGGGCGCCGGCAGCCAGGGCTTCGAATTGGAGAACGCCACCGGCCGAGTCGATGTCTCGAACCTGCTGGTGCAGTCGAGCAGCGGCAGTGGAATCAAGGTGACCGGAACGGGGGGAACCACTCAGTTCCTCGGACAGACTCGGGTGACTCAGCCAGGCGGGGCGGGAGGGACATTGGGCCCTCCGGGCGGCGGG
>Ga0082207_1001616_pt1 | contig 10497 bp, 9 predicted proteins | sample LakMenEpi10Aug09_FD_71540 | JGI IMG/M metagenome (GOLD analysis project Ga0082207, IMG submission 71540) | reverse complement strand
CGAGGCGCGTGTGCCGGTGATCAAGCACCTGGACGGCAACTGCCACACCTACATCGACGAGCAGGTCGATCTGGATCTGGCCGTGCGCGTGACGGACAACGCCAAGACGCAGAAGTACAGCCCCTGCAACGCCACCGAATCCCTGTTGGTGCACGCCGCGCAGGCCGCCGCTTTCCTGCCCCGCATCGGAGAGCTTTGGGCGGCCAAGGGCGTGGAGATGCGCTGCGACCCCGCTGCCGCCGTGCACCTGGCGGCCATTGAAGGCGCCCGTGTCATCGCTGCCACCGAGCAGGATTGGGCCGAGGAGTATCTGGCCCCCATCGTCAGCGTGAAGGTGGTGCAAAGCCTGGACGAGGCCATCGCCCACATCAACACGTATGGGTCGCACCACACCGACGCCATCCTCACCACGAACCACCCCAACGCCATGCGCTTCCTGCGCGAGGTGGACTCCGCCAGTGTGATGGTCAATGCCAGCACGCGGTTTGCCGATGGCTTCGAATACGGGCTGGGCGCGGAGATCGGTATCTCCACCGACAAATTCCACGCGCGCGGCCCCGTGGGCCTGGAGGGCCTGACCTCGCAGAAGTGGGTGGTGCTGGGGCAAGGCGAGATTCGCACATGAGCACCGCTTTGGTTCTGTTCTCCGGCGGTCAGGATTCCACTGTCTGCCTGGCCTGGGCCTTGGACCGCTACGAACGCGTGGAGACCATCGGATTCGACTACGGTCAACGCCACCGGGTCGAGCTGGAGTGCCGCGGTGTGGTCCGACAGGCGATCTCGCAGGCCTTCCCCCAATGGGGCGCCAAGCTGGGCGATGACCACCTGCTGGACCTGGGGCTGCTGGGGCAGATCAGCCACACGGCGCTGACCGCGGAGCGCGCCATCGAAATGCAGGCCAACGGCCTGCCCAACACCTTCGTGCCCGGGCGCAACCTGCTGTTCCTGAACCTGGCCTCGGTGGTGGCATACCGGCGCGGGGCCAGCGTGTTGGTGGGCGGCATGTGCGAGACCGACTACTCGGGCTACCCCGATTGCCGCGACAACACGCTCAAGGCCCTGCAGGTGGCGCTCAGCCTGGGACTGGACACGCCGATGACGGTCGAGACCCCGCTGATGTTCATCGACAAGGCCCAAACCTGGGCACTCAGTGAGGCCTTGGGTGGGGCTGCGCTGCAGCACATCGTGCGCGAGCACACCCACACCTGCTACCTGGGCGTGCGCGATGTGCAGCACGAGTGGGGCCGGGGTTGCGGCACCTGCCCGGCCTGCGATCTGCGGGCCAAGGGTTGGCAGCGTTATCAGTCGGCTGCCTCGGCCGGCCCGGCCCCTCGGCCCTGACACTCTGACACCCTGCAAGCTCGATGGATTCCGTTCAATGGACCATGCTCGGCATCGTCGCGGTGCTGTTCTTCTGGATGCTGGGTGCCTACAACCGGCTGCAGCGCATGCGCAACGAAATCGGCAAGGCTGCTCAGCAGATCGAAGAGGCGGTGCAGCGGCGCGATGAGCTGATCGGGGGCCTGCTGGCCCTGTTGAGGCCAGTGGCATCCCACGCGGTGGATGCCACGTCGCTTCGCGCGGTGGACGAGGCCAGCAGCGCCATCCTGGCTGCCTCGGAGATCTTGCGCAACAAACCCACCGATGCCCAAACGCCCATGCGCGTGGCCGTGGCCGAGGTGGGGCTGCAGGCGGCGTTGTCGGCAGTGATCGCCGAAGTGGAGCGCGACCCGGCCTTGCGTCTTTCACCGGGCATGCTCGAGCGGCTGGCCGGCATCAGCGAGGCCGAGCGCAAGATGCGATTCGGGCGCCAGCTCTACAACGAAGCTGTGAAGGTCTACAACGCCGCGCTGCAGCAGTGGCCCACGCGGCTGCTGCGCCGCCTGTTCGACCTGTCAGAAGCTGCGACGATCTGAGGCCGCGCCGATCTGAGACCGCGGCGGGGGGCCGCTAGCGGTCACCGACCACGGCCGCGGTGGCCAGCATCTCTTCGAACAGGGCCATGGTCACATGACCCGAGACGGAATACGGATCCAGGCTGGGCGTCTCAGAGTACTTCAGCAGCGTGGCGGTGTTGATGCGCGCCATGTTCACCTGCCCCATCGTCCAACCCGAAAAGCGGCGTTGGCTGACTTCCTCGTACACCAGCAGCACCACATCGGTGTGGCGTGCATCGGCCAGGATGCGCTGGTACAAGCGATTCACAGCAGCACGGCCGCCTTCGAGCACCTGGATGAACAGCCCCTCGGAATGGCACAGCATCCCAGTGATGCCGGCCTGACCGTTGTGGCTGCGGCATTGGCGCAGCAACAAAGACAGCTCTTCGGAGTCCACCCCCGCGGCAGCACGGCTGCAGTACATCAGACGCACGAGCATCGTGGTTCCTAGCTGCGGTTCTTGTTGGCCATCAGTGACAGGAACTCGCGACGCAGGTCGGCGTCACGCAGGAAGGCCCCGCGCATCACCGAGTTCGTCATCACCGACTCGTCGTCCTTCACACCGCGCCAATGCATGCAGAAGTGGTCGGCTTCCATCACGATGGCCAGCCCATCGGGCTTGACCCGGTTCTGAAGTTCCTCGGCCAACATGATGACCGCCTCTTCCTGGATCTGGGGCCGGCTCATCACCCAATCGCAGATGCGGGCGTACTTGCTCAAGCCGATCAGGTTGGAGAACTCGTTGGGCATGATGCCAATCCACACCCGACCCAGGATGGGACACAGGTGGTGGGAACAGGCGCTGCGCACTTTGATGGGGCCCACGATCATCAGCTCGTTCAGGCGCGAGAAATTCGGAAACTCGGTCACCGAGGGCATGGCCACGTAGCGGCCGCGGAACACCTCTTCCACGAACATCTTGGCCACGCGCTTGGCGGTCTCTTGGGTGTTGTGGTCGCTGTCGGTGTCGATCACGAGGGACTGCAGCACATCCTGCATCTTGTGCGCGACCTCGGCCTTGAGCTCCTCGAGTTCACCCTCGCGAATGTGAGCCGAGATGTTGTCGTTGGCGTGGTAGCGGCAATCGGCGCCGATCAATCGGTAGCGGATGCGCTCTGAGGCGGGCAGACGGTTGAGTTCTTCTTCCGAACGGAAGAGCCCCTTGAGGGTGGCGGTGGACATGTGGAGTGTGCTCCTGTGGAGCTGCGGTGCGCAGCGCACGGGCGATCGTGCCCATGAAGGAAGACGCCGGTACTGCACGGATGCGACTTCCACGGTCGATTGTGCGCTTGAACGCCCGGCCGTGCCGATCGCCCTGCACGCAACCTTGACATGGCTCGGTGTTTGGCGTCGATGACAGCAGCAGAGTGCCCGGAAGGGCGGTACGCACCCGCCGGATAGACTGGCCAAATGACCGCCCCGAGCAGCGCGCCCGCCCTGCACCAGCAACTCCAACACACCGCCAGCCTGCTGATGCGGGTGCGCGGTGGCGCCTCGATGCCCGACGCCCTGCTCAAGGTGCCGGCCCATCTGCGGGCCGGCTGCCAGGCGCTGGGCTTTCATGTGATGCGTTGGCGCGGCAGCGCCGAAGCCGCGCGCGCCAGGCTGGTCCCCCGCCAGCCCGCACCCGAGGTGGATGCGCTGCTGACCTGCGCCCTGGCCCTGATGTGGCCGCTGCACGCACCGGCCTACAGCCCGCACACCCTGGTGGACGAAGCGGTGAAGTGCGCCGCGCGTCTGGCGCCGCACAGCAAGGGCTTCGTGAACGCCGTGCTGCGCAACGCGCTGCGCCAGCAGACGGCGCTGCAGGCCCAGGTGGCCCAGGTGCCCGAAGGCCGGCACAACCACCCGGCCTGGTGGGTCAGGCGCCTGCAGCGCGATTGGCCCGAGCAAGCCGAGGCGATCATGCAGGCCGCACAGGCGCACCCGCCGATGACGCTTCGCGCGCATGCCCGGCATGGGGGAAGGCCAGCACTGACACCAGCACTGGAGGCCGCTGGCTTGGCGTGGCAGGCGCCGGCGATCGCCCCGTCGGCCATGACCAACGGGGGTGCCCCCCCAGGCCTGCCACAGGCCGCGGTGCTGGAAAGGGCAGTGCCGGTGGACCGCATCCCGGGGTTCTCGCAAGGCCACTGGTCGGTGCAGGACGCCGCGGCGCAGTTGGCCGCGCCTCTCCTGCTTCAGGGTATGCGGGATGTGCGGGGGCGATTGCCCCGGGTGCTGGACGCTTGCGCCGCGCCGGGCGGCAAGACCGCCCACCTCCTGGAATGCGCCGACCTGGACCTGTGGGCATTGGACGCCGATGCCCAGCGCCTGGTGCGCGTCCAGGAAAACCTGAGCCGGCTGCAGTTGCCCTGGGGTTCACCAGGTGGCCGCGTGGAACTGCGTGCCCAGGATGCACGTGAGGTGGCGCGTTGGTGGGATGGCATCCCGTTCGATGCCGTGCTGCTGGACGCCCCCTGCAGTGCCTCGGGCATCGTGCGGCGCCACCCCGACGCCCGCTGGCTGCGCCGCGACAGCGACATCGCCGCGCTGGTCAAGCTGCAGGCTGAACTGCTGGACGCCCTGTGGCCCCTGGTGAAACCGGGCGGCTGTCTGCTTTACGCCACGTGTTCAGTGTTCAAAGCAGAAGGAAGCCACCAAATCGACGCTTTTTTGCAACGACAGGGGCTGCCCGCCGGGGTCTTGGACCCCTCATCGCCGGGGCACCTACTGCCCCTGGCCGACAATCCTTCGTCCGACCCTAGGAAGGCGTCGGGCAGGCCAGATTCGGCTTGCGACGGCTTTTTCTACGCCCTGCTGCACAAGCCTTGACCTGTTCAAACACCCCCCCCAGCCGCCCCGACCGGCAGGCCACTGACGGCGAACCCGCGCGGATGAGCCGCCGCGCGGCCCTGCGCGCGGTCGGAGGTGCCGTGGGTGGTGCCGTGGGTGCACCGGCCTTGGCGTGGTTGGGGTCAGCCACCGCCGCCGTGGCCACCGGCCAGGCCCTGGCCCAAGGCAAGACCGATACGCCCCATGTGGATGTGCAGACCCTGAACCTGCGCCGCGAAGACGGTGCGGTGCTGCTGGACTTCGACCTGCGCGTTCACCTGCCCGCGGCGGTGGAAGACGCCCTCAACCGGGGTGTTCCGCTGTACTTCCAGGCCAGTGCCGCGCTGTTCCGCCCCCGCTGGTACTGGCGCGATGCCCGCGTGGCACGCGTGGAGCGCCAGTGGCGCTTGAGCTACCAGCCCTTGACCGGTGTGTACCGCGTCAGCCTGGGCGCCATTTCCCAGAACCACGCCGGGCTCGATGAAGCCCTGGCCACCGTGACGCGGCTGGGCCGCTGGCGGGTGGCCGAGCCCGGGCAGGCCGAGGCGGGCGAGCGGCACTACGCCGAGTTCTCGTGGAAGCTCGACACGAGCCAATTGCCACGGCCCATGCAGTTCGGCCTGGGCTCAGGCAGCGAATGGAGCCTGGGGGTGGAACGCACCCTGAGGCTGGAGCCTTGAGGGCCACATGACCAAGCAGGCTCGGTGGGCCTGGGCCCTGGCGGCGGTGGTGATCACCGCGCTGGTGCTGGTGGTGTTCTTCGTACTGGCGCTGACCGGCGAGGTGGCGCGCATCACCGAGCAGCAGGTGTTGTGGTTGTTCCGCATCAATGTGGCCGTGGCCGTGGTGCTGGCCCTGGTGATCGTGGTGGCCGCGGTGCGCCTGGCCATTCGTACGCGGCGGCGCAAGTTCGGCAGCCTGCTGTTGACCAAACTGGCGGGCATCTTTGCCCTGGTGGGCGTCTTGCCCGGCCTGCTGCTGTACTTGGTGAGCTACCAGTTTGTTTCGCGCAGCGTCGAAAGTTGGTTCGATGAGCGGGTGCAGATCGCGCTGGACGCCGGCTTGTCGCTGGGCAAGAGCAGCCTGGACGATTCGGTGAGCGAATTGGGGCGCCGCACGCGTGAGGCTGCGCTGCGGTTGGCCGAACTCGACGAGGCCCCGTCGGCTCGCCAGTTGGAGCGGATTCGCGTGCAACTGGAGGCACAGGAACTGGCCGTGCTGGGGCCCAACGGCCAGGCCCTGTTGTCGGCCAGTGCCGGGCAATCCAATGCGCTGTTGACCCTTCGGCCTTCGACTACTCAGCTGCGCCAGGCGCGCCAAGCGCCCTACCTGAGCCAGCTTGAAGGGCTGGATGAGGTGGTGGGCCTGGAGAATGAAAAACCGGCCGCCCTGGAAGACGTGCGGGTTCGCGCCCTGGCCGTGCTGCCCGCTCGCGAATTGGGCCTCACCGAAGAGGTGCGCTACCTGATGGCCGTGCAGGCTGTGCCTGGCGATGTGGTGCGCAAGGCCCTGGCGGTGCAGGTGGCCTACACCGAGTATCAGCAGCGCGCGCTGGCCCGCGACGGCCTGCGCCAGATGTACATCGGCACCCTGACGCTGTCGCTGATCCTGACGGTGCTGGGCGCCGTGATCCTGGCCGCGGTGCTGGGCCAGCAACTGGCCAAGCCGCTGCTGCTGCTGGCCGACGGCATGCGCCAGGTGGCCGCCGGCGACCTCAGCAGCAAGCCGGTGTTCGCCTCGAAGGATGAGGTGGGTGGCCTCACGCGAAGCTTCGCGGAAATGACCGAGCAGCTGCGCCAGGCCCGCTCACAGCTGCAGGGTAGCCTGCTGCAGTTGGAAACCGGCCGCACGCGACTGCAGACCATCCTGGACAGCCTGAGCGCGGGCGTGATCGTGTTCGATTCGCAGCGGCGCATCGACACCGTCAACCCCGGCGCCACGCGCATCCTTCGGCTGCCGGTCTCGGTGTACCGGGGACATGAACTGGACGAGGTGCCCGGCCTGGTCGACTTTGCCGAAGCGATCTGGAATCGGTTCGAACTGCATGCCGACAGCCCTGAAACCGGTGAACGCGACCATTGGCAGGATTCCTTTGAGCTGAAGTTGGCGGGCACCGACCAGGACACCCTGACCCTTTTGGTGCGCGGCGCGCGGCTGCCACTGGGGCAATGGTTGATGGTGTTCGACGACATCAGCGAGGTGATCTCGGCCCAGCGATCGGCCGCCTGGAGCGAGGTGGCGCGGCGCCTGGCGCATGAGATCAAGAACCCGCTCACGCCAATTCAGCTCTCGGCCGAACGGCTGCAGCACAAGTTGGAATCGAAGCTGCAGGACAGCGACCAGCAGCTGCTGGCGCGCTCAGTGTCGACCATCGTGGCGCAGGTGCAGGGCATGCAGCGCCTGGTCAACGACTTCCGCGACTATGCGCGGCTGCCATCGGCGCAGTTGGCACCACTGGACCTCAATGCGCTGGTCAGCGAAGTGACGGGCCTGTACGGCGCGATGATTGAACAGGGGCGCCTGAAACTGGCGCTGGCACCCACGCTGCCGATGATCCTGGGCGACGCCTCGCAGCTTCGCCAGGTGATTCACAACCTCACCCAGAACGCCCTGGACGCCGTGGAGCCGCAGCCCGACGGCACCGTTACCCTGTTGACCGAAGCCGCGCGCAACGAGGATGGCCAGGTACGGGCCGTGCGGCTGAAGGTGCTGGACAATGGCCCAGGCTTTGCCGACAAGGTGATGAAGCGGGCCTTCGAGCCCTATGTGACCACCAAGGCCAAGGGCACCGGGCTGGGCCTGGCCGTGGTGCGCAAGATCGCCGACGAGCACGGCGCGCGGATCCGGCTGGGCAATCGGCGTGACGAACCCCAGGACGGACCCGAGGTGCAAGGCGCTCAGGTTTCGTTATCATTTTCAAAACTGGCGACTGCAGCGGCTGCCCCCATGGCACCCGAGCCTGCGCACTGAGGTACATGGCCACCATACTTGTCGTCGACGACGAACTCGGCATCCGCGCGCTGCTGACCGAAATCCTTTCCGATGAAGGGCACACCGTGGAAGCCGCGGAGGACGCCGCTTCGGCGCGTGTGCTGCGGGAGAGGCTACAGCCCGACCTGGTGTTGCTGGACATCTGGATGCCCGATGTGGATGGCATCACGCTGCTCAAGGAGTGGAACAGCGCCGGGCAACTGACGATGCCTGTGATCATGATGTCCGGCCACGGCACCATTGACACGGCGGTAGAGGCCATGAAGTTCGGCGCCGCCGCCTTCCTGGAAAAGCCCGTGACGCTGCAAAAGCTGCTGCGCGCGGTGGAAGAAGGGCTCAACCGGGGCGTAGACCCCCGTGGTGCTCCGGGTGGTGGAGCCGCCGGCTTGGGTGGCGCCACCGCAGCAGGGGCCGGCGCCGCTGCCGGTTTGGGCAAGGCCGTGCCGGGCCATCCGGCGGCCGCCGCCATGGGCGCTGCGCCGGGGCGGGGCACCGCCGCGGGCGCGCCCGGCCATGCGGGGGCTGAGGGTGCCGAGGGTTCGGCATGGGCGGCTGGGCCAGGCGTCAACAGCCTCGCCGACCCGCCAGCGCACGCCGGCGCTTTGGGCACGGTTGCATCGGGGAGCCAACAGAGCTTCGAGCTGGACCGTCCGCTGCGAGAGGCGCGCGACGCCTTCGAGAAGAGCTACTTCGAATACCACCTGGCCAAGGAAAACGGCAGCATGACGCGCGTGGCCGAAAAGACCGGGCTGGAGCGAACCCACCTGTATCGCAAGCTCAAGCACCTGGGGGTGGACTTGAGCCGGGCCAAGCGGTCGCAGCACTGAAGCGCCTGCGCAAAGCCCCCGGTGGGCGGCTTGCGCTATACTGCAAGGCTTCGGCCAAGTAGCTCAGTTGGTAGAGCAGCGGATTGAAAATCCGCGTGTCGGTGGTTCGATTCCGCCCTTGGCCACCAGTTAAGTCAACGACTTAGCCCACCCCAATCCGGTGGGCTTTGTTGTTTCTGGGCTCCGTGTAGGGGCTGTGTAGGGGCTGAAGGGGAGTTTCGACTGGATTGAGAGGCGCTCCTCTTCATGTTCACTCGTCGCGAACCGCATTGGCATCAGACGTTTCTTGAGTGCCGCACCAGCATCAATGACACGCAGCTTGCGATGGGCACGTTCCATTGAGCATGGCCCAGGTTAATGCTCAGGTGGGTGCATCGAGCTGATAGTGCACCACCGGCCTGATCCAGCGACACGATGTGATCGGGCCACCTTCAGGCGACCTTGCCGCAAACAGATCGCGCAGTGCGACTCACCCGACAACACCTGTGCCCGCAGCACCAACCAGCGTCAACCGCTCAGACGTCGGTCGATTCAGTGGAAAGGCGCGGAGACGGCTACGACAACATGCTGGCTGAGACCTGCAACCCTCGGATCTGGATTAGCCATGATCGCCCGCAACAGCGAATGGCCTGTGCTGAAGAGACTAGGTGAGGGTGGCCGACAGAGCCGAACCTGCGAGGCAACTCCGAATGGGCATACGACTCCAGGTAGGTCTCGTATTTCGTGACGCCGTCACGCCGCTGCAAGTTCTCAAACTTCAGGAGTCCCGAATGCTGCATTTCTCAAGAACGAGTTGCCGATCGGCCGGGCTGGCCATAGCAGTGGCAAGTAATGCGATGACCGGGCCGGTCCTAGCCCAAGCCGATGTGGAAAAGATGCTCAAGGACGCGAACTGCGTGCAGTGTCATCACCCGTCGCGGCAGCTTATCGGCCCGTCCTGGGCAACCATCGCATCCCGTTACAAGGGATCGGATGCAAGCGAGCTGCTGCTTCGCCGAATCAAGGAGGGATCAAAAGGCAAGCATGGGGTGGTATCAATGCCGGCCTGTGTGGTAGGGATCGAGCAGTACACCGAAGCAGAACAGCGGCAGATCGTCGATTACATCTTGCGCTTCTGAATGGTTAGGCAGCGACTCCGTAAGGAAGGATTCAAGCCCCGATGTTGAGGGTCAAGAATTGTGCACCGCAGAGTCACCGCCTTAGCGTGTCACGCCGCGCATCTTCTCGGCCTTCCGATACGCATCAATCCCCCGCAGTCCAATCACGATCCTGAGCCTGTTGCCCGAATCATCTGTCACCGCGCGCGAGGCAAAGAGTCGCGGTTTATGGCAACGACGTGTGATGCGCGCGAATGTCGGGGTTTCATGAAGAGGACCGTGTGGCCCCCATGAAGAAACCCGTCAATTTGGAATTAGCACCTTGCTGATCACGTGGATGACACCGTTACTGGCACGCACGTCGGTTGCCAGAATACCCGCTGGAGAAGCCGTGGAGTCGGTGATGGTTAGATTGCTGTTTATCGTGATGGTTTGCGCCCCCACGTTTGCACCACCTAGCGTGAGAGTGTCTAGAGTTGGTACTGGCGTGCCAAACGGGATAGCGTTTGAAAGCACTTGTCCGGACAATACGTGGTAAAGCAGAACCGCCCGTAACTGCGCAGTGCCAAGTCCCGAAGGTGCTGCCGCAAAAGCAGCATTGGTGGGAGCAAATACAGTGAACGGTCCAGAGCCGCTAAGCGTTGATGCCAGATCGGTCGCGACCACTGCCCCAACCAAAGAGCTGAAGGTGTCGGGATTGGTCTGAGCCATCTGAACCAAATTGAGTACTCCCGGCGGTACAAGTACCTTGTCCACGACGTGGATAACGCCATTGCTTGCCTGCACATCGGCATTGGTAACTCTTGAAGTAGCGAGGACTGCATCGGGAAT
>Ga0082207_1001615_pt1 | contig 10516 bp, 6 predicted proteins | sample LakMenEpi10Aug09_FD_71540 | JGI IMG/M metagenome (GOLD analysis project Ga0082207, IMG submission 71540) | reverse complement strand
TGATTGGGCCGACCACACCCCTCCAGCGATGCCGCACATTTGGATTGTCCCTTTCGTACTTGCCGACGCTCAGTATAGCAATCCGGCGCATTGGTCCGCAACTACCGCAATCGCCCAGATCAGCGATTGGCGGCTGGCCCAGGGGAAGCTGATCCAGGGGAAGCTGATCCAGGGGAAGCTGATCCAGGGGAAGCTGATCCAGGGGAAGCTGATCCAGGGGAAGCTGATCCAGGGGAAGCTGATCCAGAGAAGACCGGGGTGTAAGGGACCATGCGAGCCGTTCGCCAAGCTTCCGGTTTGAGGGCTTGCGGCTGTCTGGTTTCTGGCTGTCTTGTTGGTGCGTTGGGTTCCTCGGTCCCGACATAACTTGGAGCAAAGGGAATCGGGTTACTATTGGACTTGAGGATCGCGATCTGCTTGCGAATGTTTGAGAGATCTTCTTGGATTGCATCGAAGTCTTCTCGGCTGGCCGTCAGGCTCAGGCAACGTTTCTGCTCGTTCGATTCGTTCGGGGGAGCAGACCAGTCGCTCTTGGAGGACATCGAGGCCCGCAGCGCCAAGGCTTCGGTCGACTCTTGTTGGGCTTCGATCATCGCAAGTTGGGTTTGCAACTGCTGGTTGTGTTGGAGCAAAAGCTCGTAGCGTTGGGCGTACATCGCTCGCTCGGCGGCCAGTTGCTGGCTCATTTCCAAGCGGACGGAGTTTTGGGCATGCGCGACGATGTAGGCGACCAGGGTGCTTGCCGGCAGTGTGACTTGCACATCGCTCAAGGATCCGAAGAGGTTTGGATGCGGGAGTTCTAAACTGGGATACGGATGGTTGGGATACGGCTCGCTGGGGTATTCATCGATGGGATACTCTTGCAGGACGTAATCGGGGTGGAGTTGATTAGGGTCGAGCTGGTTCGGATGCAGATGCATTGATCCGAGGGGATCGGCATTTTGCATGGCAAACGGGAAGTTTGTTGGGATGGGTGGCGCGACGGGAGCTACTTGGATCTGTTCCTGGTTGGGGTTTCCAGCGGAGGCTTCGTCGGGATCCAAATAAATCTCACCGGTGGTGCTTATTGCTGGATCTGAGCTTACTGCGGGATCTGTGGGACACTGGGGGGCTGAGGATTTGATTTGCGATGCCGGAAGGACGGCTTCGAGTTCGATCTCGGGCACGACGCCATGGATTGCGAGTTTCGCGGTGACGCGACGTGGATTTTTCATCCAATCCGAAACCCATTGGGCCAGGGTGATGTTGGAGGCTTCTGTGGTTTTTTCGCGCGGGGCGTTCGCAAGTGGTTTTGCGGGTGGCTCTTCTTTGTTTTCTTCGCACGGGCAGGGTTCCTGCGCTGCGGCACCTTTCCGGGTCGACGCATCATCGCTTGGAATGGGTTGGTCCAGCGCGAAGGCATGGACCGAAGTGCTTGCTGCTGTGCTTGCGAGAGCAACACCCAAGGCAACAGCGACAAGCCCGCGACGGGCCCGGGTAGTAGTTGCCCGTGTACCGGCTGCTTGAAGCTGAGTTGTCGAACCGTGCAATAGCGCATCCATGCGAAAGACTCCTATCCTGCCGTTGAACCTCGAATGACCTTGGGGACATCCACCGAGCGGACTCTACCAAATCCACCGGAAGCAAACAAAGATCGATCTAGGACTTATGAGGCATTGATCTGGCTCTTTCCGACTGGAAACGGTTATTCTCGGCACCTGAGCCCACGATAACCCACGATAGCCCACGATCGATCGCTCGATCGAACGAGCTGTCGAGGCGATCGGTAGGAAGGGCAAAAATGCTAGCAAACGTCAAGACCAAGGATTGGGATAGCGATGCGAAGAGTTCGATCCAAACAGAAGCACGATGAGAGCTTGGCGAAAGTTCACAGCAATGGCGCATCGAGTCGACCGACCCGCAGGGGTTCGAAGTGGAAAAAGCGACTTGCCATCGGTGGACTTTTGACACTGGGTTTGGTGGCCGCCGCGCCGACGATAGCTCTGAGGCAGCGAGCTTGGTTGCTCGAGCAGATCAATCAGCGATCCGGGCTTGCGCCGATCCAGGTCGATTTAGCGCAATTGCAGGGGGGCTGGCTTCAGTCGTTTGGAGTCCAGGGCTTGAGGTTGGTCGACGATCGGGGTTCGGAGCTTGTGAAGATCGGATCGATCGACACGGAGTTGACGCTTTTTTCTTTGTTGACCAATTACCGGCGGCTCGGGACGATCACGTTGCGGGAGGTGGCCGTGGCGGTGGATGTCCATCCGGGAACGACGAGTCTTGAGGAGGCGATCAAGCCATTGTTGCAGGGGACGGGTAAGCAGGAGCCGGCCGTTAGCGGGTCTTCGTCGGCGGAATTCTCCGGACGGATTCGCATCGCTGGAGCGGCAGTGCAGGTTCGCGACACGGTCGACCAGACGGCTTGGGCCTTGCGTGTGAGCGAGGCGGACATACCGATCCCGACGGCTCAGCAGCCGATACCACCGATGACGCTTGTCGGAGATTTGATGCAGACATCGGCGGCACCTGGGCAAACGATGGCAACTGGACAGTTCACGTTGCGGACCGAGCCTATTGCGCCTGGGATGACGAGTTTGGCGGCGGCCAATCTGCCGTCGTTGCGGATGACGGTTTCGACGCAAGGTCTGCCGTTGCAATGGATGAGTTTGGTCAAGCGTCGGTTGCCTGATTTCCCGATCGATCAGCTCGATGGAGAGGCGACGGTACAGGCCGATGTGGAGTACACTGGACCTCAGGCGTTGACGGCGTTTGTCAAGACAGCGCAGTTGGATCGGCTTCGGATTGCCGCGCCGAGTGTGTTAGGTGAGCGAGGAGCTGGGATCGAGCAGATCCGTCTGAGCGGCGACATCAGTTGGTTTCAAAACCGGATCAGCACCAACAGTTCGAAGCTCGAATGCGATTTTGGGACGGTGGTATCGAAGGCCAACATTGCGATCCCGTCGAAGCTTCCGGCGTGGAATCGACCTTGGCTCGAGGACTCGGAGTTCGATGTCCAGGGGACAATCGATCTGCCAAGGCTTGTGGCTGTCGCGCCGGATTTGCTCAAGACGCAGGATCAGGTTCGATTGCTCGCGGGCAATGCGACCTTGAGTCTTTCTCAGAATCGAGGAGAGGCTGGCCCCGAGGCCGGCGGGATTCCTTCGAGCAGTTATCAAGTCAAGCTTGGGAATCTCCAGGCGGACATGCAGGGCAAGCGGATCGAGTGGGACCAAGCTTTATCGGCAGGCCTAGATGTATCGGGCAATGCGCAAGGGATTCCGAGCTTGCGATTGTTTTGCAATTCGGAGTTTTGCCAAGTCGAGGGGGCTGGCGATTTGCTCGACGGGAGGCTCACCGCCCAGCTCGATTTGGACAAGATGGAGCAGAGGTTGTCTCAGTGGTTTGTATTGCCGCTTGAGAGTTTGACCGGTTCGGCGCAAGCCGCCGTGGCTTGGAAGCTCAATGAGGGGAATCGGTTGGCGACGAGCGGATCGCTCAGGACGACTCAAATGCGAATCGTGCATCCTAATGGGCGGCTCGACGAACCAGCTTGGGATGGGGATTTTAGCACCGTCGCGCAGCTCGATGGCATGACGATCCTGCAGCTAGATCGGATCCAAGCGAATTTGAAATCCGATCAGGAGTCGTTGCAATTCCAGGTACTCGAGCCGATCGCCATCTCGAGCGCACCATCGGGGCTCGGGCCGAGTACGGCACCCATGACGCTCAAACTAACCGGGGACTTGGAACGCTGGCAACGAAGAGCTCAAATGTTCGCAGGAGTCGATCCTGGATTGTCCGTCGCTGGCAAAATCGCTTTGGATGTCCAAGGTGCGATCGATGCGAAGCATGTCGAGATCGCGATGGTCGATTGGGTCTCCGAGCCGTTTGGGCTCACCAGCGGCGCGACGACCCTCCAGGAATCGCGAATGGTTGGAAAGTTCCAAGGCAAATTCGACAGCAGCCAGTTGGCGAATCTTCAGGTCGATAATCTCTTGGTCAGGGCCGATTCGTTTGCCATCCAGGCTCAGGATCAGGCTGTCGGGAGCAACGCAGCGAGCCGCAAGGGCCAAGCGGCCTTTCGGGTCGACCCGAGCCGTTTGATCGCTTCGCTTCAAACCGAACAGACCGGAGCTGTTGGAGCGGCTGGAGCTGTTGGACCGACCGGAGCGGCCTCGACGCCGATCCGCATCACCGGAGACGTGACCGGGCAGATGGACTGGACGCTCGATCCTAAGGAAATTCAGTGGCATTTAGTGACGCAGGCCAAGGATCTGCGGGCATTGCAGACGACGCTCCAATCGCGTAATCCGAATCAGCTCGTCAGCACGGCTACGGCTCCGAGTTCCGAGAGCTTGTTGTGGGAGGAGCCCCAAGCGGTTATGACCGTCGACGGTTCGTATCGATTCGCCGATGGTCAGCTCCAATTGCCACAGATCCTCCTTCAGACCGAATGGCTAGCTTATGGGGGAGCAACGCAGATGAGCCAACAAGCAGGCGCGACGGTCGTCCAGACCCAAGGGAGCGTGACCTACGATGCGGCGCGAGCCGCCGAGCGGCTGCGACCTTATACCGGCGGGATGCTGGCTGCGACCGGGCAGAAAACGCAACCTTTGGAGGTGACCTGGCTCAGCGCACCGAATCGCAAATGGACCGAGTCGCTTACGGCCCGTTCGAGCATCGGCTGGGACAGCGCCAATGTCGTAGGTATCGATATCGGAGGGGCAGATATTCCCTTGGTCATCGAAAACGGTCGGTTTGCTTCCAAGGCGGAGTTTCCTGTTTCCCAAGGTGTGTTGCGATGGAATCTCGACGGCGATTTGACCGCCGAGCCGATGGTTTTCCGTCAAACGCAGCAGCGCGTCATCGAGAATGTTGCCATCACACGGCAGATGTGCCAAGGGTGGCTCAAGTACGTCACACCGTTGCTGGCCGATGTGACGAGCGTCCAAGGGAATCTCACGCTCGATATCGATCGGGCGGAAGTGTACCCTACCGAGTCGTTTCGTCAGACGGTCGAGGGACGGCTCTATGTCCATGGAGCCAACGTCGGTCCCGGCCCGCTTGCCGATCAACTCCTCGCGTTGGTCACTCAGATTCGAAATCTGCGTCGAGGTGCCGGTGCGAGCGATGCAGGGGGCCAGCCGACGAGTTGGCTGCAGTTGCCCGAGCAGAACATCGCCTTTGCGGTCGATCGCGGTCGGGTGACTCACAAGGACATGAAGATACAAGCCGGGGATGTGCTGATTACGACCTCCGGATCTGTCGGGCTCGACGGAAGCTTGGAGCTCATCGCGGGCGTGCCGATCCTCAAGGAGTGGGTCGATAAGACACCGGCATTGCAGCCGTTAGCGGGCCAGATGATTCAGATTCCGATCCGAGGAAATGTCTCGCGACCGCAGCTCGACAGCAGCGGGATGATCCAACTCGGCCAGCAACTTGCGACCAGCGCCTTGGCCGGCGCTGCGCAAAAGCAGATCGACAAGGGGCTCAACAAGTTGCTCGGTCCGTTGTCCAACACGCTTGGCCCTTTGCAACCTTTGGGGGGAGGTGCTAGCGGCGCGTCGGGTGGTTCTCAGTTTCCGATGCCGAGTCTGCCGGGATTGCCGAACCTACCTAACTTGGGGATCCCAGGCTTCGGCAATCCATTTGGTCCGGCTCCTGCGGCAGCGGCACCTGGAGTACCGGGAGCTGGATTGCCGGCGCCGGGAGCTGGAGTACCGGGAACTGGATTGCCGCCTGCGGGTGTGCAGCCGGGGAATTAGCCAAGGGGGGGTTATGGGTGTTGAAGTATGGTCAGATGGCGAGTTTTCTTGGCTTGAAAGTTCGCTGAGCTAGATGTCTGCGGAGCTTGATTTCTGCTGAGCTAGGTTTCCGATTATCGATCGGGGTTCCACTCGGGGAATTTTTCGAGTTGTTGTTTTAGGGCGGCTCGTGCGCGGTTCAATCGGGACCGAACCGTACCGATGGAGATTTTGAGGACTTCGGCGATGTCTTCGTAGGCGAGGTCTTCCATTTCGCGAAGCACCAGGATCGACCGGTGATCTTCGGACAGCAGGGCCAGGGCTCGGTGGACGAGTTGGATGTCTTCGTTGCGGCTCATGCGCAGGTCGGGTCCATCGCCATCGAATTCGGGTTCAGCGCCGGAGTTTTCGCGAGACTCGTCGAGGGACTGGTGGTTTTTGCGGCGTCGGCGTCGAGCCAGTGCGAAGTTGAATGCGATGCGGTAGAGCCAGGTGAAAAAGCGGCTATTGCGTTGGAATGTATCGAGCTTGAGGTAGGCTTGGATGAACGATTCCTGGACGACATCTTCGGCTTCGTCGGCGCTGCCAACGACGCTGATCATGGCCGTGTAGAGTCGGTCCTGGTAGCGGAGTACCAAGGTTTCGAAGGCAGTGCTTTTTCCGGCGAGTGCCAACTGGATCAGTTCGTCTTCGTCGTTCACTCTTTGGATCTAAGGGGACAGAAGGAAAAGTAGGGTGGAAAGGAGGACCTTCAGAGCTTTGTCCAATGATGAATTATATTTGGAAAATTGTCGCGAGGAATTCCCCGCAAACCGGCGGTATTTCCAGGAAAACCTGGATCGCCTGGGGAATTTGGCTACTCGTACCGCAGGGCGTCGATCGGATCGAGCTTGCTGGCCCTCCAAGCCGGGTAGAAACCGAATCCTATTCCGACGCAGGCCGAGAAGATCAAGCTGATGAGGGCAGCCCAGTAGTTGACGATGATCGGCCAGTCCCGACCGCTTGAAAGGGCGTTGATGGCCATGGTCAGACCGACCGAGCCGAGGATGCCGAGGGTCACGCCGACGATTCCTCCGACGACCGACAGAAGCATGGCTTCGACCAAAAACTGCATGAGGATGTCTTGGGGCCGTGCTCCGACGGCCATACGGATTCCGATTTCCCGGGTTCTTTCGGTGACCGAAACGAGCATGATGTTCATGATTCCAACACCTCCGACGACCAGGGAGATCCCGGCGATCGAGGCGAGCATGGCCGTAAGGGTTCCGGTGACGATCCCAAAGGCGCTTGCGATCTCGGTGGTATTGGCGACTTGGAAGTCAGGGGGTTGGCCCATGGAGATGCGGTGACGATCCATCATCAATGATTCGATTTCTTGTTGGGCGACGGTCATCAGTTCGGTCGAGCGGGCCGAGGCTAGAGCGACATCGACGTTGTTGAAGTTCGAGCCTTGGAGTCGTTTTCGGACGGTGGTAAAGGGCATCAGAACGACGTCGTCTTGGTCATCCCCGACGATGTTGGCACCTTTGCTGACCAGGACCCCGACGATTTCGAAGGGGATGTTTTTGATACGGACGTTTTGACCGATGGGGTTTGCGGTTTGGAATAGTTTTTTGACGACAGTCGCACCGACGACGCAGACTTTATTGGCGTTGTTGATGTCGCCTTCGGTAAAGAAGCTGCCCGAATCGACCTGCCAGTTGCGGACCAGCAAGTAGTCTGAGCCGACACCGACCAGATCGCGGGGTCTCCAGTTGTTGTTTCCGCTGATGACCTGGCCGACGGCTCCGACCAAGGGGCTTGCGGCAAGCACACTGGGGCACTCGCGTGCGATAGCCGTTACGTCCGAGACGGTCAGCGAAGGGGTCTGTCCGGTACGTGCCCCGCGGGCTTGTCGGCTACCTGGGGAGATAACGATGACGTTGGTGCCGAGGTTTTTGAATTCACCTTGGACCAATTCGCTGGCGCTTGTCCCGATCGAGACCATGGCGGTGACTGCGGCGATTCCGATGACGACCCCGAGGATGGTCAGACCGGCCCGCAGCTTGTTCTTGCCAAGAGCTGCGATGGCGATTCGAAGGATGTTTGTAAACGTCACAGATTAGGGGGCCTTAAAAGTTCGGATTACAAAGCAGCGCCTCGTCGTGTAGTTAGTTTACTCAATATTTCCTGGTAGAGGAGTTCATATTTCTTCATCTGCGCATGGAGGTCGAAGTTCTCCTCGACCCGTTTTCGGTTGAAAATCCCCAGGCGTTCGAGGTTTAACGGGTTTTGAGCAAGTCCGATCAGGAGTTTTTCCCAAGCATCCCAATCGTCTCGGGGTGCAGATTGTTCGTTTAGGGAACTCCCTAGCAGGTCCTCGATCCCCTCGACGTGCATGGTCGCAATGGGTAGGCCGACCGCCATGGCTTCGAGCACCACGTTGGGCATCCCTTCGTAACGGGTCGGTAGCAGGAGCAGTTCCGATCTGGCCATCCAGTCGAGGACATCGGCGCGACGACCGAGCCGTTCAACGCGGTGTGCCAGGGGCGAGTGTTGGGCCCATTGGGACCAAGCCTTGGCCCAGGATCCATCGCCGATGAGGACCAAGCGATGTTCGGGGAGGGCCTGGAGGATCGCGGGTGTTCTCTCAAGGAGCACGTCGATCCCTTTTTGGGGTTCGAGCCGTCCGACGAACAGGAGGATTTTCTCGCGCTTAGCCGATGCGGGAATAACGTCCAGGTCGATGCCATTGGGGATCACAGCCAATTGGTCTGAGTCGAAGCCTTCGTATCGCGAGGCCCATCGGGCGACCTCATGGCTCACACAGACGACTTTTTTTGGATAGCAGCGCCAGAACCAAGCCAAACGGCTGCGCCAGCGTCGAGGTTCGACGACTCGGACCCCTGCGACCTGAGGGATTTGGTGTTTGGAGTAGCACCAGGCCCCCAAGAGGTTTGCATGCCAGAGGAAGGATTGGACCAGATCGGGTGGATCGCTTCGGATCCATTGCACGAGTCGCGAGTGTGCCCAGGGGAGTTGGTAGGATTTGCTAGCGTTTAAGAAAACCGTTTGGATTTTAAGAGCTCTCAGATGTTCGTAGAGGAGCGAATCGACGCGAGTCGTTGGAGCCGGCGCGATGGAGATGACGCGGACGGAGTGTCCGTGTGCTTGGAGATAGCCAGCGAGTTCTGCGCAGCAGCGTTCGGCGCCTCCTGTGTAGAGTTCGGTGATGAGCAGATCGATTTTCATTTAGCTGCGGGGTAAGTACGAATCGGGATCAAACTCGTGTTGTGCTTGAGGGTCTCAAGAGGCTAAAGACATTCTTTGGCGATTCCGGAGTTTTCGGTGCGTGGGCCGCCCTGCGCGTTACGGAATAGCTTAATCGATGGTTCTAGGGTTTCCCAAGCATGGAGGCTAGGGATGTTCCGAAACTCCGGCCTGCACGGGCTATGGATCTTGGTTTGGATGACGGCGGCGATTGGCTGCGAGGAGGTGGAGGATATCCGTGCTCGCGTCGGTGTTGGCGTCGGTGTTAGCGGTGGACCGGATTCGGCCACTGCGATGGTATTGCCGCCGACCGGATCGACCGGATCGATGGCGCAGAGTGGTGGTCCGACGCGGGCGATGAGTTCGATGCGTCCATCGGATGCGAGTGGAGCTTTAGGGGTCCCGAATCGGACGCAGCAGACGATATTGATTGCAAGTTTCAACATTCAGGCTTTTGGGGTCAAGAAAGTGACCGATCCGGTGGTGGTGGATCGGATTGTAAGGATTTTGCGATTATTCGACGTTATCGGTATCCAGGAGGTGCGCGCGACGGACCAAACGGTATTGCCTCAGTTGATTCAGATGGTCAATTCGCAAGGGGCCCGATACGACTACATTTTGGGGCCTCGATTGGGTCGAACGGATTCCAAGGAGCAGTATTGTTACGTTTATGACACGACACGGATTCTATCGAGTCCGTCGGCCAGTTACACGGTTAACGACACGGCGGACTTATTGCATCGCGAGCCGTTGGTAGGCCGATTTGCCACGCGTGTACCGGCGGGCTATCCACCGTTTACATTTTCGTTGATGAACATTCACACCGATCCTGGTGAGGTCAAGCAGGAGTTGCCGGTCATGCATACGGTGTTGCAAGTGGTCCGGGAGTATGAGTGGTCGACGGCCCGGGAGGACGATGTGATGATGATGGGTGATTTGAATGCAGCGCCGTCGAAGTTCGGAAATTTAGCGCAGGTGCCTGGGATTTACTGGGTGATTAGGGACCAGCCGACCAACACACGACGCACAGAGTTGTACGACAACATTCTGTTTGACCGAGGTCCCACCAACGAGTTTGTGGGGCGAGCAGGAGTATTGGACATGTCGACGCTCTATGGGATATCGATGGAGGAGGCGTTGAAGGTTTCGGATCACAATCCGATTTGGGCGGAGTTCAGCATTGTCGAGCAACCTTCGGCTTATAGCACCCCAGGAAGTGGGGTCATGGCCAACCAGGGTTACGGATCGGCGCGTTAGATTTTTCGTACCCTAGATCGGGTCTGCTAGGCAGACGCAGTGAAGTCGTTCCGTGCGTTTTAGCAACGGCGGCGCATCGACTTCATCGATCGCTCATGCGCGGCGGGAGATCCGAACTTCGCCCCGAAGTGCGCCCATGATTTCTCGACGGCTTGGGCGATGTCCGGCGTCTTGCAGGCGGTCTTGCCGTGGTCGACGGTCACTTCGCCGATTCTCTTCGCCGCAGCGAGCACGGCCTTACGCATCGCGGCGCTTCGACCGCCAATCGTGATCAGCGTCCGGTTCAT
>Ga0082207_1001614_pt1 | contig 10517 bp, 5 predicted proteins | sample LakMenEpi10Aug09_FD_71540 | JGI IMG/M metagenome (GOLD analysis project Ga0082207, IMG submission 71540) | reverse complement strand
CGGCTGCTTGCAACACTTCTGATCTTTGGCCGGCAGACCGATCGTGAACCGGAGGCGGTGCTCCAGGGGTTCGCGACCGACATCGAGCAGGCCCGGCCCGCCGTCGAGGAGGCGCTGGGTTGCACATTTGGTGCCGAGATGACGACGGAGTCGATTCCCGCGGTCACTCCGACGAACTGGCTGATGGGTTCGCAGTTCCGGATGAAGCCGCCCACGGCCGCCCCGGCCCCTGCCCCAGCCGGGCAGCCCTCCGTCTTCGACTCGCTGCTCGACGAGCAGCGGCAGGCGCTCTGGGACCGGTTCCTCGCCGTCTGGCCCGACACGCCGCTGCCCGAGTTGCTCGGCAAGACACCGCGCGAGGCCCTCCGCGACCGCCTGGCCGCGCGTCGAGTCGAGGCGCTGGTGAGCGAGGGTGAGGCAACGTCCCGGCGGCCTGACGCCTCGGCGGCATGGACCGCCCTGCGGGAGCGGCTCGGCATCGCACCGCCGGCGACCATCGAATCAGCCCATCCCTTCGAAGACGCCGTGCCGCCGCTGCGGTGGCACCGGCTCGACATGGCGAAACTCTCGATCGACGAACTCCGGGGAGTTCTGGTGACGTCTCTCGACGCCGGCTTCGAAAAGGCGGCAGGGCTTGCAGCCGAGGCGCTCGCTGCTCGGTCGGATGCCACGCCTGCCGATCGCTGGGAGGCTCTCGGCGTGCTCGAGGAGCGTGCCACGTCAAGCGTCCGCAAGCTCGAGATCCTCGCCCAGCTTCGCGACATCGCCAAGACGCTGAAGGCCAACGACGGCATGCTCGACGTGGCAGAGCTCCGCGTGCGGATGCAGCGTGGTGACGAGGCAGACGCGGTGCGACTGCTTGAGCACGTGCGCCGCGAGCACAGCCGCGATCAGCAGGTGATTCAGGCCTTCGCCGAGGTGCTGATGGAGGCGGGCGTGGACCTCTCGGCCATCGCCGGACGCTCCATGCCCGGCGGCGCAGGCGGCCCCGCCGCCGGTGCCGCGCTCCCCGCGTCCGCGCCGGCCGCTGAGGCAGGCAAGCTCTGGACGCCAGGCGGCGAGTCGTCGACATCGGCTGGCGGCGAGAAGAAGGTCATCTGGACGCCAAACTGACGGCCCATGGCGCAGAGGCCCTTCGACGAGGCGGCGATGCGACGGGCGCTCGAACTCGCGGCCCGCGGTCGCGGCTTTGTGGAGCCGAATCCGCAGGTCGGTGCTGTCGTTGTCAGGGACGGCGAAATCGTTGGTGAGGGCTGGCACGAGCGGTTTGGCGGACCGCACGCGGAGGTCGTGGCGCTGCACGCCGCCGGCCCCAAGGCCCGCGGCGCCACGCTCTTCGTCACGCTCGAGCCCTGCTGCCACCATGGCAAGACGCCCCCCTGCACCGACGCCATTCTCGCAGCAGGGGTCGCCCGCGTGGTCGTCGCCACAGGCGATCCATTTCCGGCGGTCGCCGGCCGCGGCGTCGAGACGCTTCGCGCGGCCGGCCTCGACGTTGAGACAGGCCTACTCGCCGCCGAGGCCGAGCGGCTCACGGCACCGTTTCGCACGCTCGTCGCGCGGGGCCGTCCTTGGGTGATCGCCAAGTGGGCGATGAGCCTCGACGGCCGGCTCGCGGCCGCACCGGGCCAGGACCGCTGGATCTCTTCGGGTGCGTCGCGGGCACTCGTCCACGACCTGCGGAGCCGCGTTGATGCGATCGCCGTCGGCATCGCGACAGCGTTGGCCGACGATCCGCTGCTGACGGCCAGGCCCGTGGAGGGATCCGCGGCCGGCCCTCGGCAGCCGCTGCGGATCGTGCTCGACGGCCAGGCTCAGCTGCCACTCACGAGCAAGCTCGTGCAGACGGCGAGACAACTACCGGTGCTTGTCGCCGTCGGACCGCAGGCGCCAGGCGACCGGCTGTTGGCGCTCGAAGCGGCCGGCTGTGAAATCTGGCAAGGCAACGGAGCCGACCACGCCGCTCGAACGGCGGAACTCCTCACCGAACTCGGACGGCGGCGGCTGACGAACCTGCTCGTCGAGGGTGGGCCGACGCTCCTTGCCGGGATGTTCGCCGCCGATCAGATCGACGAAGCGTGGGTCTTCGTCGCGCCGTTGATCCTCGGAGGCGGCTCGGCCGGCGGCTCGCCCCCCCTTCCGGACGTGCCCCGACTCGCGGTCGAAGACGTGTCGTTCCCCGGTGGCGACGTGCTGATCCGCGGCACGATTGGTGCGCCGAGGATCACTTCGCCGGCGTGTCTCGGATCACGTTTTGCCAGTGGGTGACCAGGGCGTCTCCTTGGAACGACGTCTCGGCCGCAGCCGCCCGGAGTGACTTCGCCGCGGCGAGCACCACCCGCACGTGCTCCAGCACCTCCTTCGCCTGCTGGTTCTCATCCGCCGCGGTCAGCTCGACCTCCGGATCGACGACACCATCCCGCTCCTGCACGCAGCCGTAGCGAGTCAGGTAGGTGACCCACGGCTCGAGGGCATCGATCACCCCCGCGACATCGAAAGCCATCGCGGATGCGAGTGGCTCGTCGAACTTGGCAAGCTGCGAGGCCGTCTCGAGTCGGCTTTCCACGAGCATCCGCCCGGCCTGCTTGGGCGCCATCGAGAAGACCGCCACCTGCTCGCCCACGCCGATCGCCGGGCGAATCTGCTCGTCGAGGCGGCTATTGAGGAGCTTCCACGACCACACCGAGCCTTCGTCCACCTTGGCCTTCTCGGGCTCGGGAATCCGGTAGCCCTCGGGAACCGATCCGGGATCCATCTGCCGAAGGGCTTCGGTCAGTTCGTCGCCGAGCGCGAACAAGTCGCTAAGGCCCTCGCGGAACAGCTTTGGATCGTCGAGCGATACCACCACCGCCGGCTCCACGAGGGGAAGCGGTTCGGCCGAGGGCGGCAGTTCCCCTTGGAGCCGTTTCGTCCGCCCCTTGGAGTCGAACACCAGGCCAACCTGGCCGTCGGCCAGCGACTTCGCGATCTTGTCACGGAGGATGGCCGCGAACTTCACTCCCAGCGGCGCGACGTGCTCGGAAAAGGCGTCGAGTTTCTCGCGCTCATCGATCCCCATCTCACCGCGACCGTGCTTCTGGACGAGCGCCCACGCCCCGCGAACGAGTTCAACCACCGCGTCGATGCCCTCCGGGTCGCTCTTCATCCTGGAAACCATCACCCCGAGGGGCGCACCGCCGGCATGCTCAAGCACATCGAGTCGTTTCGCGCCGTCGAACGGCTGGTTCCGCGCCCAGTTCCAGGAATAGCCCTCGTAACCCCGCTCGGCGAGGAACGAGAAGGCCATCCACGGGCCAGGCTCCGGCAGCCGCTTCCCCCATTCGTCGACGACCTTGTCCGCAAGCCCGCGAAAGTCTTTCTTGGCCTCAGCCGTCACGCCCGACGATTCGTCGAGTTGGTTGACGACCCCAAGGAGTGACTCTATGTCGGACCGCGATGAGTTCACCGCGTCGCAAAGCGACTCGCTCATGTAGGAGATGCCGGTGAGCCGCTTGTCGCCGTGCTCCGCGAGCGGCGCGAAGGCCGGCAGCGTGAGGACTCCCTTTCGTCCCCCGTTCGGCAGGGCAAGTTTGTCAAGGTGGTCGGCCGAGTCGCCCAGCGACACGATCACCCAGTCGCCCACGAGCCCGACCGCGAGCACGACGTCGAGCTCCTGCAGTCTTCCAAAGACCTTCGCCACGCCCTCGGCATCGTCGGTGAGTTCGATGGCCGACCGCTTGAGTTCTTCCCAGGGCGCCTGTGCCCCGTCCAGCGTGAACGTCAGGATCTCGCCACCGGCGACCTTCTTGCGCGCCACCGCTTGGGCCAGATCCGGGTCGCCCTGGAGCATGAGGGTGGCGAGACCCTCCAGGCGGTTGATCTGGTCGGCGGCGATGTCGCGCTTCGTGGTCCTGAAGCCCCAGACGACATCGGGCACCACGAGCAGATCAAGGTTGCCGGCGAGCGCCGCAACAACGGCGCGGGCCTGACGGGCGGCGTCGAGCGACTCGACTTCCAAGCCGCGAACCTCCAGATCTCCGTCGTCATCCTCCTCGATCGACTCAACGACGATGTCGGCCTCGCCGCCGGTTGCCTCGCCAACGCCGGCCTGCTGCTGGGCGTCGGCTAGTTTGCGAACGAGCCGCCAGAACGACACGCACGACGGCTCGCCGTAGACGAACGTGTCGGTCGCCGCCATGTCGGCGAGGAGCTCGACGGCGTCCTCGTTTTCCGGAAGCTGCATAAACGTGTCGAACGTGGAGAACGGACTCCCGGGCGTCATCCGCTGCTCGTCGAGCGAGTCGAGGGCACGTCTGACAGCAGGGAGTTGCATGATCGACTTGAATGCGTTGCTGTTCACGATCGCGTCGTACTGCTCCCTGACCCGGAGCGACGACGAGACGAAGGCGGCATCTTGGGGGACCATCGCCACCCCAAGGCTTCCCAGCCGCGGGGTGGCGGGCTCTTCGGCCCCGGACGTAGCCGCAGCCGTGACCGCAGCAAGGCAGGCGAGCGAAACTCGGCGGACCGCCGCTCCCGACCACACCTGACGTGGTATCACCCAGAGGAATAGCGACATCATCGGCAGGCATCCTTCCCGTCGGGCCGTTCAGCCAGCCGCAACCCAGGCGCGCGGCAGGAAACCCTAAGATACGCGATCCCTCAACGGTGGGAACACCCGGTTCAACTCGACACCCCACCACCGGACACTTTCCGCCCTGCCTGGAGAACCCCGCGTGCACATCGGCACCACACTCGTCGTCGACACCTTCGCCGAGGCATTCCGCCTCCGATTCGCCCGCCTGCTCGTCACCGCCCACGACGACCATTGGCTCGACGCGGCGATCCGGGCGGCATGCGGTTACGGCACGAGCGTGATCGGCTGCGATGCCGAGGTCGGCGTCGAACGGCGAATTGCCGCGAACGACACGCCGGACGGCCGTCCAGGGGCCTCGATCCTGCTCTTCGCCTTTTCCACTGAGGCCCTCGCCAAGGCGGTTGCCAACCGGACCAGCCAGTGCTTCCTCACCTGCCCGACCACGGCGGTTTACGACGGTCTGCCATCCGAATCGGAGCGGGTGCCGCTCGGCGGCCATGTGCGGTTTTTCGGCGACGGCCGCGAGAAAACGAAGGTGCTCGATGGCCGCCGCTACTGGCGGCTTCCTGTTATGGATGGCGAGTTTCTCGTCGAGGAGACGGCGGGCGTGGCCAAGGGGATCGGCGGTGGCAACTTCATCGTGCAGGGCCGGTCGCTCGACGCCGCGCTCGACGCCGCCCGCCGGGCCGTGGCCGCGATCGAACCGCTGCCAGGCTGCATCACGCCGGTTCCGGGGGGCGTCGTCCGATCAGGAAGCAAAGTCGGGTCGATCTACGAATCGCTGAGGGCCTCCACCAACGAGGCCTTCTGCCCGAGCCTCGTGGGTCGTGAACCCACCAGCCTTCATCCCGACGCAACCGCCTGCCTGGAGATCGTGATCGACGGCTCGACGGAGCAAGCCGTAGCTGCCGCGATGGCCACCGGCATCCGGGCCGCCAGCGGGGAGGACGTGCCGGCGATCTCGGCGGGAAACTACGGGGGCGCCCTCGGGAAATTTCACTTCCATCTTCGCCAGATTCTCGCGTCGACCTGATCTCCGCCACCCTCCCGGTCAGCCGACACGACCGACTGACCTTCTCCCTGGTCGTGGGCTTTGCTACTTCCCGCACACGGCGGAGTGCGCCCCGCCGCCGCCATGAGGCCATGAGGGTTCTCGCATGTCTGAATCCATGCCCGAAGCTGTACCGGAAACCACTCCCAGGACCGCGCCCGAAGCCGTGTCGGCGACGAAGCCAGACCGCCTTCCATCGCGCCAGGATCTGGTGGTGCCTCCGCGGCCGTCGAACCTGTCGGCCATCATCGGCGTCTTTCTCTGCGCGGTGGCCGGCTTCGGCCTCGTCTGGGGGCTCGGGATCGGCCGCGGACCACGGGCGTCGAGCGACTCGCCGCCGGACGCACCGACGATGGCACGGGCACACGACTCGCACGAACCATCCCGCCCACCAGACGATGCCAGTGCCGCGGCCCGGCCGCAGGAACCCGACATGCTGCCGCTCGTCGATGAGACGGCCCCGGCGCAACCCACCGCGAGAGAAGGGCGGTGGAACAGCCGCCCCGCGGGCCACGAGACACCTTCGAACTCCGCCGCCGACGAGCGATATGGCGTGCGGCCGACATCACTCGACATGCCGGATGCCGTGCTCCCGGCATCTGGCGACGCCGCCACACCCCAGCCGCTCCCACGGTTTGGAGCAGCCGATCTTGAGCCGGTGCCTGACACGGTGATGACGGTGGCCGCCGACCTTCCTGCGGATCCGCAACCAGCCTTTCATCCGGCCGATCTCGCACCCCCGATGGAGTCGCAGTCCCCCGACCTTCCGCCGGCACCCGTCCCAGCGACGCGGGCGAACCCGGAGGCGAGCGCGTCGGGGCAGAACTCACCGCCACCAGAAAGCCTCCCCGAGGACACGGGTGACCTCGCTGCCCATGAGCCCCCTGCTCCCGTGGCGACGGCACCCATCGCCCCCGCGCCGACGAACCCAGCGGTGGCTGCCGCCTTCGGTGCCGCACCGCCGCCATTCTCCGGCCCCGCGCCGCCAGCACCGATGCCTCCGCAGCCAACGACTCCGGCGTTCATGCCGCCCCCGGCCGCGCAGCCGGCGGCCGCGATGCCTCCGATGCCGCCCCCTGTCACCGCCACCGCCGCATCCGGCGGCTTGCCGTTCGCTGCCGCCCCAGCCGTGATGCCTGGAGGACTCGCCGCTGCCGATTCCGAGCAGCCCCCGCCTGCGGCCGAAACTCCCAGACAACCGCCGCCGACCGGCCAGGGACGTCCTGGACCGATGCAGCTCGAGGGTGTGCAGACTCCGCAGGTCTCGGTCGAGAAGCGTGGCCCGCGCGAGATCTCCGTCGGCAAGCCGGCCCGCTACGAAATCGTGGTCCGCAACGTCGGCAGCGCCACCGCCCACGAGGTCGTCCTCCGCGACGCCATCCCGCAGGGTACGGCACTCGTCGCCACCACGCCTCCCGCAAGCCCCGTCACCCCGGCCTCCGGCGACGCCGACGGCGCCCTCCTCTGGTCGCTCGGCACGCTCCCTCCCGGCGGTCAGGCGGCCGTCACGATGGAGGTGATGCCTCAGGTCGAAGGTGAAGTTGGCAGCGTGGCCAGCGTGAGCTTCCGAACCGACGCCTCGGTCCGATCACGGGCCACGAAGCCCGACCTGCGAATCGAGTGCACACCACCAGAGCCCGTCCTCATTGGGCGTGACCTCCAGGTCACGGTCACCGTCACCAACCCCGGCACCGGTGTGGCAACCGGCGTGGTGCTCGAGGGATTCCTGCCCGAGAACGTCTCGCACCGCTCAGGCCGCGAACTCGAGTTCGACGTCGGCCAGTTGCGGCCAGGCGAATCCCGCACGATCGACCTGGTGCTCGGCACCCGCGGCCCGGGCGTCCATGCGGCCCGGCTTGCGGCCCGCGCCGATGGTGGCGTGGAGGTGATCCACCAGCTGCCGATCGAGGTGACGGCACCCACGCTCGAACTCGCGATCGACATGCCGCTGCGACGGTTCCTCCAACGGCCGGCGACTTGCACGGTCGCGATGACCAACGCCGGCACCGCACCGGCGCAGGCCGTGGAACTAGCGGCCCAGCTCCCGCCGGGAATGAAGTTCGTGAAGGCCAACAACGCTGGCTGGCACGACGACCGCACGCACCGCGTGCTCTGGAACCTCGAGGAACTGCCTCCGGGTGAGACGGGCTCAGTCCAGATGGTGGTCATGCCGGTCGAACTCGGCCCTCAGAAGATCGTGGCCGCAGCCCGTAGTGCCGACGGCCTCGCCGATCAGGTGTCGCACACCTGCGACGTCGAGGGCCTCGCCGCACTCTCGTTCGATGTCGTGGACAGCGAGGATCCGATCGAAGTCGACGGCGTGACCGAATACGTCGTCCGCGTCGGCAACCAGGGCACCAAGCCAACCACGGGCGTGCGGCTCGCAGCCACGCTCCTCGGTGACCTCGAGCCGGTCGAGGCCCAGGGCCCAGGCGGCCACCGCGTCGACAACCTGACCATCACGTTTGAGCCGCTCGCGAAGCTCGCCCCGGCCGAGGAAGCGGTGTTTCGCATCCGCGCCAAGGGCCGCCGTGCCGGCGATCAGCGAATCCAGGTGCAGCTCACGAGCGCCGACCAGCCCGCACCGATCACGAAGGAAGAGATCACGCGGGTGTATGCCGACCGCTAAAGCGGCACCGCTACCCCTCGTCAATCGAAGCGCACGCGGGGACAGGAAGCCCAATCGCGTGAGCGATGGGGACATGCGAGGGGTTGCCCATGCTCCGAGAGCCGGCGTTGGCGGCAAGCGAAGGCAGGATGCCGAGAGCGCAGCCGGCATCGAGTGAGCGGAGGGCAGGATGCCCGACGCGAACGTCCGGCGACGGGGCATGGGCAGCCCCGAGCCGCCGCGATGGATAGACACAGGTTGAAAACCTGTGCTACGGGGGGAGCCCCGAGCGCAGTGCGAAACGGAAAAACACACAGGTTGACAACCTGTGCTACGTGGGGAGCCCCGGGCTCCCTACTGTGTCTCGACGGTGAAGATCTGATTCCACGCCCGGCCATCGCTGCCGGCGATGTGACGCACGTAGGCGATCCGCCTCCCGTCGGGCGAAATCACGCAGGCCTCCGGCCGCGGCGCCGACCCGTTGCGAACTGTCGGCGTGAGCCTGGTCACCGCGCCGCTGTCGGCAGCGACGAGACAGACGCTGCCGTCGATGACGCACGCGAGGTGCCGGCCGTCGGGACTCCAGGAAAACGCACTGGCGATGCTGGTCGCACCGTACGTCACCTGCCGCGGCTGACCGCCGGCGGGATCCACGGTGAAGATCTGGACGATACCGGCGTCATCCCGCATCAGAAACGCAATTCGCGACCCGTCCGGACTCGATCGTAGCCAGTGCCGCGGCCCCTGAATGCCCGGATGCTGCCGGTCGGCCGTGAACGTCAGCCGCCGCTGCGTGACGCCGCGCGGCGGCGCGGGCCGCGTGACGGCCGTGCCGGCAATCGGCCCGTCGCCCGCGATGGAGAGCGCGGCAAGATCGTCGGGAAGGTCGAGGACGAACACCTCGCTGATCGTCACACCCGTGGCGGTCACGACGTCGCTCTGGAAGGCAATCGCCCGCCGCTGCCGCGAGCCGTCGGCGCGGACGTAGCCATTCGTGCCGATCCAGGCCTCCTCGAATGCCCTCGAGATCTCGTCGCTGCCCGGCCGCGGCGCATCGGTGAGTCGCGATGCGAGCACCGTGAAGGCAGAGCCGTCGTGGTTGCGTGGGTGCGTCTTCGGCACCAGGATCGGCCTCCCGCAGACGCTCACCCCCACGCAACGAAGGCTCTGCTCCGCATTGGTCCCGGCCGCTGCCGCCGCCTCGAGCACCGCATCCTCGTAGGTGAAACACACCGCGGCACCATCGGGCGAGAACACGTGCACGTGGCTGCCACCGCGGAGGGCGCCGGCCGTGAAGGGAGGCGTAAGATCGCGGGCATCGAGGTTTTCCGTCACGCCGGGCCGCGACGCCCACACCACGACACCCTGGCGGCGGGCAGGCCCGTACGTCCAGTCGGGCGTCGGCGACTCCGGCCCGAGGATGAAGGCAACCCGATCATCCACTGGGCTCGACGTCACCACGCCGCAGCACGCGCCGTGTCGCGACTCATAGAGCACCTCAACCCGGCCGGTCTCCACATCGACCCGCTCGATCCGGGTGCCGTCGAAGGTCGAACCATCGGCCGCGGAGCGGGTGTCGTAGACGATCCACCGCGAATCGGGCGACCAGACGCCGAAGTTCGTGAGCACGTGGCCGTGAGGGGCGGCGGTGATCTGTCGCGGCTCGGGCATGAACAACCGCTCCCGACGGGTGAGCCGGTCGAGCCCGACCGGTCTTCCTACGACCTGAGGACGGCGTTCACGCGACGGCCACACTCGGCGACCACACCGTCGACGATCCGGCCGGCCTCGTCGCCGGAGAGCGTGCCGGCGGCGCTGCGGAGGGAGAGCGCCACGACAAAACTCTTGCGGCCCGCGCCGAGGCGGTCGGCGTCGCGCCAGACCTGCACGAGCCGGCAGTCCTCCAAGACGGCCCCCGCCGCCGCGCCAATCGCAGCCTCGACGTCGCCCCACGACACGCCCTCGTCCACCACGAGGTTCACGTCCCGCTGCACGGCGGGAAAATCACTCGGCTTCACGAGCGGCCGCTCGATCGAGGCCGCGAACGTGAGCCGGTCGAGACGCACCTCGGCGGCCGATACCGGGCCCGGCAGACCGAGGCGTCCGGCGACGTCCGCGGCCACCTCGCCCACGACCGCCACCCGTTCAGCGGCGCGGCCGGATCGCTCGAGTACCACCTCGGCGGCACGGCCACGCGCGAACGGAGCAAGATCGATGGGCCGATAGCCGAGACGAAATCCGGCGCCGTCGAGACCCAGTCCGGCAAGCACGACGTCACACAG
>Ga0082207_1001613_pt1 | contig 10520 bp, 6 predicted proteins | sample LakMenEpi10Aug09_FD_71540 | JGI IMG/M metagenome (GOLD analysis project Ga0082207, IMG submission 71540) | reverse complement strand
ACCGGGCGATGCGAAGAGGCTCGACGTCTCCTCGGCCAGTTCGGGGACCATCATACGACGTTCGCTCAAGATGGAGATCAAGCTGTCTTGAATTTCAGGCAAGCAACGGGTGACTTCCTCGAATCGGACGACTCGACCGGTTTTCATCCCGTTGTATACAGGAGAAGGCACGAGGGCTTCGGGACACGGCCCCCGATCAAGAAGCATCGCGTAATTCCAGCCGTATCGGATTTGATCCTCGGTGGTGCCAGCGGTGCCTTGGATGGTCAGGTTACTGGTCCCACTTATCGCAACGGCGAGTAGCTCACCGAGCATGGATTTCGCAGTTCCAGGTTCGCCGACGAGCAGCAACCCTCGCTCACCAGCAAGCGTTACAACGCAGCGTTGGATCAAGTCTCTTGGACCGACGAATTTCTGGCTGATAGAAATCGCTTTGGCTTTGCTTGTACCGATCTTTTGCCCATCGGTACCGCAGATAAAGTCCACCACCGCTTGTGGTGAAAGACTCCAACCTTCAGGGCGTTCGTTGTTATCTGCAGCTTGCAATGCAGCCAATTCATCGCTGTAGCGAACTTCGGCAGGTGGTAATTGAACGGCTTTAGGTTTCTTAGACATGCTCATTTCTTCTTGGGCTTGGTCGTCTTGATAGGAGCTTCGGTATAAGCAGGCCGATCGCCATCTAGCCAACGTTTCCAAGCTCGTTGGAAGAGTGAGGCGATGGAACCTTGAGGTACGATCTTCTCCGCCGATCCTCCCCGTAAGGACTCTGTGTTTTCGTATCCGTAGAGCGCAAGTTTCCAAGTTTCAATCGGAAGGTTTGGGGCCTTGAGGGCTTCCCATCCCCCGGGCAAGAAGTGCTCTCGGCCCGCGCGTTCCCGTTTCGCTTGAAGCACGAACTCCTTCGCGACCAATTGCATTGCAGCGTTCTGATACTGCTTGGCATTCCATCCATTCCAAGTCTTGATATTGGAAGTGGTTGGATCTGGCAGCGCAAGCAGTTGCAGATAGAGGGTTGCCGCAGATGGTTCCACATCGAGTTGCTTTGCGCACTGTTCGACGCACGGATGAGCAGAATGCATCGGGCACTGTTCCCAAAGCCCCTCTCGTTGATCTTCAGAGGATTGATTGCTGTCGATCAATTCGCTCATCGCTTCAGATTGGATACCGAGGATGAAGGGGGTATTGATTAAAGTCCCTTCGGTTTCTCCAGCCTCAAGAATCGGTTGTAGTGTTCCAGCCAATAGTTGCAGATCCTGTTGGGTTTTGAGATTTGCTGTTTTGGCGAAGCAGTAGACTTGAGGAGGAATGGTCGCGATACTGAATCGGTAGTTATCGCAACGGTAGATACTATTCGCGTCCTTGACGAAGTTACCCGCAGTTGAAAACTTGGATAAAATCGATCCCATATCCAGCGGCTTGCTCGAATAGGAGAGATATCCTTCATGGATTGGAAGCATCGTATCCGGATGATCGAGAAATGCCCGAATCGCCTGAATGGCTTTCGGTAGTTTGAGGCGAACAGGATGTCCGATGGGGAGCATGTAGTTCAGCAATCGGATCGCGGTCGCGAGATAGCTATAGGCGTTATTGAGCGGGAAGGCAGCCTTCGGGACTGTCGTATATTCCAACACTTTCCATGTGTTTTGACGAACGGGCAAGTGCACGTCGATCTTGCGTTGCTTAAGCAGCTCCGATCGCTCCGGATCCATGATGAGTTCATGGAATTCCTTCATCGGAAGCTGGTGGTATGGGGCTGCCTTTTCCAGTTCCTTGATGACTTCCGGGGGAAATGGGGTAAGTGCCCGACGAGACTCGGCCAACTTATCGACCATGGTTTCGAAGTTGTGCCCGGCACTGGTCAATAAAAAGCTCGGTTGCCTGAGACAAGCAGAGTGAAGTTTTTCCGGAATTTCCATGGCATTCAATTCGCTAACCGCCACGGCGATATCCTTGACCTTCCATCCATAGTGATCGCGAAGCTCCTTGGTCAATTTCTCTTGACCGTAGGGATGGGTTCGAATGTTGCCCATCCAAAGAATCGCTACGCTGATTGGACTGAGGTTCAGCCGCTCCGCCGCCGCTTGAAGCTTTTCAGGTGACGGAAGAGGGAGTTTTTCGAGCTTATTGAGGGCCTTGATGAATTCTTCAATCTGGCTCGAATCCCAAAGATTGGTAAACAGGTTCGCCGATTCGACGAGGAGTTTCTTGGGCGGTTTGCAATCCCCACTCGCGGAATACCCGAGCAAATAGAGGTCTTCATTCGAGTAGGAAGAGAAATTGATTGCAACGTAGCGTTGATCCCCCTCCACAAGGGTTACAGGGCGTGCAGATTCAAATCCTTCACGGGAGACTGCGGTGAATTTCGCCACATTTTGGGAATAGTTCAAGCGATAGAGTCCAAAGGAGCCTTTCATGTCAAGCAACCCGGACTGAGCTAGGGCTTGAAGCGCATTGACCCACGGTTCGTTCGCAAGCTGTTTTCCAATGGAGTTCGCTCCCGCAGTCGGACTTGGTTCCGCACGTTCTCGAAGCGCGTTTGCCCAAAAAGACTTCCATACAACAGCGGGTAAGTCTTCCAGCAAAGAGAACCAGTACTCCCTAAAATCGGGTAGGGATGGGCAGTCTTGGCCTCGAAAAAACTTGGCTAATGCGTTGAGATATTCAGAAAGTTTGTATTCGAATCCATAGTGAATCGGAAGGAACTCCGGCTTCCAAAGCACGAGCTGTTTGAAGCCTTGATCGGCGAGGTGATTGTTAGGGACGAAATGGGCAGTGGATTCCGGTAATACCGTGAGTCTCTTGATCAAACCCTGTGTGGCTGCTTCTTCACCGGCTGCAATCCGCAAGATACCGCGCAAGCCCGCTAGGAGCCGTGGTGGAGCTTTTGGAAACATTTCGGCCAGAGCCTTTTGGGACTCCTCTCGCTTCGGATCCGGAATCATGGGATCCTCTTTTTGTTGACGAGCTTCGCGTTCCGTAATTGCTGCAGCGTGGAGCCGATCGGAATCCTCGCGAGAGATCTTCCGTAAGGACTCTGAAGTTGCATGGCAGCGCAGACGGAGCGTATGCAGGAACTTGTGTGGCAATTCACGGGGCATACCGGCGAAGTAGTTGCTCCGGTTTTGATAGAAACCAAAGCTGATCCCGGTGTGCGAATCCATCAATCGTCCATCGCTCGCAGCGATCCAAAATGTGTCCGAGCAGGGTTTATCGAGGATAGCGACCGCACCGAGCGTTTCGTTCGATGGTTGAACATCACTTCCAAAAACCCAGCTTCGTCCATCGACTCCTTGAGATTCAACCGCACCATCGCGTCGCTTGATACAGCGCAGTCCGATGAGTCCATCCCGTTCTCCCAAAGGGGATTTCCCGGGTTGAGTTGGTTTGCGAAGCAGGTGGGAGTGCTCCCACACGATGGTTGCACCTGCTGGCAAGTTCTCTTCGAAGAAGGGTGGCACACTCGCTCGAAGTTGTTTTCCAGTAAGGGGATCGAATTCTGAAACCGTCCCTGATCTTCTTGGACGAAAGTATCCCGATTGCGACGAATCGGAGGTCCACCTCCAAAAACGTTGGCCATCGTGGAACCAGAGACTGCTGGCTTCAGGAAGGGTGCTGTCCCCCAAACGGAATACCCGATTTCCGCCAATAACTCCGTCCGAGCCTATTGGCATCAGCGAATCCCAGCCCTCCTTGATCCCCCATGAAGTTCCAGAAAGCTCATGCTTTGTGTGTGGATCGGAAGACCATCGGAGAAACGATTTCCAACCTTCACTGCTATCGTTGTAAATGAATGCGAGTTGGGAGCCCACCGGAAACGCAAGAATCATGGTTTGCTCTTTGGAAAGCGTTTGTTCCCAGGTGGTGACTTCGGTGGGAGATACGCAATAGAGGGTGCCTTGATCCAGCCAAGAGATGTACGGGTAGACCCGATTCACTTTGTCATCGCTATAGCGTTTGGATTTGGGTATCGGGGATTTGTCATCGGTTTGGTCAAGCGAATCCCAACCGTATTCGTCGAGGAGACCTGCGAGCAGTGTTCGATGCAAGCAGGCTTTGGTATCAACCGCTGAAAGACGCTCGACGAGTTCCGGGAATTCCTGCGCCGTACGAATACGGCAAGCGTTGGTAAGTTTTTCTTGTGCGATTTCATAATCCGCGAGTCCACCCCTTTCAAGCGATCGGAGTTGCTGTTCCAAAAAGTCCCACCACAATTTGCGGACTGCAGGATGGTTGGCGGCAGCCGCTTCGAATGACCGTTCCGGAGGGATGATGCGCCCCCAACTTTGGGCACGGCTGGATCCTTGGTATTTAACAAGCTCTGGGAATTGCTCGGCCAGCAGTTTGCCATAGCGTTCATGATCGCAAACATGTACGAGTTGGGAATTTCGTCGCGGATGATCTACGTCTTCCCGTAACCAACCTTCAAAACTCAATTTGGCGTAAGGCTTTTCCGGTGCGATAGCCAGCCCTTTTTCAAGGGCCATTTCAAGTACATCCGCATCGAGATTCCCGTGGTACCCGATCCCCAGGTTCAGCGGCTGTTTTTCCGCTCGAAGAACGTCTGTCATTTGTTCCAACAAGTCGAAGACGCGTTTGTTAGGAGACGTTTCGACCGATGCGATTCGAGAAAACCACCCCGATCTTCCTCCGGGAATTTGTACCTCGTTTGGCAACTCGGACTCGGGCATGGAAAGGTACGGAAGGACATTCCATTCTTCAAGTAGATCGAGCCATTCCCAAACGGGACTATCGCTTGAATAAGACGCTGTCGGATTGGTGTGAACGAGCAGCCACATGGCACATGCGGGGCTGCTCGCCACAAGACTGCTGACTTGTTTCTTTACCGATCTCCAGAATTGCAGTGGTGCTCGAGCCATGGCAGGAGATGGGATGATTGCGGTGAGGACGGATTTGATTTCCTCATCGGTATCTCGCTTAGCTCCTTTGGCAAGGCGGGTTAGGTCGGCGGATGCGTTGGCGATTGGAGCCATCCCCCCGAGCGTACGTCGAATGGTCAAATCCTTGTAAGTCTCGTAGGCTTCCAGAGGCGGGAATTGCTTTTCGAGGTCCTTCGCGTATTCGCTAAGCGCTTTTCCCGAGAGGCAACCGCTGAGAGTGAATTCGAGGATCGCATCTCGGCGATGAGTCCGATCGACGTCAAGCGAGTGAACACGTTCCGCTTCCAGTGCCTTGGCCAAGGCGCGGCCGGCGTAAGCTGTATTGCCGATCTCTTTGTAGGCCCGCGCCGCTTGCTCCCAGAAAGCGGGCAAAAAATTTCGGACAGACTTGTTGAGCTCCTGGGCCATCTCGACATACATATCCCATGCATGCCCCGGTTTTGAGTTCGCTTTGCGCTCCGCCCCTTTCATCCGCTTGACCAAATTCAAGGCGTACTTGGCATTCTTGGGTTGATGGATCAACGCCCAGTGCCCAAACTCCAATGCGGTGCGATTTTGTTTCGCAAACGGCGTACTGGTTTCACGCCCCTCAAGTCCGAGGAACTCCATCGAGAGATCTTCGGCAGGCATCAAGCGTTCAGAAGTTAGCCGTACGACGACACGATCGCCGAGTACAGCGGCACCGTACGTTCGGGCAACGATGGTTTCGGTCGCTTTTTCGTCGATGCCCGCCGTTGCATCCGCATCGATATTGATAAGTCCCCCTGCATCCAATTGCGATTGCGCCCAGTGCTTGCTCATGCATCACCTCCTTCTTGCTTCTCAACCTTGCGTTTTGCATAGATGGCGGCCGCCATGCGCATCCCTTCACTGAAGGTGACAGGTCCTACTTCGCGAATAGGAACAGCTTGTTGTTTTGCATTCACAAAGATCAAATCACCGGTAAGCGTTTCGCTCTCAGGATGTTCGCTGCCGATGTAATACCTGGCTTCGAAAGGGGACTCGCCTTCCCAGACTTTGCAGATTGCATATCCACCCCGTACGGGGTACCCCCATCGTTTACAATGACCGAGTGCATAATTAAGCTGTTCGAATTTCCCATCCTGGTAATCCAAGATCGCATTGAGGGATAATTGCGCAGGTGTCGGGGAATAGACGGGACGATAGAGTTGCTCAATGGGTTGAGCGATCGCGAGGTCTGTGGCAAGCTCACGAAGGTCATCAAGCTCACCGATCAGAGTCGGATGGACAAACGCAATGTTGGGAGAGCGTAGCCACTTGGATTCGCCATCGACATCGACGACACCAAGTCCCTTTGGAGGATCGACATCCTTGAGCAGCCCGATGTTGTCGGTATCTATTTTTCCTTTGCTGCTTGCAGGGGCGATTGCCAGATGAATCATCGCGGATCTCCAGTCAGGGTCCCGCCACACTTCAAATAATGTTTGGCTCGGGATGACCAGCGATCTGAGCATCCAGCGTTCGACGGTATGCAAACACTCCAGCTGGTGCTCTTCTAACCATCCGACCAACGCTTGAAGCTGATCGGTGATCGGATCCTCTTTCAAGGAAGCTGGGAGAGAGGAGAGAACGGTGCCTTTGGGGTTTTTACAAGCTACTTTGCCGTTGAGAATACCGAGCTTGTAGGAATTAGCAGCATCGAGCCAAGCCCCCGATTGACTGGTTTTGCTTGCCTCGTCTTGGGGAGGTACGGATTTGGATTTCGCCATTTTCGCTGGATCCGATATGGAATAGGGATCTTTGGCCATGAATGCATCGCTATGATCATATCTGAATTCGTTAGGTCGATGGTTCATTCCCGCTGTTTTCAAGTTCGTTTTCCATGGCGAGTCCGAAGATCACTTCCACGCTCTTTGCACAACTGGTTGAGCAGGCACCCGGACGCGTGCGAAAAAGGCTGGATAGTGATCCGCAAGCAGCAAATCAGTGGCTTTGGACCGCGATGGATCAAGGGTGGGTCATCCAAGCGAATGAGGAGATGGTCCACTTGCGACCTAGCGATGGTCAGGATGCGGCGATTTCGAGTCTGAGTGAGTTGGGTTGTACCTGTTTATTATCACCCAAGTGTTTCCACATCTTGGCGTGTTGCAGCGTCTTGGAGATCTGTTCGAATCCATCGGTGGAATCGAGTCCTTGCGATGCAAGCGCAGAGGAACATGGTCTTGACGATAGCACCAAGTTCCTCGATGTTTCCGAGAAGCTACGTGGAGCCGCTCGAAACGCGATGGAATGCCTTGATTGTTTGCTGAGGGTTGGAGCAAGGAACGCTGGGGTTTTGCTTCAAACCGATCTTTTGCGATCCGCCCACAAATGCCGGGCTTCGGAGTTTGTGAGTTTAAGCAACGCATTGATCTCTATTGTCGAGGGGATTCGGCGCATGCGCACTCAATCCGACGAGGCCGACTCGGCCGCGTTGTTCGAAGACCTTGTCTTTGCCTTGTGGGCTGCGAAGTCGGCGAGCGATCAGGAGCGGATTCCTCGTTGGATGATCGGACAAACTCGGAGAAGTTACTATCCATTGGATGTGCGCAAGGTCCGAGGGGTCTTGGCGGAACCTATTTTCACGCGCAGTGGATACGCCGGGGTAAGTGTACTGCTACAGGATGTCCACCAGGGGAAACTTTATAGTGTCAATGAAATCCGACCGGGAGACGCAAGCTTGATCCAGCAAGCTTACCTAGGTGGGATCGAGTTGGGAGGAATCATCGAGGAAGCGAGATGGCTGTGTCGGAGCAGCTATTCAGTGCAAGGGTTAACCGCTTCCGATGATGGGCGACTCGGAAAGGGGAAGGATGCGAAGTGGGGGAAGACAAAGTCGTCCTCGAATTCGCCTTCGGAATCGGAAGGTTCCCTGGGGAATTTCGGAATGCCTCTTGAGGCGCAGATAGCGGGGCTTAAAAGGTGGTTGAAGGTGGCCAAGGATGCAAGGCCTGCGGGCTGGGATGTTTTGCAAGTGACAGGAGAAGTACGGGGCGCGTACCGGGATTGTTTGGTCATCGAACTCGCAAACGGGGGTGGCTTATGGAGGCTTGGGATTCCGATCGATTCTGCACAACTAGAGTATCGCCGTAACTTCGAGTTGCTCGCGCGGTGTCCAGGATTGCGATTGCGTTGGTATTGTCGGTTGAGGTTGGATGGGATGCATTTTGCAGATGCATTAGCGGTACAGGGCGATCTAGGTTTGGGATCCGCGGAGCAAGAAACTGTTTCGGTGAGGCTTGATTTTCCCGAAGGTTGGAACGGCATCTGCAATTTGGGGCTTGACCGGTTGGAGAGACATTATTTGATCGGAATAAAACCCCAAGGAGAGGAATACGACCGTACGGAAGGAAGCCATGCGTTGGAAGACCCATCGAAGTTTGTGCGAAGCATCGAGAGGCGAGTAACAGGGATGCTGCTTGGCGGTACGGAATCCTTGCCAGCGATTGGAAGCAAGACGCTTGAGCGCGACTGTGCCGGATTGAAGAAGCTCGGGTTGTCGTATGGCACCATCCTTTTGGAGCAGTTGTCGATCCAAGGGCATTCAAATCATTCCCAATTTCCGCAGTTCAGGGTGAGCGAGGGAAAGGATTCGGAGAGAAAGGTGGGAGAATTTGATGGTGGAATCACAACCACCTATCTTGCATGCGCGAAGTACCTAGAAGGTTTCAAATCCGCTCTCCTATTTTAATGCGGGGGACTACGCGCGAGGCTTCTCGCCAAGGCGCCAAGGTCGCAAAGCGGAGAGGGGTGGGTTTGGAAATTCGTGCTCGTGCTCCTGCTCGTGATCGTACTCGAAAAAGCGCATCGATTACGATCACGAGCACCGCTGCGCTGAGCACGGGCACGAGCATGAGTACGAGCGGGTTGTCTTTCGTCGTACCACGCTGCTGCATCAAGTACGTCCGAATCAAACAAAGGGTGATAACGCAACGATCTAGCCATGGCGTGAATCGTTGATCCGTTTCCAAACCTCGCTGTGGGTCGAGCCAAGATTCGGATCGCGTAGGAAGGCTTAAACGGGGTCTGGCCTTGTTTTCGGGATTCCGGGAAAGGCTTCGCCGCGGTCGGGCCTTGTGTTCGGTGTTCAAGCGGAGCAAAAGCCCGGTCTAAACGCGACCGGCGTTGAAAACGCCACCCCCATTAACGTACTGATGGCGGTAGAGCACTTTAGCGGACTCTACGCAAATACGGCTTATCGCATTGCTTTCTATGTCGCTGCGTTACATGTCTCCGCGTTACCGCGTTCGCAGGAGTCATTTTCAAAACACAGTGTCACAGAGTACACAGAAAAACCGTCACGCGCAGCCTCTCTGTGTTCTCAGTGTCTCAGTGTTTCAACCCCGGGCGTCGCCGGAGGCAGATCTTGTGTCTGGTGTTTGGGTGTTTCCGTTGAGCACCGACCGGGGCAGCCCATTTCACACCAATCGACCGACGGAGATGGAGCGAGGGATAAAGATCGATTCAGTGGCAAAGCGACGGCGTTTACAGACGCCTTCATGCCTTATGCTCTGTCCCTCACTAAACCTTCTGAGCAAACGATGCCAAGATCGCTGCAGCGAATACTAGAAGGTTGCGGGTCATCTGCTTTCCTAGTGGTCTTTTGAAGGTAAAGTGACGAAAGTCTACGATCAGCCGGCGGCAACGGGTGTATCAATTGGCAAAACGCCTGATTCCGCGACTTGGGTGCATCGCTTTATTCGGCTCGATCCACCATTACTTGACCTTTGACCTACTGAAATCTTGATCGGTGCGTCCCTCACCTGTAGTTGCAAACTGTTCCCAAACCTGTCCAGTTATTGTGTCGATCACATACGCATGACCGGGAACACCGCTCATCTGAAACCGGCCAACTTGCGTTGCGGCCGTCGAAGCTTGAGGCCGAGGGACTAGCGCGGCGATCAATGCTGCGATGATGAGACAACTTCCGAGGATGCTTGCGCTCTTGGTGTCCATTGTTTCTTTTCTTCCGCCGATCGATTGAGGTAACGGGGGGCGAGGAGAGGACTCTGACTTCAGGACCGACGACGCCGAGCCCTCCCGTTCACCGATTTGATATGTGCTTTTTTGGAGCGAAGTACTTGTTCGTCTTTGCGATAAGTTCGTCCACGTCGTTGGATTCCTGAATTGTCTCGACATGCTGCACAACACCATGATCGATCCAGATCACGTCACCCCATCCTCCGGTTCCCTGCCGAGCGTAGATTTCGCGCCCAGAACCAGGCCAACCAGGAAGTGACTTCAAGGGCGTGTAATCGCTGGTGATCGGCGTGCAGTCGACGTAGTGATAACCGACCGACCGGTCTGGAAAGTGTTGATGGTACCGGAGCATAAAACTAATGAAGAGTTCGCGTTGCGGTTGCATGATCGCCCAGTCCATATGCACAAAGACGATTGCGAATTCCGAATTGATTGCGTTCCGAAGCGCGTCTTAGACCTGCTCGGGGGATTCGAGTGTGGGGACTGGAAAGTTAAATGCGACGGCGCGCTGTTCGATGTCAACTCCCGTGTCGGTGCATCCGAGAGCCATAACAGCGAGCAATAGGACAACGAAGGGCTTCATTTGCGCGGCACATATTGACGGCGATCACGTAGGCGCCGCGACAAACGTATGATTAAAAT
>Ga0082207_1001611_pt1 | contig 10526 bp, 6 predicted proteins | sample LakMenEpi10Aug09_FD_71540 | JGI IMG/M metagenome (GOLD analysis project Ga0082207, IMG submission 71540) | reverse complement strand
AGAAGTAATTCGTGCCCTGGTAAGTGAAGGGGAACACGCCGGTCTTGGAGAACTCGCGCTCCGAGGCCTTGATCTGCTGATCTTTCTGGAAACTGGCGCCCAGCAGGATGTTGAAGCCGTCCTTGTCGAAGTTGCCGAAACCCTTGGACAGACTGACGCTGTTCTGGTCACCGCCGGCGGCTTGCGGGCGCGACAGCTTGATGTCAATGCCACCATCACTGGTGTTGGACTTGGTGATGAAGTTCACCACGCCGGCAATGGCGTCAGATCCGTACAGGGCCGAGGCGCCGTCGGCCAGGATTTCGATGCGCTCGATGGCCGACAGGGGCAATTGCTCCAGGTTGACGGACGAGCCTGTGTTGTAGGGGGCCACGCGGCGGCCGTTGAGCAGCACCAGCGTGTAGGCCGGGCCGAGGTCGCGCAACGAGGCCGTGGTCACGCCACCACCGCCGCCGTTGACGGAGTTCGCTGAGGAGATGAAGCCCTGCATGGAAGGCAGGTTCTGTATGAGTTCCTGGGTGCTTGTGGCGCCGGACTTGTCGATTTCTTCACGGTTGATCGTGATCACGGGCAGCGCGCCTTCGGCTGCGATGCGCTTGATCGACGAGCCTGTGACTTCCACACGCTGGCTGCTTTGGGCCCATGCGCCTTGGGTGGCCATGGTGCCGATGGCCAGCAACACGCCGGCTGCGACCTGGGCTCTCTTCTGCATTCCTCGCTCCTCGAACTGGGTTGAACACGGAACGGGGGGCGACGTTTCACCCCCCTCCGTCTGCCGCTGCGGAAGCCCCGAGCGGCGTAGGGTTATTGTGGATCGATGTTTCGCACTCGAAGCGCATTTCTTCAACGACTGACCGACCGATGCCGGGGTAGGCCCGCATGAACTCACCGGAACGGTTTGGCCACACCGAATCAAGCCCTTGTATTTATTAGGGATTTATGGAGCGCTTCGTCGCCGCCAGATCTCCTGCCGTCGCGAGCCCGTGGAAACCCCTGTTGCTCGGATGAAACAGCTAACAGGTGCCTGTCCAATCGCGCCGAGTGCCCGTGCGACACTCGAATGCACAAGTTGGCCCCCTGCTGACACGCGGGGATTTATCGTTTTTTCATCGAAATTTCACATGAAGCTGACCAAAACTCCCTTGGCCGCTGCGGTGGCCCTGACCCTGGGTACCGCCGGTTACATGCCCGTGGCTTCTGCCCAGCAGAACACCACCGCTCAGGCATCGGACCAGCGCATCGAGCTGACCGGTTCGCGACTTCGCCGCACCGAAACCGAAGGCGCCCTGCCCGTCACGATCATCGACCGCGCGGCCATCGAAGCCACCGGCCAAACCTCGGTGGCCGAACTGATGCGCGAAGTGACCTTCGCCTCCTTCGGTAACAACAAGCCCCAGTCGGGCAGCTCCGCACAGGCGCTGTCGGACGTCGACCTGCGCGGCCTGGGTTCCAACCGTACCCTGGTGTTGGTGGACGGTCGCCGTGTGTCCAAGGCGCCTTTCTCGGGCAGCTCGCAGGACCTCAACGCCGTGCCCCTGGCTGCCGTGGAGCGGATTGAAATCCTGTCGGATGGCGCTTCGGCCGTGTACGGCTCGGATGCCATCGGCGGCGTGGTGAACATCATCACGCGCAAGAACTTCAACGGTGTGCAGGTCAACTACGGTGAGGGTAACCCCAACATCGTGGGCGGCGACACCAAGGAGTTCTCCGCACTCTGGGGTGCCTCCAGCACCAAGGGCCGCGTCTTCGCCGGCGTGTCGTCCAACAGCCGCGCGATGATCTACACGCGCAATCAAAAGGGCGGCGACGTCTTGGGCGTTTCGTCCTTCGGCAACAACTACTACCGCGCCAGCAACACCACCGGTGGTTCGACCGGTCCTGCCACACCGGTCCCGGGCTTCGGCTGCAACAGCAACGACTTCTATTTCACCAACCCGGGCCAGCCGGGCAACCTGTGCTCCTTCAACTTCAACGCCACGGCGGCCAACGAAGCGGCGATCGGCAACCGCTCGATCTTCGCCAAGGGTGATTTCAATATCAACGACGACTGGTCGGTCTACACCTCGGCCTCGGTGTCCAATGTAGACAGCTTCGGCCGTTACGCCGCCACGCCGGTGAACGTGTTCCTGGCCCCCACCAGCGCCCCCTACCTCAGCATCACTGCCGCCACCCCGGGCCTGGCTGCCGCCAGCCCGCGTGGCCTGTGGCTGCGCCATCGCATGGCCGCCGCCGGTCCGCGTGACTCCAGCACGGAAGCCACCGTCAGCTCGGGCTTGATGGGTGTGAAGGGCCGCCTGTTCAACAAGGTTGAAGTGGACTTCGGCGTGCGCAATGAGCGCTACAAGTACATCGAACTGGGCCAGAATTACATCGTTCGCCCCCTGCTGGAGTCGGCCATCACCGCCGGCCGCTACAACATCTTCAACCCCTTCGGCAATTCGGCCGACGTGCTCAACAGCGTGAAGTCCACGATCTCCCGCAACGACCTGTGGGACCAGCGCGAGATGTACGGCATGGCCTCGATGGACCTGTTCAAGATCGGCAACCGCACGGCCACCGGCCTGGTGGGTCTGGAGTCGCGCAAGGAGTTCTACTCCGACCAGTACGACCCGCAATCCGAAGCCGGCATCATCGAAGGATCGGCCGGCAACTCGGCTGCCGGCAGCCGCAAGGTGAACTCGCAGTTCTTCGAACTGTCGATCCCGGCCCGTCAGAACCTGGAGCTGTCTTTCGCGGGCCGCCGCGACTCGTACAGCGATTCGGGCAGCGCCTTCTCGCCCAAGGGTGCCCTGCGTTGGCAACCGGTGAAGAACGCCACCGTGCGCGCCTCGGTGGGCAAGGGCTTCCGCGCTCCTACGCTGGACATCCTGACCCAGAAGCCCGCCTTCTCGGCTGACTCGATCACCGACCTGCGCACCTGCCGCGCCTTCGGCCGTACGGCTGCCCAGTGCGGCGACGCCAACGGCGACGGTATCGTGGACGGCGCTCAGCCGCAGATCCAGGTGGATGCCACCGTGATCTCCAACCCCGGCCTGCAGGCAGAAACGTCCAAGCAGTCGAGCTTCGGCCTGGTGGTGGACGCCACCAACTGGCTGAGCGTGAGCGCGGACTACTACCGTATTCACATCGACGGTCGTATCGCCAGCATCTCGTCGCAAACCGTGATCAACCGTACCCTGAACCCGACCTTGGGCCCCGTGCCTGCGGCGTTCAGTGTGACGCGTGACGCGGCCACCGGCCAGATCACCAACGTGACCCGCGGCGCCATCAACGAAGGCACCTTGGACACCGACGGTATCGACCTGAACGCGCGCACGAACTTCAAGTTCAGCCAGTCGCGCCTGCAGCAGCAGCTGCTGGTGAGCGTGGTGCGTGACTACAGCATCGACGGCGGTACCAACCTGGTGGGCACCCAGGGTGCTCCGAAGTGGCGCATGAACTTCGGCAACACCTACACGATGGGTCGCTTCTCCACCTACCTGGCCATCAACCGGATCGCCGGCCAGAGCAAGGAGACGCCGCAGCCGACCTCGGCCTACACCACCCTCACGGGTTCGGTGTCGTACAACGCAGCCACCAAGACCCGTCTGACGGTCGGTGCGGTGAACCTGACCAACAAGTTCCCGCAGCTGATCAGCTACGACGGTCGTCCCTGGAACTTCAACCTGTATGACGGACTGGGCCGCCAGGTCTACTTCCGCGTGCAGCAGACCTTCTGATTCGGCACCAGTCGATGAGGATCGAAGGGGGCTCGCAAGAGCCCCCTTTTTTTGTGAGCAGCAGAATTGGATACGCTTGGCGACATGACCGAAACGGCCTTGATACAGCGCCTGCAGGCGCAGTGCGAGCAACTGCGCGCTGCACCGGATACCGCACCCGATTTGGGTGCGGCATTCGGCCGCTGCGCCTACACCTGGCTGCAGATTTCGGCACACTGGATGGAACAGGCCGACGAGCGCCGAGCCTTGCAAGCGTGGTTCCAGGTGAGCCGTTGCCTGCCTGAGCATTGGGACGATGGGGCGCTGCGGGTGGTGGGGCTTGCCGACGCGGATGCATTCCGTGCCCGATCCGGCGACATGAGCGCACGGCGAGCAGCCAAACTGAAGGGCAGCCTGCAAGCCCTGCGGGAGATGCACGGCCCTGCCCCCATCTTCCGAATCGACCGCGCACTGGCGGGATACCTGGGCCAAGCGCGGGTATTCTCCAGCCACGCCACCCAGCAGCCCAAGGTCATCTACGTCCCTGGCTTGTCGACGGCAGGCTTCGTTCAGGCGCAGTCCATTTCGCTGGCACGGGCCCTGTCACAGGCTTACGAGGGCATTCTTGAAGAATTCGAGCGCGCCCTGCGCGAACATGACCCGCACGAGCCCTTCATGGGGCGCTTGAGCAAGGACGTCGAACGGCAATACGTGAGCGGGGGACAACAGGCCTCATGGGACGCCATCTTCTTCGACCGCCACGGGCAACGCCACGACGAGGTGCATCGACGCTACCCCGTGACCAGCCAGGTGCTGGAGCAGGCTGACCGCTGCCGGATCCCGCAGCAGTCACCCGAGACATGCTTTTCCATCCTCCAGCCACGCACGAAGATCGAACCCCACCACGGGGCGACGAATGCTCGGTTGGTGGTGCATCTGCCCTTGCGCGTGCCGCAGGGCTGCTACCTGGAACTGGGGGGCGTGGGACGGCATCACTGGCGAGAAGGCGAGGTGTTCGCCTTTGATGACACCTTCCTGCACGCTGCCGAGAACCCGAGCGACGAGGTGCGGGGCATCCTGCTGACCGATGCTTGGCACCCTGAATTGACCGCCGTGGAACGTGAAGCCTTTACGATGTTGATCACCACCTTGACCGATCTTGAATCCCCGCCCTTGGCTCGGCCTGCCACATGACACCAGAAACTCAAGCATGGAGCGAGCACTGGCAGCGCACGCTGGTGGGCTCCATCGACCTGCATGCCGAAGACCCGGTGGCATCCGCCCTTCGTGAACAGTGGGCCCGGCATCTCCATCGCTTGAAGGCCTGCGAACAGATCGTGGACGTGGGCAGTGGGCCTGCGATCCTGGCGCGCTTGGTGGAGCGCCTGGGATGGTCCATCCAGGCACCACAGGCCTGGTGGTGCCTGGATCAGGCGCAGCTGGGCCAGGCTTGGCAACACGCCCTGCCCTCGGGTGTACGGATACGCGAGCAGACACCGTTCCAGTTGGCACAACCCGAGCAAGGCCCGGTGGATGCCCTGGTCAGTAACTTTGGCTTGGAGTACCTGGACCTTCAGGCCCTTGCGCAAGCCCTGCCGCGCTGGTTGAAGCCCCAGGCGCAACTGCGCGCCGTGCTGCACGCGAAGGATTCAGTGATCGATGCAGCCAGTACCGAACACATTGCCGACCTGCAGCTGGCGCTGCAGGAGTTGCAACTACCCCAGCGCGCTCAGGCCTTGGCGCAGGCCATGGCGACAGCCCCGCTGGATTCGATGGCGCGGATGATGCATGGGGTGGAGGTTCGAGACGCCTACAACGAAGCCGTGGACCGGCTCAAGCAGGTGATGGAGGCGCGTGGCCGTGCCAGCGCTGTGCTGATGGACCTGCTGCGTGGCATCACCAACAGTTTGCGCGACGTCGGCCGTATCGGTGCCAAGGAGCCGATTCAGCGCATCCAATCCCAGGCCAGCGCCTACCAGGCTGAACTCTCGCGCTTGCGGCAGATGCAGGCCAGTGCGCTGGACGAAAAGAAGGCGCAGGCTTGGCGGGACACCCTGGGCGCTGCAGTGCCTGGCGGTCGCCCCCTGACGCTCAGCCCAGTGGAATGCCACTTGGGTCGGGTAGCCTGGAACCTCAGCTCCGCAGATTGATCTCATACCCTACACATCCGATGAACAGTCGCAATTCCTCTATGCTTCATTCCCTTACACGCGTTTTCGCCCCCTTTGCCCTGTGCGCCATGACGCTCTGGTCCACAGGCTCCATGGCCACGGGGACTCAGCGCACGGACGGCACGCCAGCCGCCCAGGTGAGCGCCACCGTGCAGGTGCAGGCCGCCAATCTGCTCAAGCTGGAGGATTTCTTCCGGCGACCTGAGTTTTCTGAGGCGGTACTTTCACCCAACGGGCGCTACCTGGCCACCTTGTCGACGGTCAACAACCGCTTGAACCTGGTGGTCATCGACCTGGACACGCGCCAGGCCTCGGTGCTGACCCGGTACGACAACATCGACCTGGGCCGGCTGCGCTGGGTGGGCAACGAGCGCATCCTCTACAGCGCCGTGCAGCTCAACGCCCCCTCGGGCCAGGATGCGCCCCGCGCCGGTGGTCTGTTCGTCATCAAGCGCGACGGCAGCGATGGGCGGCAATTGGCCCGCACGGCCAGCCAGCTGATGAAGAGCGAGACCGGTGGATTCTTCGCCATGCAACCGATTCGGCCTGTGCCCGGTTCGCCAGACGAAATGATCGTATCGGCCGTGGTGTCCAACGACGACTCCTTCGACCTGTACCGGATCAACCTGAGCAACGGCCGGTACCGGCTGCTCACAGCAGGACGGCCTTCCGACCGCATCGCTTCCTGGATCTTGGACAGCAAGCTGGTGCCGCGGGTGGCCATCGCCGGCGGCGCAGGGCGCAGTACTCAACGATTCGTGCACTATCGACGCGATGCGGACTCGCCTTGGCAGGAGATCGCCCGCTTCGACGTGACGCAGCCCCCAGCCTTCGTGCCGCTGGCCTTCGACACCGACGACGTCCACCTGTATGTGGCCAGCAACGAGGGCCGTGCCAACATCGCCATCTACCGCTACAACCCGAACGAGCGCAAGATCGTCGAGATGGTGGCGCAGCATCCCCAGTACGACCTGGGTGCCTCGCCACTGGGTGCGGCCCTCGACAGCCTGGTGTTTGACCCTGAGTCGGGCGCCTTGACTGCCCTGCGCATCGACGCCGACCGCCCTCAGGTGGTGTGGGTCGACGAGTCGATGGACAAGATCCAGGCATCCGTCGACGCCACCTGGCCGGACCGGTTCAATGTGCTGTCGGGCACCCGCCTGTCAAGCCGGGTGCTGATCAACAGCTATTCCGACACGATGCCTGGCCGCCTGTACCTGTACGACAAGCAGCAACGGCGCATCGAGGAGATCGGTGCCTCCAGGCCCTGGCTGGAAGGAAAGCTCGCGTCGGTGAAGCCTTTTCGGCTGACCACGCGCGACGGCCTGGAGATTCCCTCCTATGTGGTGCTGCCACGCGACCACAAGCCGGGACAGCGACTGCCCACCATCGTGCACATCCACGGCGGTCCTTTCGCACGCGACGTGGTGCAAGGGGGGCGCTTTGGGCCATCTTTCGGCGTACGCGAAGCCCAGCTGCTGGCCTCGCGCGGCTACGCGGTGGTGCTGCCGAATTTCCGCATCACCCCCGAACTGGGTTCCAAGTTGTACTACGCGGGATTCGGCACCTATGGGCAGCAGATGTCCGACGACCATGAAGACGCGGCGGCATGGGCTGTGGCGCAGGGCTTCGCCGATCCCAAGCGCATCTGCATTTCCGGGGCCAGCTACGGCGGCTATGCCGCGCTGCAGGCGGCCACACGGCCCAGCAACCCATTCGCTTGCGCCATCTCGGGCCTGCCCGTCACAGACCTGAAGTTCCAGCGCGATCGGGCCGACTATTCCTTCTCGCCGGCCGCCGTGGAGCTCTGGCGCAAGGTGCAGGGGGTGAAGGACTTCGACGACCCCAAGGTGCGTGAACAGTCACCCCTGTTCCAGGCCGATCGCATCAAGATCCCCGTGTTCATGTACGTGGGCGAGATGGACTCCCGCACGCCCCCGGCGCAGGCCAAGCGGATGGCCGATGCCCTGGCCGCCGCCGGAAACCCGGTGAAGGACTACTTTGTGGGCAAGGGTGAGGGGCACGGCTTCGGCGTGCAGGCGGTGAACGTGGAACTCTACGAGCGCATGCTCAAGTTCCTGGATCAGGCCTTAGCCAAGCCCTGATCCTGCCATGACGAGCGGCAGCCCTGCTCAGGGCTGATCCAGGAACAGGTAGGCGGTGCGGCGATCGACCTGCAGCGTGACCCCCCGGCCCTGCGGCAAGGCCAGATTCAAGGGAACATGCCCCACCGGAAGGCCAGTGAGCAGGGGCGTCTTCGGGCAGGCCTGCGCCACGCGCGCCCACATCGGCTTCATGCCGTAGCCGCGGTCCAGCGCTGAGGGCTTCCATGCGGTGAACTGCCCAAGCAACACCGCGCGTTGCTCAGCCAGCACCCCGGCCTGGGCCAACTGCAGCATCAGGCGCTCCACCCGGTAGGGATGCTCACCCACATCTTCGAGAAACAGGATGCCGCCCTTGACGCGCGGCATGTGCGGTGTGCCCAATAGGCTGCACACCATGGAGAGGTTGCCACCCCACAGCGTTCCGGTGACCGAAAGTCCATCGCGCCCGGCAGGCGTTTGAAATCCCAGGGCCTCCAGTTCACCCGACATGGCCTGGTCGAAGGTTTCGCAGGTGATGTCGTTGACCTCATCGGTTTGGGCGTCCACTCCGCGCTCACGGCCGAAATCTTCGGCGGCCATGGGGCCATGCCAGGTCGGGGCGCCGGTATGGGCCAGCAGCCCCAGGCTGAGGGCCGTCATGTCGCTGTAGCCGACCCAACGCGTGCCACGGTCCACGCTGCGCTTGATCCGCTTCCAGTTGATGGCGTCCAGCAGGCGCGTCATGCCATAGCCGCCTCGGCAGGCCAGGGCCACGGAGGGGGCGGCATCGGCCACGCGGTGCAGTGTGGCCAGGCGCGCCTCGTCGTCACCGGCGAAGCGCTGGTGGCGAAGGCGAGTGCTTTCATCCTCCTGAACGTCGTAGCCCATGCGCTGCAGTCGCTTGCGCGCGCGCTGCAGGTGGGCGCGGCGCGTTTCGACGCCAGAGGCGGCAAAGAGGGTCAGTGTGGGGTTCGAACTCATGGGATATCACCTGTTGGGCCGGCGCCGCTCACGGAAGAATGCCTGCAGCAAGGCAGCCGACTCCTCGGCCAGGACCCCGCGGGTCACCGATGTGTGGTGGTTGAGCTGCGGCTGAGCAAAGAGGTCAAGAACCGATCCAGCCGCGCCGGTCTTCGGGTCGGCGGCGGCGAACACCACGCGGGATACCCGTGCATGCAGCAGCGCCATGGCGCACATGGCGCAGGGTTCCAGCGTCACGAACAGTTCGAGCCCCGGCAACCGGTAGTTCTGGAGGATCTGCCCTGCCGCACGAAGGGCCAGCATCTCGGCATGGGCACTGGGGTCGTGCAGCGCGATCGGTTGATTGAAGCCGCTGGCCACCAGTTCGCCATCACGCACCAAGACCGCCCCCACGGGCACTTCACCACGCAAGCGGGCCTCTTCGGCCTGCTGCAAGGCCAGGCGCATCCAGTGGGTGTCGCAGCTCATCGGTATCCGCTCATTCAGATCCGCTCATTCCCACTCGATGGTCGCCGGGGGCTTGCTCGACACATCGTAGGTGACGCGGTTGATGCCGCGCACCTCGTTGATGATGCGGCCGCTCACGCGCTTGAGCAGGCTGTAGGGCAGCTCGGCCCAGTCGGCGGTCATGAAGTCGCTGGTCTGCACGGCGCGCAGCGCCACCACGTGGTCGTAGGTGCGGCCATCGCCCATCACCCCCACGCTCTTGACCGGCAGGAATACGGTGAAGGCCTGGCTGGTCAAGTCGTACCAGCTCTTGCCCACATCGTTGGCACCGCAGCGCCCGGCCGCGACATCCTGCTGGCCAGCCCGTGTGGCGCGAAGCTCTTCAATGAAGATGTGGTCGGCGCGGCGCAGCAGGTCGGCGTACTCGCGCTTGACCTCGCCCAGGATACGCACGCCCAGGCCCGGGCCGGGGAAAGGATGGCGGTAGACCATCTCGTGCGGCAAGCCCAGCGCCACGCCCAGCGCCCTCACCTCGTCCTTGAACAACTCGCGCAGCGGCTCCAGCAGCTTCAAGCCCAGTTGCTCCGGCAGGCCACCCACGTTGTGGTGGCTCTTGATGGTGGTGGCCTTCTTCGTCTTGGTGCCGCCGCTTTCCACCACGTCGGGATAGATGGTGCCTTGGGCCAGGAAGGTGGCACCCCGGTGCCCACTGCCCTGCGCCTTGAGCTTGGCCGCCTCTGCCTTGAACACGTCCACGAAGAGCCGGCCGATGATCTTGCGCTTGGCCTCGGGCTCACTCACGCTCTTGAGCTCACCCATGAACAGGTCGCTGGCGTCCACGCGGATCACCTTGGCGTGCAGCTTGCCCGCGAACATGTCCATCACCATATCGCCCTCATGCAAACGCAAAAGGCCGTGGTCCACGAAGACACAGGTGAGTTGGTCGCCGATGGCGCGGTGGATCAGGGCCGCAGCCACACTGGAATCCACGCCACCGGACAGGCCCAGGATCACCTCTTCTTCGCCCACCTGCTCGCGGATGCGGGCCACGGCTTCGGCGATGTAGTCGCCCATGATCCAGTCGCCACGGCAGCCGCAGATCTCACGTACGAGGCGGTGGAAGATGGCGGCACCCTGCACGGTAT
>Ga0082207_1001610_pt1 | contig 10526 bp, 10 predicted proteins | sample LakMenEpi10Aug09_FD_71540 | JGI IMG/M metagenome (GOLD analysis project Ga0082207, IMG submission 71540) | reverse complement strand
TAGATAAATAAAGGACGGGCTAAGGGTTGATAGGTGGATTGTAGCACCGTTTCCCGGGAGGGCAAAACAGCCCCTTTACCGCTGTCTATTGCTAAAGCTTTTAAATTCGCCGCTTGTTTTTCGTAGTAAGCTAGGCCAAAATATCCCAGAGCGTTGGCATCTTGACTAACTCCTTGAATTAAGGTGTCATCATCTTCACTGGCAACGTAATCGCTGCGGCTAACATCTTCTTCTCCTACCACCGCTTCCGTAAAATAATCGAAAGTTCCCGAATCTTTGCCCGCACCAAAGAGATTGAGAGGTTTATCCGGCAATCCCGATCGCACCTGACTCCATTTGCTAATTTTACCCTGGGCGGTAGGTTCCCAGATTTTTTTTAATTCCTCTAGAGTGATACTATCAATCCAATTGTTCTCTTTATTGACTGCGATGGTGAGTGCATCAAAGGCGATCGGCAATTCGATAAATCTAATGTTATTCCGATTACAGGCTTCGATCTCATCGCTGCGAATCGGTCGCGAAGCATTGCTAATATCGGTTTTTCCAGCGCAAAACTGCCGAAATCCGCCAGTAGTACCCGAAAAGTTGACGCTTATATCCGCAGACGGCTGTTTTTGTTTTTTGTATTCATCGGCGACAGCCTTGGTGATCGGGTAAACGGTGCTAGACCCATCAATAATAATTGATTTATTTGATTGGGAGTCAACGGGAGTGCAAGCAGCTAGAACACCAGCACTAACAAAAATAAGAGCCTTTTTGAGCAATTTATCGAGATTTATCAGCATTTATCCATCCCCTTGCTTTTCTGGGAGTCAGAAAAATCTATCTCCATCATTTCAAAAAAAGTTGATTTGATGCGAAAATTATCCCAAAAAGATAACAAACTTAACAGGATAGACAAGCAGCAGTGACCCTGTTTGCCTTGACAGGCCCAGATAAAAAGCTTTGTCCGAGCAATTTCTCCCTAACAGATGGTTTAAATTAAGATTTCATCCTCGAATAGATACAATGGATTTTTGTCTTGATCGGTCTAACTCAATTGTTGCCAAAAGGTTTGACTTTTTTAAATTAAACTTAACCGAAATTTTACCCAATCTTAACCAAAAAAATCCCCAATATTTCTAGATTTAAAAGTAATATTTATGCCTTAAACTATATTTTGAAGAAAGTTCAACTTTCCCAATTGTGCAGGATTCTTCAACCAGAAAACTTATGATATTCTCAACTGCTACCCTAACTCGTGTGTGTGCTGTCTCCTTCGCCACGGCAGCGGCCTTAGCAGGGACGATGGGAGAAGCTTTCGCCCAAACCCTGAACGGTGCGGGAGCCTCCTTTCCCGCGCCCCTATACCAGCGTTATTTTGCCGACTATAAAAACGCCACTGGTGTCACCGTTAACTATAATTCCGTCGGTAGCGGTGCTGGTGTCCGGCAATTTATCGCCGGAACCGTCGATTTTGGGGCTTCCGATGCCGCTCCTTCCTCCTCGGAAAAAAGCCAGATGAAAAACGGTTTACTGCTAGTTCCCACCGCCGGAGGAGCCGTCGCCGTGGTTTATAATCTGCCCGGGGTAAATAACCTGCAAATTTCCCGGGCTAACCTCGGTAAAATCTTCAGTGGCGAGATCACCAACTGGAAACAAGTGGATCCGAAACTGCCCGACCGACCCATTAAAGTGGTGGTTAGGGCCGATGGTAGCGGTACTACAGAGATTTTTACCTCTCACCTGAGTGCTATTAGTCCTTCTTTCAAAAGTAAAGTGGGAACCAGCAAAGAACCTAACTGGGGTTTTACCGTTCTCAAGGGACCGAAAAATGATGGTGTGGCGGCCCTGGTTAAACAAACAGAAGGCTCGATCGGTTACGTTCAAGATACCTTTGCCCGCAAAAATGAAGGGGCAACCATGAGAACTGCCAAAGTTCAAAATAAAGCCGGTCAATTTGTCGAACCGAGTCTCGCCGAAGCTAACAAAGCTATGGAAGGGGTGAAATTTAACGCTGATTTTACCGCTAATATGGACGATCCGAGCAATGGCTATCCGATCGTCGGGATTACTTGGTTATTAGTACCGAGAGACTACGCTGATAACAAAAAAGCGGCGGAAATTAAAAGACTGTTGACTTGGATTCTCACCACCGGTCAAGGTATTAACAATCAATTGGAATTTACTCGGATTCCTCAATCGGTGACTCAAAAAGTTTTAGCCGAAGTTAACAAAATTAAATAAATACTTTTGTATTAGTTTGAACTTGATTGTCACCGCTTTCCAGTAAGATGGAAAAAAGTTACCGGTTAACCTCATAACTAATAACTGCAAGTATTTCTTTTCTCTGGGCTGAACAATGTTCAGCCCCTACAGTTGCGTTTTAAACAACTGATAACTGCTAATCGCTCTCTACCTTATGGCTAATTTTTCTGAATCGGTCGAGTCTTTTGATCTCTCGGCGGCCAATCTTAACGAAAGCCCCGGTACTGCGGGTTTATTTGATCGCATTTTTACAATCTTAGTCTGGATTTGTGCCGCCTCTGGTTTAATCTTTCTGCTCTGGATGGCCTGGATTGTTTTTCAGGATGCGCGGCCGGCGATCAATGAATTCGGTTGGGGATTTCTCTGGGGAACCACTTGGGATGTTAACGTCCTCAAATTTGGTGGTTTACCTTTTATTTTCGGTTCGATCGTTTCCTCGATTCTAGCTCTTTTATTAGCTATTCCCCTCAGTGTCGCCGTTGCTTTAACCACGAGCGAGAATTATTTGCCGGCAAGTGTCCGTTATCCCATCGGTTTTCTAGTGGAATTAATTGCCTCGATTCCCAGTGTAATTATTGGTTTATGGGGGATTTTCGTACTAATTCCCGTGCTGAAACCTCTGCAAGAATGGTTATTTCAAAATTTTGCTTGGTTCCCTTTGTTTAATACCCAACCGTTGGGACCAAGTATGCTGATCGCCGGTGTGATCCTGGCCATCATGATCGTGCCGACTATTTCCGCTATCAGTCGCGATGTGTTGCTTACCGTCCCCCCCGAATTACGCAGCGCCTCCATGGCCCTAGGGGCGACTCGTTGGGAAACCATCTGGCGCGTGTTGTTGCCGGCGGCCAGTTCTGGCATTATCGGGGCGATTATCCTCGGTTTAGGGCGCGCTTTAGGGGAAACTATGGCGGTGGCCATGGTAATCGGTAACTCCTCGATTATTAGTCCCTCCCTCTTGGCCCCTGGTTATACTATTCCTGCTGTACTAGCTAATACCTTCCCAGAAGCTTTTGAAAAAATCCACATCGGAGCCTTGATGTATCTAGCTTTGACTCTATTTTTTATTACCTTAGCCGTCAATAGTGTAGCGGCTTTATTAGTACAATTTATCAACCGCAATCGTTAATTTTATGACTCAAGGAGCTTTTCCCGAAGAAGATTTACAGCAACCCCTGTCACCGTGGCGACATTTTTTTACCAACGGTCTCACGGGTTTAGCGATCGCTCTTAGTGCCATCGCCATTCTGCCTTTATTCGCTATTCTCTTTCAAATTGTCAAAGAAGGTTTACCCGGATTTAATTGGCAAGTTTTCACCTCTTTACCCGCCCCAGTTGGCTCCGATCCCAGTGTTCCCAACGGTTTTGCCAATGCAATCGTGGGGACTTTAACCATGGTCGGTTTAGCGGCTTTAGGCAGCATACCTCTGGGGATTCTCACCGGGGTTTTCCTCTCGGAATTCGCTCGGGGTTCCAAAATTGGCGGTATTCTGCGCTTTGCGATCGTGGTGTTGAGTAGTACCCCTTCCGTCATCGTCGGGGTGTTTTCCTTCGGGGTTTTGGTCTTAACCACCAAACAATTTTCCGCCGTAGCGGGGGCCTTTGCTTTGGGGGTGATTATGTTGCCCATCGTCGCTTTAACCACGGAAGAGTCCCTAAAACTAATACCCATGTCCTACCGTCTCGGTTCTTCCGCTTTGGGGGGTTCCCGTTTCAATACGGTATTTCGCATTGTCCTGCCAGCAGCGATCGCACCGATTATGACCGGGATATTATTAGCGGTGGCCCGGGCCGCTGGAGAAACCGCTCCCTTAATGTTTACGGCTTTATTTAGTCAATTTTGGCAAGAAAGTCTTTGGTCGCCCACACCAGCTTTAACGGTGTTGATTTATAACTACGCTAGTTCCCCCTTTCCTGAACAAAATTCCCTAGCTTGGACAGCTTCTTTAGTCCTAATTATCTTAGTTTTAATTACTAGCCTTCTCTCCCGTTTTGTCACTCGTAAACGCTCAAATTAAGCACTTTTCTGATGATCGATTCCTCTACCATGAACACCCATACTTCTCTAGCTAATTCGGCGATCGAAGTCGAAAATCTTAGCTTTTTCTACGGTAGCAAAAAAGCCCTGGAAGGGGTTTCTTTACAAATCCCGCAAAGGCAAGTAACCGCCATGATCGGCCCCTCTGGTTGTGGTAAATCTACTCTCTTAAAAGCTCTCAATCGCATCGGGGAATTAGAGGGGCAAGTGACAGTTAAGGGCAAAGTTAGGTTTTTTGGCCAGGATATCTACGCCCCCAAAGTTAACCTTCATACTTTACGGCGACAGGTGGGTATGGTGTTTCAGCGCCCTAACCCTTTTCCCGCTAGTATTTACGATAATATAGCCTACGGTATTAGAATTTATCGTTCCGCTAGTCGCAGTGAATTAGATGCGATTGTGGAATCAGCTTTAAAAGGAGCTGCTCTTTGGAATGAAGTTAAAGAGCTGTTGAATAAATCCGCTTTAGGATTATCGGGAGGACAACAACAAAGATTGTGTATTGCTCGCGCTTTGGCAGTAAAACCAAAAGTATTATTAATGGATGAACCTTGTTCCGCTTTAGACCCCCTTTCTACCCTCAAAGTCGAGGAATTAATCCATGAATTGAAGGAACAATACACGATCGTCATTGTCACCCATAATATGCAACAGGCCTCTAGGGTATCCGATCGCACGGCCTTTTTTAATACCGATGAAAGCCGCGTCGGTCATTTGGTGGAATGTGATGCCACCCAGAAAATTTTCACCGATGCAGTTAATCAACAAACTCGCGATTATGTAGCCGGTAGATTCGGTTAATTTGTCTTGTCAGGGGACGGGAGACAGCTATCAGTGATCAGTTATCAGTTATCAGTGATCATATGTGAGTTTTCAGTTCACTGATTACTGTTTACTGTTTACTGATAACTGAAAAGTCTCCCCCCCCTAAACCATAACGCTGCCCGATTTTGCTAGGATAAGAAATGTAACAAGAATCTTTCTTAACAGTCGGATAATTCATGGGCAACGATACCATCACCTTACTCTCTCCCCGGGAAATTGAAAAAATGCGTCGAGCCGGACGATTAGCGGCTAAACTGTTAGACCATCTGGCAGATATGGTCAAACCGGGGGTAAGTACCCTAGAAATCAATGATGAGGCAGAACGTTGGACTTGCGCCCAGGGAGCGAAAAGTGCGCCCCTAGGATACCATGGTTTCCCTAAGTCTATCTGTACTAGCATTAACGAGGTCATCTGTCACGGCATCCCCAGCGCCAATCAAATCCTTAAAGAGGGCGATATTATTAACATCGATGTCACCCCGATTTTAGAAGGTTATCACGGCGATACCTCGCAGACTTTCTTTGTTGGTACTCCCTCCCCCCTGGCCAAAAAGTTAGTGGAAGTTACCAGAGAATGTCTGCAAAGAGGCATAGATGCAGTGCAGCCGGGGGGTAAAATCGGCGATATCGGGGCGGCTATCCAAGAATATGCCGAAGGACAAGGATTTTCGGTGGTTAGAGATTTTGTCGGTCATGGTATCAGTAATGTTTTTCACACCGGTCCGCAGGTTCCCCACTACGGCACTCGTGGCAAGGGCAAAAAAATTCGCCCCGGCATGGTATTCACCATTGAACCAATGATTAATGAGGGAACCTGGCAACATATTGTCTTAAAAGACGGTTGGACTGCTATTACTAAAGATGGTAAACTTTCGGCCCAATTTGAACACACCATCGCCGTCACCGAAACCGGTGTCGAAATTCTCACTTTACCCGATTAAATTTAGGGAACGGGGAACAGGGGATAGGGAATGGGGGAATGGGAGAATGGGGAAATAGGGAAGTTTCAACTAATACCCCAAAACCCTAAAACCCTAAAACCCCATCACCCCTCTCCCTTCTCCCCCCGCAACGCGCACGAAGTGGTCTCCTCACTTCCCACTAATAACTGATAACTGAATATATGCAGTATCGTCGTTTCGGTCGCACTAATCTACAAATGCCGGTGTTTTCCTGTGGGGGAATGCGCTATCAATTTCAGTGGCAAGATGTGCCGATGTCGCAAATTCCCGACGAGAATCAAGGCAATTTAGAGGCAATCATCAATAAATCTCTGGAAGTGGGGATTAATCACATCGAAACCGCTAGGGGTTACGGCACTTCGGAGATGCAATTAGGCAAAATTTTGCCGCAACTACCGAGGGACAAGATTATCGTGCAGACGAAAGTTTCTCCTAGTCAAGATGTGCGGGAATTTCGCCGTAAATTTGAGCAATCCAGGCAATTTTTACGGTTAGATTATGTGGATTTGTTGGGCATCCATGGCATCAACACCGAGGAAATTCTCGATGACACTATGGCCGAGGGCGGTTGTTGGCAAGAGGCGAAAAAATTACAGGAACAGGGAAAAGTTCGTTTTATCGGTTTCTCGACCCATGCACCAACTGATGTAATTGTCAAGACTATTGCAACAAATTGTTACGATTACCTCAATTTGCACTGGTACTATATTTTTCAGAATAACTGGCCGGCCATAGAAGCGGCAAAACAGCACGATATGGGGGTTTTTATCATTAGTCCCTCCGATAAGGGCGGCCATCTCTACAATCCTCCCCCTAAGCTCGTGGCTCTCTGTTTTCCTCTCAGTCCGATGGTTTTTAATAACCTATTCTGTCTCAGTCATCCGACCGTCCATACCCTTAGTATCGGTGCTGCGCGAGCCAGAGATTTTGATGAACACCTGAAAACTTTACCCTTACTCGATCGAGCCGAGGAGATTTTACCGCCAATTATCGAGAGATTGCAAGGGGAAATGATCAACTGTTTAGGCGATAATTGGGTGAAAACTTGGTCTGTGGGTTTACCTAGCTGGGAAAATACCCCCAATCACATCAATATTCGTTCTATCCTCTGGTTACGCAATCTCGCTATCGCCTACGATATGATTGACTTTGCCAAGGCCCGATACAATCTCTTGGGGAATGGGGGTCACTGGTTCCCCGGTCAACAGGCAAAAGAGGTGGAAAAACTCGATTTAACTGCCTGTTTAGCCGCTAGTCCCCACGCTGATAAAATTCCCTATCTTCTCGCCGAAACTCATCGATTATTGTCGGGAGAGACGGTACAACGCTTAAGCAGTAGTTAATTAAAATTCGATGCCGGGTTGCGCTTTCACTCCCTGTTGACGAAAGGGATGTTTAATTAACTTCATTTCCGTGACTAAATCCGCTATCTCGATTAATTCGGGTAAAGCTCCTCTACCAGTGAGAATAACGTGGCAATTAGCGGGTTTTCGGGCTAAACCAGCGATAACTTCCTGAATATCCAGATAACCGAATTTAAGGGCGATATTGATCTCATCGAGTAAAATTAATTGATATTGGGGATTTTCGAGAAAAGTTAGGGCTTTTTGCCATGCTTCTTCGGCTTTCTCTATATCTCTTTCTCTATCTTGGGTTTCCCAGGTGAAACCTTCCCCCATAGCATAAAACTCGATTTGTTCCCCCCAAACACTAAAAATCTTTTGTTCGGCAGGTTCCCAAGCACCTTTGATGAATTGTACCACCGCCACTTTGTAACCATGACCGAGGGAACGTAAAACCATACCGAGGGCCGCCGTGGTTTTTCCCTTGCCATCGCCGGTATTAACGATAATTAAACCTTTTTCAGCGATTTTTTCGGCTAAACGTTCCTCTTGGATGACCTTGCGGCGCTGCATTTTTTCTTTGTATTGTTCGGGAGTGAGTTGCATTCAAGTCTGTCCAGTCAAATCAAGATAATTGTAACTCAAGGGGTTATTGATCGCTGTTTGCAGATTTTAACTGGCTAAATTGTCTCAGGATTGATGCCTAATTCTCGTAATTTTGCCGCTAATCTTTCCTTAGCTTGTCGTTCTTGTTCTTTTTCTAAAAGAGCCTGTTCTTTTCCCTGTCGTTCTTGTTCTTTTTCTAAAAGAATCTGTTCCTTAGCTTGTCGTTCTTGTTCTTTTTCTAAAAGAGCCTGTTCTTTTGCCTGTCGTTCCTGTTCCTTTTCTAAAAGAGCCTGTTCTTTTGCTTGTCTTTGCTGTAATTCAGCTTCTTGGGGAGTGGGAACCAATTGACCATCGACGCTAAAATAACGCAGTTTACGGTCAAATATACCTAAATATAATCCTAACTGTTCACTCCATAGATAACCCTGGTCATTGGCAGAAATAGCTTGATATTGTCCCTCAATTAGTCTAAATCCTTGCAATTCTAAGGTATTAGGATCGAACCAAAAATAATTAGGAGTGCGAAAAGTATTTTGGTAGAGAATTTTCTTGTTATTGCGGTCAATATTGGCCGTAGAATCGGAAAGAATCTCGACGATTACATTGGGATATTTCCCTTGTTCTCCCCAAACCACCCAACTTTTGCGGGGACGTTTTTCTGTATCTAAAACCACAAAAAAATCTGGACCACAGAAATCGCGCTTTTTCAGTTGTTCTTCGTTATAATAGATAGTCAGATTACCAGAAGCGTAGTAATCGTTTTTCTCTTGCCATAACAATTCTAGACAACTGAGAAGAATTATGATCTGTTGCAGGTGTAAATCACTTTCCAAGGGTGGTTCATCACTCCATAAATCGGTGGGGGGACAGGTAACTTCTGGTAAAATGTCGAGAGTTGTCATAGTTTTTCCCCTGGCTGGGACATTGATCTAATTATAACAGCTATGAGTCAGTATTAGTAGTAGGTTGCGCTATCGCTAAAGCACCAGATAAATTAATGATAGATAGGTGCATTACGACGGATGGTTAGATTCAAGTTTAAGCAGAGATTGTCGCCGTCTAACGCGCCCTAAATTTTGCTAAGTGCAGATAGGAAAAACTCAGGCGATGGCTTTAACTCCAGCGTTCAATTTCTCTAGCAGCGGCGGGACTTAATTCGCTCATTGTTTTTGACACTAAGCAAGACAATTTAAGGCATTTTTTAACTATAGCAGTTCTAGGTGTTGGGGTTGGGGGTTTGGTTTTGAGGTATTAGTTGAAATTTCTCCATTTCCCTATCCTCGTCAATTGTGGATCAAAGCAGCTTGACATCCATATCTTGATGAAGTTATCAAAGTTACTCTGGTTTGAGACTATCTAAAATTAATTGTATATCTAAATCAAGAGCTTGAGCAATTTGTTCGATTGTTAATCCTAATCCTATTAGTTTGGGAACAGTTTCTAGTTTTGCCTTAATAACATTGTTTTCAGTTTTATAAATATGATAATTTTCTATTTCTCGATTATTAGAAGGGTTATGACAGAAAGTAACCTGATCAATTTTTACAGATTTATTACCCAAATTATTAATACTATTGCTGACAATTAACCTTTCAATTGCTGATCGAACAGTTGATTTATTTAATTCTTCCCCTAACACTTCCGAAAGAATGCGCCAAAGTTCATAGGCTTTATCTCTGGCATGACCTTCAGAACAATTATATTCTTATGCAATTTTAAAATATTTCTGACCATCGAAAACGTTCTTTAAAATCCCTAATTGCAATGTATCGAGATGCTTTCCCATTTGGAAGACTTCTTGGGTATCCATAGGAGTAATGTTAAGATTTGAGGACACAATACCGTCATTGTCCGTTATTTTCCGATATTTGTAAACATAGTTAACAAAACTTCCGACAATATCCGTTTTTTTCCGTCTTGAAAATGTTTAAACTTATTAGTTAGGATTCTGCTTATTATGGTTGTTTTTGCAGTAACTACTCACTATGAGATACATTAAAATCCTCTGTATGTTCATTGGTGTGGGATTAATTAATTCTGCTCCCATACAAGCAAACAATATGAGTAATGATATTTTAATTAGCCAATCTCGTCGTCAGTATGAATGTACGCGGAACGGAGTTAATCCCACTATATCAGGTTCTCTGTTTTCAGATGGATATAACTGTTTAATACCTATATCAGCAGGTAAGTGTGTAGGTTATGCTGATGCTTTTGGATACAGTCGTATTGGTAATTCAGATACTAGAGGAATGATAAGCTGTAAGAATGTCGAAATTGCAGAAGATAGACTAACAGGGAAAAAGTATTATCGATTTGGTTCAGGAGATAAATTTATCTTGGAAGGAAAATAAGTTTATTTTAGATTCTGTAATTATCTTTACAGTTGACCATTCTTGATCCCAGTCCATCCCATTTGCGGAACAGTTTTGATATTATAACCTGTAAAATCCCTCATTAATCTTCGGTCACTACATTCATCTCAAAGAAGCCTCATTTCACGCT
>Ga0082207_1001609_pt1 | contig 10533 bp, 8 predicted proteins | sample LakMenEpi10Aug09_FD_71540 | JGI IMG/M metagenome (GOLD analysis project Ga0082207, IMG submission 71540) | reverse complement strand
ATCGATTTACCAGTCGCTTTAACAGAAGCATAAGAGAGCGGCACATTGTTCACCTGCAGCAATCCATTGAATTCAGAGAGTTCCATGCCGGTCACATTGACATCGATCGAGTCACCCAGATTGAACGAATGGTTTGCATCGAAACGAACAACGATACCGGACAATCCGTTACCCTGCTGCAGATAAATATTGCGGGCGTTCAGGTTGTTCGTGGAACGATCGCTGATAACTACACCGGTGATGCGCTTGCCGTTCGGGCCATAAGTGATGGATCCCGTATACATGGCCCGCAGGTCGGCCGTATTCATTATAGTAGTCGGACCAGAACCGCAACGAGCCCCATTGAACTGCACATCATTCTCATCACGAATCGTCAGCTGCTTGGTGCTTCCGAAATATGAATAAATACCAACGATATCACCATTGCCATTAGGAATATTCAGCGTCGCGAATTTGGAATAATTACTGGTTCGCAGTGTGATCCGATTACCCGTTGGGTTGGCACAACCTTGCACAATACGGTTGCCGGATTGATCAGCATCGGCATATGCTTTGGCTGTATCGGCTGCACTGAACTCATATCCTACTAATTTGATGAGCGTGCTGATGTATCGATCCTGTAACGTAGTGGTCAGCTGAGAAGCATTCACCACAACAGGCTCAATAGGTTGGTTCAAGGCGCCACGATAAATATGCTGTGATTGAAGATTTTGTGCCAACAGCGTGACCCCACCGGTGCTGAGGTAGTTTGAGTCCAGTCCGCCACCCAATTGAATCGTACCTGCATACTGCCCGATGTAAAGGCCTTTGCACTTGACGAATAGTTTACGACCTACCGGGTAGCTGGTATAATGATTGCTACCGGCGATACGCAACAAGATGCCACCGGTGCCATCCTGAACCGCGATCTGCTGATAATAGTTGCCGCTTCTGTCATCACAAGAAACAACACCTTCAATGACAACATCATCAGAGACCTGCACCGCTTGACCTCCATTATATCGGGCCTTTAGGCTCTGGATCGTGGTATTGGCCACGATTCCCGGGTCGCCTGTAACGGGTGGTTCAGCGATCTCTTTCTTACAGCTGAACTGAGTCAGCAACATGACCGCACCCAGCATCAGGCCAGTGCGAACGGAAAGCATAGTATGTTTCATATTCATTTGAATATTGACGTTTCAAAAATCAATTGGCATCGGCTGCAGAGCGCAATGCGAGTTGCTTCGTGGTATTGAATGGAGTTAGGATTCCTGTTATCCGTTGAGGACTGCTCGGATAGAGTGTACTGGCAAACCCTGCGAAAGACGATGTGAAAATGACTAAACTATTCCCGGCATTACTGATGGTTACACTGCCAGACCAAGTGCCGCTTGTTCCACCTGTGATGGAGGTAATACCGGTGACTTGCACCAACGTAGACTCCCAACTCTCATAATTAGTATTGATATCAGCGATACTGGCCGCCCTGGGACTGATGGATTTTCCAGAGGCCACCAGGTTGGCGTAGCTAAGGGGAACATTGTTCATCTGCAAGAGTCCGCGGTATTCAGATATCTCCTGCCCGGACACCTCTACATCGATAGAGTCGCCTAAGTTGAATGCATGCGCAGCTGTAAAACGCACGCAAATACCCGCTTTATCATTCCCTTGCTGCAGGTAGATATTCTGTCCGTTCAGATTACCCGTGGTGCGGTCACTGATAACAATACCGGTGATTTTTCGTCCGCCCGGAGCAGATGTCGTTGAACCGGTGAACAAGGTGCGCAATTCCGCCGTATTCATCAGCGTGGCAGGATCCGGACCATTCGGACCGATCGGCTGTTTATTGCAAGCGGTGGAGAATCCGCTCAGCAACACGCCCAGTGCCAATACCAGCAATTGATTCGATCGTTGAGTATTCATATACAGTTAGATTCTGAGTTTAGAAACGAAGCGTTACGCTCGAGAAAAAGTTGATCCCATAGGCATAGAACAAACGTGGTGGGAATTTTCCGACCTGCAGCGGATCCGTAGCAGCCAATTGCGGATCGTAACGAAGCTGTTCAAATCCGCCGGTGACGATACCCTGGTTATTCAGCAAATTGTTCAAGCCCACATTGAACACAAGAAACGTAGAACGTCCCTGTACCTCGTAGGTCTTAGGCAACTTCCAAGAATAACCGCCGAAGAAGTCAACCGTTTGTTGTGCCGCGAATTTGGTTTGACCGAACACGGAATTATAATCGGCAGATCCGGCCGGCAAATATTTAACCGCATCCCACGTGCGACGAACGGGATTGAAATTCAAATAGGATTGATCGAAATGATTAGCCGTCAGACTAACGAACCAAAACTTGGGGGAACGATAACTAAGTCCCAAGCTATACGCCTCCATCGGTGTCGAAGGCACCCGGAAATTCTCAGCATAAATAACTTGCTGGCCCAAAAGCAAGGCGCTGTTATCTACTGTGATCGTAGCCTTCTGCTTGCTATCGAAATAATAACGACCTACCGCTGCTGCTGCATTCAAGGTGAGTGTAGAGGAGAGTTTCGCCTCGATACCCAACTCTCCACCGAAATGCACTTTATCGATACCGGAGATCGCATAGTTCACGAAATTCTGATACGTGTCGTGATAAAAGGTCATTACATCCATCGCCCCCAGGAACTGAGTATAGTAACCTCCGATATGAACTTTCAGGCGAGGTGCATTCAACACGTAGCTTCCTTCGATGGTACGTATCGTTTCAGATGTAACCGCATCCTGCTGTGCGTGACGGGTGCGGGGAGAAACGTAAACGTTCTCGAAATAAGGCGGACGTGTTTGTTGAGAGGCATTTACATAGAGATAGTTACGGCCATCGATCTTATAGGTAACTCCGGCCTTTACTCCATAGTTGAAGAATGAATTCTTAGTTCCTTTCCCAAAGGAGTTGTCTGGGAAAAGTCCGTGACGCGTATTTCCCTGACGATAGAAAGCGGTCTGCGAGGCAGTACCCGACAAGAAAAGATCGATCTTGTTGAACTTGAATACGCCTTGCGCCCAAGCGGATGAACGACTGATGTTGATGTTGTAATCGTACCCATAGTTGTCGCCCTTCTTCAGAATGCGGTTGGGATTGTTGAGGTCGAACTGATTGGAACTGTTGTCGGCAGGAAAATCACGCTCCGCGAATTGATTGATGTTCACATAAAAATCACCGCCGAGCAGATCCTCTACTCGTAGGAAATAATGGTTGTTCTGTGTCTGATGAGAAACGCCAGCCGTGAAATCAATGAATCCGGCGAATTGCGTATTCAATACGGAGTTGAAATTATAGCGCTGGGTATTGATCACGCGATCCTGCAGTACGTATAAGGAACGGCGACCGCTCACATTATTTCCCGGGATGCCATTTGCGTTAGCGATGGTGGCGTAATTGGCCCGGTTCACATCATAGAGTCGCTGCCAGTTGATCTGACGCAAGTTGATGTCAGCCTTCATTCGGTCGTAAAGCAATTGTCCTTGAATGGGATCGGTAGTACTAGCCCAGGTTGATGTATAGCTGGGCAGGTAACGGTAGTAATCGGGTCGAGGATCAGGTGCGTTGTACCAGTCCAATGCCGTAACACTCCGTTCGCCGAACGAAACACCTGCAGCCGTGGTTATAGTCGTTTTGTTGTTGAGTCGAAAATCATGTGTGAGCAGGATCACAGGCTGATGGGTGCGACCGATACTGGCATTGCGCTTTACACCGTTTTGGTAACCCCAGTTGGGGTTGTAGTAGTTGGTGCCGGCGAGATTCAGCATTTCAGCTACGGAAGAACCCTGACGGCCATTTTCAGTTGGAGCGCCGAAAGCAGTCAATGAAAGCAGATGTTTTTGTCCGATGCGCTTATCAACTGCTGCGAAATAACCCCATCCGTCAAAGTAGGTTCCGGGCACATATCCTTCACCGGCCCAACGACGGCTTCCGCTGAAGGAGAAAGCCCATCCTTTTTTACTGAGTCCGGTTGAATGCGTGATCATCAAGCGGTTGTTGTAATTACGGTTCGAAGAGGCATACCCGATGCTGGTTTGTGCGCGCTGCTTGCTGGCGCGGGCATCGATCTGCATGTTTCCGCCAATGTCTCCGAAGGCAAAGGTTGTGTTGCGGAGTCCCCAGGTTTGTTCGCGGTTTCGCATCACATCATTAAGTCCGCCCCAAAGTCCGAACGGCGTGAAGCCATTGTCCAGGTTATCCATGGGAATGCCATTCATGAACGTACTGAAATGGTCGTTGTCATATCCCCGAATGCGAAAACGGACTGCACTGAAGTTGAACGTGGCAGCCGAGTAGAATGGGTCACGTCCTGCACTCAGCAAAGAAGAGGTGCTAGTACTTCCACCGTCACCCAGGTCGTTGTCGTCGGCCGACACCACCGGGATGTTATCCAAGACACCATCTTTCAACTCTTCGACGATAGTGGTATCCTTATTGAGGGTGGAATCTTTTTGAGCCTGAACGGATAGGAGGCTGAAACAGAACAGCGTTAGCAACAATGTTCGACGCATGATAAGCAGGTTTTGGCAGGGTGCAAAGTAGTGGGATTCCTGCTTTTTGCAACAAAAAACTTCGCACATCACAATCAGATAACATACCTCGCCTTTTGGGATGAAAACAGATAGTTTACCTAACTTGCCGCGATGCGCCTTATCATTTTATTGATTGCCGCTCTCAGTTGCGGCCCACTGACCCTTTCTGCCCAGAAACCAGCCTATAAAGTGGCGGTAGTCGGATTTTACAACCTGGAAAATCTCTTCGATACGATCAATGACCCACTGGTAGACGATGAAGAGTTCTCACCTGACGGTCCACGCCGGTACAGCGGAGAAATCTATCGAGACAAACTCACCAAACTGGCTACCGTTCTGTCTCAAATGGGAACCGAGATCAGTCCCGACGGACCGGGCATTTTGGGCGTTGCCGAGGTTGAAAATGCAGGCGTGCTGGAAGACCTGGTCAAACATCCGCTGATCGAAAAAAGAGGATACAAAGTGATCCACTACAACTCAAAAGATGCCCGCGGGATCGATGTGGGCATGCTGTACAATCCAAAATATTTCACCCCGGAAAAAAGTGATAAGTTATTCGTACGGCTACCCTCCGGAAGCAAGGATGCCTACTATACTCGAGATGTGCTATGGGTGAAGGGGAAACTGGACGGAGAGGACGTACATATATACGTGAACCACTGGCCCAGCAGAAGTGGCGGAGAGAAGAGAAGTGAACCCGGACGCGTGGCCGCTGCTCAGGTCTGCCGAAACCACATGGACTCGATCGCACGGATCGAAAAGAACCCGAAAGTGTTTTTAATGGGCGACCTCAACGACGACCCTATTAATAAAAGTATCACCCAGGTGATCGGCGCCAAATCGGAAAAAGAGGATGTGATGAAAGGGGGCATATTTAATCCCTGGACCGACCTATATAAGAAAGGATATGGCACACTGGCCTACCAGGATGCTTGGGGCCTGTTCGACCAGATCCTGGTCTCGCATCCCTTGCTGGATGAAAACCAAAATGGCTTTTTCCTGAAAACTGCCCGGATCTTCAACAAGGAGTATATGGTTGAGAATAAGGGTAGATACAAAGGATATCCGATGCGCACCTGGGACGGACTGACCTACCGGGGCGGGTATAGCGACCACTTCCCTACCTACCTCATCTTGCTGAAAGAGACCAGCCCGCTGAAAAAAGGTTTTTAAAGAGTTTATTGGTAGTTGCATGATTACATCCCCCATTTGGAGTCTTCCATGCAAATAACTGAATGTCAGTTACTTGTGAAATATTTTTAAGTTGGATACCGACTCGCGCTAAACTTTCTAAACTCCCCAAACTTTCCAAGTTTTTCCCCTTATCTTTGCGCTCCCCAAATCTGTTTTCGCAGATTCTTTCCCGGGGATTCCGGGATTGTCCATTGGGAAAACCGAAAAAACCTAAACAGGTATGAACAACTACGAACTGATGGTGATCTTCACCCCGGTTCTGAGCGAGGAAGACTTCAAAGCAGCGCAGAAGAAATTCGCGAAGCTGGTCTCCGAAAACGGCGGTTCCGTCGTGGCTGAGAACGCATGGGGACTCAAAGCACTGGCTTATCCCATCCAGAAAAAAACGACCGGACTCTATTGGGTAATGGAATTCACTTCCCCGGCCGAATCCATTGAAAAGCTGAAAATTCAGCTGTTGCGTGACGAGAGTGTACTCCGTCACCTCTGCACCAAACTCGATAAATACGCCGTCGAGTACAATGCACGCAAGAAAAGTGGTGTAAAAACTGGTTCAGAAAAAGCAATGGAGGCTTAAGACATGGCAAAGAACGAGATCAAATATCTAACCGCGATCAAGACCGACAAACGGGTCAAGAAATTCTGTCGTTTCAAAAAATACGGCATGCGGTATGTCGACTACAAAGACATCGAATTCCTGAAAAAATTCCTGAACGAACAAGGTAAGTTGTTGCCCCGTCGACTGAGCGGTAACAGCCTCAAATACCAGCGGAAAGTTTCTGATGCGGTTAAAAAAGCCCGCCAGATGGCCCTGCTGCCTTACGTAACGGATCTATTGAAATAACCGCATCCTAATTCTTCCGAAGGGAAGAAGACAGTGGTCCATTCACTGGGTGCACAAAAAGAAGAACATGGATATCATTCTCATTAAAGATGTAGACAACCTGGGCGGCGTCAACGAAGTCGTAAAGGTGAAAAACGGATACGCACGCAATTTCCTCATCCCACGCAAACTGGCTGTTGAATGCAGTCCCAGCAACCTGAAGCAGCTCGAAGAGCGCCTCAAGCAAGTGCGTAAGAAAGAGGAACTGATGCTCGCAGAGATCAACAGCGTGATCGCGAAACTGAACGAAGGTCCTGTTAAGATCAGTGCCAAAACCGGTACGAGCGGAAAGATCTTCGGTAGCATCACGGCCCTTCAAATCAGCCGTGCGATCCGCGAACAACGCGGTTACGAAATCGACCGACGCAAGATCACTTTGCCTGAAGAGGTAAAAGAATTGGGAACTTATAAAGCATCCATCGATTTCGGAAACGGTAAACACGCCGATGTTGAATTCGAACTGGTAGCAGAATAAGAGTTGAACGATGAAACTGGAAGGGTGAAAGGTGAATTTATTTCATCTTTCACCCTTCTTCTTTACACAATATGCTGGTTATCAAATATTTGCAAAATTATAGATGCCAAAAAAAATTATGCACATCGAATAAAAACGCCGTACTTTTGTTCTTTCGGTGTTCGTTCAGTTTCACAGACCGGAGTCATTCGCTTATTCGGCATGTTCACGGGGTTGTTTACTGTTGACACTATCATTTAAAACATCTCAAGATGAACATTTATGTTGGAAACCTCAGCTGGAACCTGAAAGATCAGGACCTGGCTAATCTCTTCGCCGAGTATGGTGAAGTAACTGTTGCTAAAATCATCAACGACAAATTCACTGGCCGTAGTAAAGGCTTCGGATTTGTTGAAATGGCTAACGACGACCAAGCTCAGGCTGCTATTGCTGCCCTGAACGGAAGTGCGGTTGATGGCCGTAACATCGTGGTAAACGAAAGCCGTCCCAAGCCAGAAGGTGAGTACAAGAAGCGCCCCTTCAATGGTGGCGGTGGTGGTGGTGGCTTCCGTCGCGGTGGTGGCGGCGGTGGCGGATTCAACCGTGGTGGCGGTGGCGGATACAACCGCAACGACAGCTACGGTGGTGGTGGATTCGAAGGCGGTTACTAATCCCCCTCAACAAACACAAACATTCGAATGTCCGGCCCTTGGGTCGGACATTCTTTTTTTAACGAGGTCCGACTGACACATTCAGTAACTTAGCCCCGCATGACGGAAAAAATTCTGATCCTCGATTTTGGATCCCAATACACCCAACTCATCGCCCGCGCCGTTCGCGAGGCCAATATTTATTGCGAGATCATCCCCTTTCACCAATCTTTCGAGTGGACTGATGATCTTCGCGGCATCATCCTCTCCGGATCGCCTTGTTCCGTGAATGATGCCGATGCACCAACCGTTCCGGTACAAGCATTCGCTCAAAACCGACCTGTACTCGGAATTTGCTATGGCGCACAACTCACCGCAAAACAACTCGGCGGACATGTAGCCAAAAGCAATAAACGCGAATACGGCCGTGCCCAACTGAACAGTCGCAACAATGACCCGATATTGACCAATATTCCGGCCTCCTCGCAGGTGTGGATGAGTCACAGCGACAGTATTCAAGCCCTCCCGGCCGACTTCCAACTGTTGGCCGATACAGAAAGCATACCCGTCGCAGCCTTTCGCTCCTCCCCAAACGCCAACCATCATCCGATCTACGGCGTGCAGTTCCACCCGGAAGTTTACCATTCCACCGATGGCAAACAACTACTCAAAAACTTTTTAATGGATGTCTGTGGCTGTCATGGCGATTGGACACCCTCTCACTTCATCTCCGATACCGTCGACCAGCTTCGTAAACAGATCGGCAACCGAAAAGTAATCATGGCCCTGAGTGGCGGTGTCGACTCCACAGTGGCGGCCACATTAATCCATCGTGCAGTCGGCGACCAACTACACGGCATATTCGTCGATAATGGCGTGCTGCGTTATGAGGAATTTGAACAGGTGATGGAAACATACCACTCACTCGGACTCAATATCACCGGTATCGACGCAAAACAACGTTTCTACAATGAACTGGCCGGACAAACCGATCCGGAAACCAAACGAAAGATCATCGGCCGACTCTTTATTGATGTGTTTCAGGAAGAAGCGAAAAAGATCGATGGTGTAGGATTACTCGGACAAGGAACCATTTACCCCGACGTGATCGAGAGCGTTTCTGTACACGGCCCATCCGTTACGATAAAATCACACCACAACGTTGGCGGACTACCTGCACACTTACATCTCGAACTCGTAGAACCACTCCGCTTCCTTTTCAAAGATGAAGTACGAAAAGTGGGACGAGAACTGGGAATCCCTTCCCACCTGATCGACCGCCATCCGTTCCCCGGACCCGGCCTGGCAATCCGCATACTCGGAGAAGTAAACGAAGAAAAAGTATCGCTCCTTCAACGAGCCGATCATATATACACGACTGCACTCCGTGAGTCTGGCCTGTACGCAGAAGTATGGCAAGCCGGAACAATCCTGCTCCCGGTAAAAAGTGTTGGAGTGATGGGTGACGAACGAACATACGAATACACAGTAGCCCTTCGAGCTGTCACCAGCGTAGATGGGATGACCGCCGATTGGGCACATCTACCCTATTCTTTTCTGGCAGACGTATCCAATGCTATTATCAATCAAGTAAGAGGCATCAACCGCGTCGTCTACGACATCAGCAGCAAACCTCCGGCCACCATTGAATGGGAATAAGATCAGTCATACCGTGTCTGCTTTTAGCCTGCATGGGTTTCTTCTCCAGGCAAACCCTTGCCCAGTCTGTCGTCAACCAACAACGACCAAGGATCATCGTTTTCTTGCCCCTTCACCTTGACAGTATCTATGATACCCAAGGTCAATACAAACTAAAACAATATGATTTCCCCCGCTATATAAGTGCTCCATTAGAATTTTACCAGGGATTTTCCGAAGCACTTGACTCACTCAAGCACCACCCGGGCAACCTGGATGTATACATCATCGATTCCCGTTCTGAACGTCAAACACTGACTACTATCCTTGAACAAGAATCCATCAAGAAATCGAATGCCTGGCTACTTTTTGGAAATGCAGCCGAAAGCCGTGAGATCGCCGAAGCCGCCAAATTCACTCAGGTGCCGCTCATCAACATCAACCTCCCAAATGATGGAGGAATACAGGATAACCCATACTATTTCCTTTGGAATAATACGCTGGAAACGCAATGCGAAGGGATCTATCGACACTGGCAACAACACTATCCGCTGGAGGAGATCGTCATCGTTCGCAAAAAAGGAAGTATAGAGGATCGTATTCTTAATCACATCAAAGACGCTGCGAAAAACACCAGAGGCATACCGATCCGATACAAATTATTCGAAACAACTGACACCGTAAGCACAGAGGCCCTGGCCACTCTTCTGGACTCCAATAAACAAACGCTGCTTTTCGGTGCGAGTCTGGATGAACGATTTGCCAGAAACCTGGCCACAACGGCAACCAACCTGATACGAACAGGATATAAAGTTGGACTGATGGGTATGTCTACCTGGGACAACATACGCGAGTTCAACACCAACCGCTTCCGCGATCTGGAGTTTATTATCCCTACGCCCTTCTACTACCCAAGAACAGATGAATGGAGCAACCGATTGCAAGTCCGTTTCCTGGAAAATAATTACAGCAAACCCAGCGACACCTACTTGCGCGGATATGAGATGGCCTGGATGCTGCATGCGCTGTTGCAAAAAAATAAGGATCTCGCCGAAGTACTGCCCGGACCAAAAAAATTACTCTTTGGAGAAATCAACTGGCAGCCGGTTATTGATACAGCCACCTTGCACCTCAATTCCTTTGAGAATACGACAATCTATTTCGTGAAACGAATGGAAGG
>Ga0082207_1001608_pt1 | contig 10538 bp, 11 predicted proteins | sample LakMenEpi10Aug09_FD_71540 | JGI IMG/M metagenome (GOLD analysis project Ga0082207, IMG submission 71540) | reverse complement strand
TTAGTTTGTAAAAAATATTTTCTATATTGGTTTTCAGATATTCCTAACAAAAAAGCGGTCTTTGTAACGGATAATTTATACTTTTGTTGGAATTGAAAAATAATCTCTATAGGGGATAAAACGGCTATAGTAGCCACTTTCGATGCTATCATGATTAATGCTCCTAGTTATCATAGGGGACGCGCTACGGGGTGTTTCTAGCACCGCCGTAGCATTTTGTGTTTGGGGAGATTATAGCCTTTATTTGTTGAAAACAAACTCACAACATAATAATCTTGATATCCGATTAAGTTTGTCAAGCTATGCGATTTTGTCTTAAACGTTGTTTTATGGGAAAAACTAAAATCCGATAACTTAACACATTCAAACTTTAAAACGCTTTCTAATAATGCCTTGTGAACGTCATCTAAAGTATTAGAATTACCTTTAGAATTGATATAATCAAACCATTTATAAGGTAATTCGAGCGTTACGGTATCTTGAGACATTTTATTAACTCCTATTAATTTTTAGTGTACGGGTTAGGGTTTTGATAGCACCGTCTAACCCGTTTTAATGTTTGGGGATTGATTACCCCAAACCTTAATTATTTAGGCAATTTATCTGGGTATTGTTCTATATAATTTTTTAGCAAGTTGTAGTTAATTCCGTATCGTTTGTTTAGTAGGGTTTTTGTCGGTTGTACGTTATTTTCAAGACAATCTGTTATAGCATCTTCTATCTTTTGTAATGCTTTTTTTGAGTTGTCTTGATTACGTTTGGCTACACCGTTAGAAGTGTAAAGTTTAATTGCCTTATCAATTTGTGCGATATCATTAATATTATCTGAATTCATCAAAACGATGTTAAGCAAAGCGTCTTTTAATGCTGTGATGTTTCCTTTACCCCGTCCTGTTTTGAATCCTAGTTTTAATGCTAATTGTTCATCTGGATTGATAGTTGTCTCGCTTGTTTCAGTCGGTTGTTTAGTAGTCATTTTCTTTTTCCTAATCGGTTTATGTTTACTATATTAGCGACTTCTATAGGAATTGTCAATAGGTGTACTATAATTATTTTATAAGGTTTTAGCTTTACCCTATAAGAAAATTGTATCAATCATCCCTTGAAGGTTCTTAACTTATGCGCTATTCTATAGGAGTAGTCAAGTAAAGAACCGTTTAACATCATGCCTAGTCTAAACGCAATCGAGATTAAAGAATTTGAAACCATCAAAACCGAGTTAAAAAGACTATGGGATGATTGTGATATAACGTCCCTAGAATCAAGATTCATACCTAAAAGATTAGATGGTAAAAGAGTAGACTTAATCCCTTGGTTATCTTGTAATTTTGATAAGAAGATTGTAGATAACCTGCTACAGTTCCAAACACTATCTAATCAAATTACTGAAAAATTACTTAATAGTAAAAACTCAGAGACAACTAAAGTTAAAAAGTTAACAGTTTATCGGAAAATGATTGCAGATTTATTATTAGAAACCTATGAAAAAAATAGTTATAACTTAATTCCTTATGCTCTTTTTGCCTTTCCTGATAACGGGGTGATAGTAAGTAAAATTAATCGAGATTACACTAAAGATATACAGTCAAAAAATACTGGTGATAATCGGATAGGTATTACTAAAAACATTCTTAATCAATTAATTGAAAACGCTATTAACGATTTAAGAAAGCCTATAGGAGTTAATAAAGATTATGCCAGTAAAATGTTAGCAATTGAATTATTAACTGGTAGAAGACAATATGAGGAGATACTATCTAAAGACTGTTTTATCGAGTTTGAAAGTGATGGATTTTTCCGTGTTTTGGGTTTGGCAAAATCATCACAACTTAAGAAAGAAACTGCTTTTAAACTTCCCTATTTAGGATTAAATTATCAAAAATTTGAAGGTGAGATAAGAGAATTATTAACATCAAACCTTAAATTAATACGCGGTTTTGTTGCAGAAAAATCAGAACTAAAAACCCCGTTATCTGTACTCCTAAACACTCTAATTATGCAAGCGTCCCTAGTACAAGATAACATTTTAAAACCCGTTAGAAAGTCATCTAACCTAGAAATGATAAACGGAAAAACACATATATTTCGTAAACTTTATGCTTTTTCTTGCTATGTGTTCCTGGATGATTGTAGAAGTAATGAGTCACAATATTTTGCTGAGATTCTAGCTGAGGGAACAATAGACTCTACAGGATATCTAAAGTTAAACGACGTCACAGCTAAGAGCTATTCTATATTCCGATTAGTTGATAGCTTGTAATTTTTTGTAATATACTATAGGGATAGTTAATAACTCATCCCTATTTAATACCATGCCTAGACAAAATTTTTCTAAGATGGAAACACTACCAGAAAAAGATTTAAAACGTATTCAATCGTTTGCTAAGAATGGATATAGTTATCGCTATATTCATTCTTGGTTAGAAGAAACAGGATTTAAAATAGCTGAAAAAACTGTACAAATCTGGCATAAAAAATATTTAGAATCAATCGCAACTGATGATAATTTAATAGCCAAAAAAGCATTATCATCAATTGAAAAACAGGATAGAGATGTTACCCCAAACCCATTAATTGATGATGAGAATGACTTAGAAGATATTAAGAAAAAATGGGATGTACCTGATATTAATACTCTTGATATATCCCCAGAAACCGCTATCGGTGCTAGTCAAAAGATGGTCTTTGACTTGTTCATGAGTGTGGGAATATTAACTAAAAACCGTTTGAATATGTTTCAAAATGGTCTAGCAAAATTTCCTATAGAACAAGTCAAAGCATTAAAAATGATATTCGAGATGTACTCGCCATTGATGGGAGTTAGTGAGTTAGTAAGTTGTAATTCTGCTATTAAATCCCTTGAAAGTTATGGCTATGATTTGAGTAATATCGAGCAACAAAACCCAGTAATTAATATTAACAAAAATGAGAATCCCACCGAATTTAAAGAATCAGAAAAAACTACAGAAGAAAACATTATTACCGACTAATCTCCCAGATACATGGAATGATTTTGTTAGACTTCTTAAAATCAAATCCGGTGAGAATTATAAGCAATTCAAACCTTATGATTATCAATTATCATTAATAGATTTATGCGAGTCAGAAAGTACAATCCTAGCGGTAAAATCCAGACAGTTAGGTATAACCCAAACGATTGCATCATACTTTCTGTTTAAGGCGTGTAAGAACCCTGCTTATTCTGCAATATGCTTTAGTAGAAGTCAAGATGATGTTAGTGCGTTATCAAGACGGGTTAGGGATATGGCTTTACAGTTAGAATGTTTTGGTATTGAAACTGTTAATGATAATGTAGGGTTAATTAAGTTGAAAGGATTAGGTGAGATATACTTTAAAAACTCATCAAAAGAAGGTAGTAGAAGTTATGATTCTATCAGTGACTTTTTATTCGATGAGGCTTCTTTTGTGCCGACAATTGAAAGTATTTATAGTGCTAGTTCAGCATCATCTAGCATGGTTTCTAAGAGTCTTAAAGTGATTGTTTCCACACCAGGAAGTAAACTTTCATGGTTTTATAAACAAGCTAATCTTAATTCTGAAAAACCGATTGATATTACCTGTAAGCAAGTTGCTGATGGGAGTTTACCGCCGTTTTATCATTACAATGAGTCAGGATTATGCAAGGTTTTTATACACTGGAAAGCACACCCTTTGTACTCATTAAGAGATGATTATTTAGAGTATAGGCAAAGACAAGACCAGACTTCTTTAGAAGTCATTAACCGCGAGTATAATCTAACTTTTGAGGAGATAGAGGAGCATGGTATTTTTAACTCAAAAATAATTCAATTATCAGCTATAGAAACCCCTACAGAATCACCCCTAGATGGTCTTGAATACTATCTAGGGATTGATACCGCTACTGTAGGGGATGATTACTTTGTAGCGAGTCTTTTTAGTTGGGATAACGCAACATTTAAACAGTGTTTATTGTATCGAGATAGGAAAAAATCTATCGAGTTTTATCTGTTTAATTGTTCTGAATTAATAGAACGTTTCAAACCTAAGTGTGTATCAATTGAAACTAACTCAATAGGAGAGGGATTCTATCAGCAATTACAGCAAAATTACCCTAACATCTATTTTAATAAAATTCATACATCTAGCAACAATAAAAGTACAATGATAGGTAGTTTACAAGTCTGGATTGAGTCTAAGAAGTTAACTCTATTAAGTGATGATAGAGTTAAGTTTGAATTTTTAAACTTTGTTAGAATAGGGCAACAGTTAAGAGCGAGTAACGGACATGATGATATTGTTATGAGTAGTGCTTTTTGCTTGTCAGGTTTGATTTTATGCCAGAATAAGTTAACTAAACCATCAATTATTCCTATAGGATATTAATGATTTTACCTACCAGTCAACAAAAAGATTTAACCCTAGATGATTATGATTTATTAAACAAAATCAATCACAGTTTTAATAAAGAATATATACTATCAATTTATGCTGATATTGACGGATATTCTATCTTGGTTTTGGGGCGTGTTAGGGATGAGAATAATAGAAATTATATCATCTATTATTCACAGCAAAAAGCTAGGTTATATGCTCAAAAAATGTTAGATGAACTGATTTATCTCAAGCAATATTTTAAGTCTTTTCTTAATATTTACTTTGTTAATAACTCAGTTTTAAAGATGTTAATAGATAACAATATAAGCAAAAATAAATACAATGCTATTGATTTTAAGATAGAAGATATCCCAAACTATTTATTATCAATCGAATTGTTAATAGGTTTGGATAAATTAAGAATCCATCCCCTAGCAAAAGGTTTGGGGATTGATTATCAAGATTTTAATATTAATATCAAAGCATATTCTATCTATGCTCTGATGCTACCTTTTGTGGAGTATAATGAGAAAAATATAAGATTTTGGTTTGGATTCTCTGAAAAATTGAATACAGAAATAATTAGGGATTATCGAGAAAATTACAAGGGTTTTTAAAATGATTTATCTGTTTAATGTTTCTAAAGATGATAATTTTTGCAGTGTGATTCTAAATATTTTAGATATTACTCATGTGAAAATTATAGAGTTAATAGAGTTTGATAATGTTAATACATGGTTTCAATCGGTTAAAAATCTATTCCAAAAATATAATATCAATTATCATTATTATATGGGAAGTGATGAGTATTATGCAATATTAAAATTAGCTATTCCTAAAGAAAAACCCGTTATAATCCGTAAAGTGTGGGAAGACCTAAATACTGTAAAATTGATTAAGAAAATACAGGATAATTTATTAGACTTCCCTACAGATTTAGAACATTTAAAAGATGATATTTTTATGGAAGATATTAAGACCGATACACTTAAATTAATTGCTAGTTTATCGGGGTTTTATGTTGACTTTAAGCCATATAGTGACGGGGTTTTTATGCACAATAGTCCAGAGAATGAAAGAGATAATATAAATTATTCAATCTTTGGTGATGCAAGTTTAGAAAGAGTTTTAAAGTGTTTTGAATGATTGATTAAGCTAATACTTTATCTTCTAAACTTATCTTTAATTCATTTTGATTAATGATTAAGCTGATAATAAAATGTGTTCTACATCTATTTTTAAATTAAGTTCTTTCGATTTTTTAATAATATTTTTAATAATTTTATAAATTAAAATTATGTAAATATTTGTATTATCTTCCATCTCAATAAAAATACAATTACTTGTAAACATTATATTTTTTTTATTATTTATAAAAGTGATTTTTAAAATATCTTCATAATCTTCTTTTTCATTTCTTTTTGATGCAAATTCATCTTTTATAATAAATGAATGTGTTATATTTTCTGATTTTATAGTCATAGAGAAAAAATCATATTTAACAAAATCAATACTTCTAAAATCTACAATAGTATTAAATGATTTGTTAATAAAATTTGTTATTTCTAACCAATTTAATCCTACTATTTTTAAACTATGACATATAGATATATAAATAATATCATTCATACTATACCTAACTTTATTTTCGATCATTTTAGCACGTTTAATAAAATAATCTAACTGATGCTCTTGCAATCCAGTTAATAAACAAGTAGTTTTTTTATTAAAAAATAATTTTTCAAGTTGTGTAGTCATGTGTTTTACATATTTACTCACAATTCAATTATACTCATATTACATATAATACACAATACTACAAATTAAATTGTTAAGAATTGTTACAAAACCTTGAGTGTCTAGGATACGTTTGTTACAATCTATATATGGCACAAAACGGGGTGATAAAACAGTATGTGTTACGGACTCGACAATTTAACGGATAAAGAGATGAGTTTGATTGAATCTGAATATAAAAGACGGAAAAATCAAAAAAATCTCTACCCTGATAAAAAAATTGTTAAGCCAAAAAATGATCCTGAAATCCCTCTTTTTGCCATAAAAAAATAATCATAGGAATCAAAATCATGGTACTCAAAGCTAAAATCGCTAACAAGGTTTCTACACAAGAAAATGGTCTTACAATCGGTGAAATCATCGCTATAGAAGATATAGAGGAGCATACCGATAAAGAAGGTAAGAAAGAGGTTTTTTACGCTTCACAGTTTGAATTTCAGATAGCTGTTAAGGGAACTAAAAAAGATATCTTGATGCGTTTCTGGACTGGACAAAATATTAACTCTGAAAAGTTTGAAATAGATGGAGAGGAAACAAGCGACTACAACCGTCTAACACGGTTTTTACTCAATATGGGATTACTGGATTCTAAAAAATTAGCTGAATTAGATAAAGCTAAAATTGCAGAATCAGATATTGAATTAGATTCTTTAATCGGTCAAAAAATCGAGTTTAAGATGAATAAATCAATTAAGCGTAAAGGGTTATCAGTGATAGATATTAAATCAATCAAACCCGTCAAAACTGCTAAATAGTACCAAACATTAAAACGGGGTTTTAACACCCCGTTAGTTGTCTTTATTCACTTCTTAAATTATAGCATCATGCCATATATATGTGACGGTAAAAATAAAAACTTGATAGCGCCTAAACTCGATATAGATTATATTTTAGGATTGCCAAAAATAACATTTATCCCTGATACCGAGTACACCCAAAAATTAAGAATGATTATAGATGGTATAGGTATCTACTCGCCACAATTAGCTAAGGGTTTGGGGTTTGTATGGCTTTATGATGAGTTAACTCCTAACTTTCATCCTATTATCAATACTTTGGATATTGTAGGAATTAAATCATCTATTCCGAGTAATTTTGATGAAATGTTAATAGATTTAGGTGAGTTAGAATCAAGTATTTTTGACGGTGAAAGAAACCCAAAAAAAGCATACGATACAGCTATAAAAGAAGGTTATCTATTAGACTTTTTTGATACCTATAATCTGACTGAAAATAATCTGATTTATAAACGGAATAGTCGAGATAAAACATCATCATTAATCATCAAACCTGAATCAATTTTAGTCGAACTAGGTTTCTTTTTTCAACACGCAGATTTATTTAAAATTTGGGGACGAAATCATCAGGAATGGTTACTAAAAACAGCTAGGATTAGTCAGTATAGAGTTTTAAAATTAATGGGAAGTAATGATAATAAATGTTTTTATCTTGATATCGAGAATAGATTAATAGAAGTTAAAATTTCTCTTAGAGAATATATGTACAGATTCCCACCGCGTCAAAAAGGATTAGATAACCAGGCCAAAATTTTTGGAGTTGATTCAAGAAAAATTAACATCAAAACTGATGAAATTGCTGTAAAGTTAGGAATTAAAAAAGATGATGTTATGGAAAATATGAGTTTACTTAGAGAAAATTTAGTTGACGAATTTATCAATTATTTAACTGTTGATTTGTTCACTACTCATGGTTTGGATGAAACACAAAGAGAATTATTGCATTTATTAAGAAGTAATTTTGAATTAGATGATGTAGAAATATCTGATACCACTGGTGCTAACGTTTCAAAATTTATAGTTAATTTAATTAGTAAGAACTTTAATCAATCATCTAATTCTAAAGAATATAAATTGAATGAATCTATCATCAAGAATCAGATGAAACTAACTAGAATTGACAACCTACAAGAAATTGAATTGAATGATTTTGGCTATCAATCATTCTTAACTGTAGGTGGTTTATTATTTAGTAGAATGTCAGAATATCCCTATTTACGGGGTAATTTTGGGGATTTAGATCAAAAATCATGTTATGCCACTGCAATGAGTAAGTTAAACATTTATTTAGGGGAACCAAAAGTAGTCACATTCAAATATAAAAACAAACCAAAATTAAGAGAGGTTGCTAACTTTATAAAACAGAAAAATATTCCTAAAGATGGATGGTTTGTTAGGGTGTCAGGTAAGTTTGAATTAGCTTATAACACATTGATATTATCAGATTTAAGGTTTGTACCCAAAAAGTTAAAAAACCCTGAGATTATCCCATTCAATATAGATATACAAACATCTGTAACAGTAGCTAGCAATCCCGCAAGGTTTGGGATTAATGATAACAAAAAAATGTTAGGCGGGTTTAATAATGACAAGGTAGGCAAGAAATTAGCTGTTTCTACACTATTATTAAAAGAGGTTAAATTCGGATTAGTTAATTACGATATTTTAGAAGCTATCCTATTAATGCCTATAGAATGGCAACAAGAATATTTTGATTTAGATGTTAATGCCATGGTTTATTTCGTACCTGAATTGATTGTAGATACCTTAGAAGATTTAGAATTAAAACGTTCTGAATTGTCAGACGAACCTATTTTGCAAAAGTTTGATTTTGATAAAGAAATCAATTCTCATACATCCCAAAATTATAAAAATAATGTGGCCTTACGTTTTGATATTGGTAGTATTTGGACAGAATTAAAAGATAATAGAAATAGATACAAAAAAGATAAAAACCCTGTTCAGGAAGTTTTAAAATTGTTTCAAAATAGTGGTTATGGGGTGTTAGCTTGTTTGTACCTTTCTACTAATAATTTAATGGCGTCTAATCAGATTACAGCTATGGCGCGGGTCGGAGCGTGGTTAATGACTAACGCGCTTAATGGTTTTGCGCCTATCACTGATGGTACAGCTTATTCATGGGATAATATACCAATTAATCAAACTTTTGAAGATATTTTAAAACACAATCCAGAATATCTTTTTAAGTTTGATGATAGTATCAAGTCAGGGTTAACTATTCCTGAGAATAGACAAAATTGGATTGATACAGAATTTAAAAAACATCTAGCAAAATTTTATCAGGTAGATGTTAACCATCATTTAATTCAAAAGTTTGATTATGATTTAAAAACCGAGAATTTTGAAACTAAAGAAGGTGAGATAATTGAAACGGATTTATTTACAATTTATATTAACTCTAATTCTGGCAATTATATCAAAGGGATGGGAGAATGTAGGATTATGTTAGATGAAATTGAATATGATTTTATACATCAGATAGATTACTTGAAAGCGCGGTCTTATCACGCTAACGATGATTTAATTAGATGGTATTCTGAATCATTAATAGACGGTTATAAACAACCTGTAATCTATTCAGAAAATAGTATTTTAAAGTTTGGAGACGGTACACAAAAAGCTATACAGTATTTAAAAGAAGTAGATAGAATTGTTCATCCTATGGGATTCTCTCTAAAGATTTTTAAAATGATGAAATTGATTACGCGTTCACAATTTCTATTCTTAAATGAATCACAATTAAGAAATTTTGAAACCAATGAAAGTAAATTAGCAGAAATTAGTAAGCTATTCTCATCTAAAAAGTTTTGGGATGATTTTAAACATGATGAGAAGATAGAAGGTGAGAATTATTATGAGTTTAGCAAAACTCATAGCACGGGTGTAGGTTTTGAACTGTTAGCATTAATGAATAAATATAAAGGTTCTATCAAGTCTATACGCCAATTAATACAGTGTAAAATATTAGAAGGTTGTAAAGACTTTAACGCAGGTTTGCATCTTGATAGAACCATAGATAAGGTTTTGAACGATGATATTAAAGAATTGTTAGCAACTGTTATTATGCTTAAAAAGAATGAAGACTTAAAGTTAAAAAATACCTTGTTAAACAGTTTAAAAGAACCGACTTTGTTAGTAGTTAGTCGAGATAATGTACATAGCCTAGCTGATGTTTGGACTGATGAAAATGAATAATCCCTAAATATTCCCTATTCCCTATTCCCTATTCCCTATTCCCTATTCCCTAAACAGGCCCCAAACCCTTAAAACCTTAAAACCCTTAACCTATATAGGTTTGGGGTTTTTTGTTGATTTGTGATGAGTATAAATACTTATCAATTATTTTAGATACTACTAAACATACTACAAATCAATCTGCCATTCAAAACCATTGATATATAAGGTTTTGACCGTGCTACAAAACAAAAAAGTGATTTTGTCAGATTCTGCCATTTTTAGGTTTTGGCAGATTTTGAAGGCATTAAAAGGGGATGCAGCAGAAACGTGACGGTGGCGGTGGTGGTGGTGTGGCGGGCGTGGCGTGGCGGGCGTGGCGTGGCGGGCGTG
>Ga0082207_1001607_pt1 | contig 10541 bp, 9 predicted proteins | sample LakMenEpi10Aug09_FD_71540 | JGI IMG/M metagenome (GOLD analysis project Ga0082207, IMG submission 71540) | reverse complement strand
GCTTGGTACAAAAAACAAGGGCAACAAAGCCTGAAACTCCTGACTCCTGACTCCTGACTCCTGACTCCTACCCCCACCGAAAAACTTTTTCAGCAGACCCTAACTATGAGACGGGGAGGTTAATCGACAAAATCAGGAGAAATAAAGGACGCTAAGGGAGCAAAATCGGTTCTGATCCCGTCGAGAATTTCGCTGAAATCAACCCGATTAGCGAAATAATAGTGTCATCAACAATATCAGCCTCCTGGAGAGTTAAGATGCTCAGAAAACGTTTATTAATCCCCTTAATCTTATCCCTAGTCACTTTTGGTCTAGTGGTGGCCTGTAATTCCGGCACTCCCACCGGTCAAACTAACCCCAGTCCCGCAGAAAACGCCGCCACTGCTGCTATTCCTATCGGCGCAGCTTTGGCTCAAACCAGCAATCTCGCCCTATTGGGACAGGAACAGGTGATCGGTGTCAAGATGGCTGAAACATATTTTAATAAAAAGGGCGGAGTCAATGGAACACCGATTAAAGTTATTATCCAGGATGTGGCTGGGGATGAACCGGGAGCGATCAACGCCATCAATGCCCTGATCACTCAAGATAAGGTGGTGGGTATTCTCGGTCCGTCCCTATCCCAACAAGCTTTTGCCGCTAGTCCGATCGCCGATCGAGCCAAAGTTCCTATTCTCGGTCCGTCTAACACCGCTAAAGGTATCCCCCAGATCGGTGAATATGTGGGTAGGGTGTCTGCTCCTGTGGCTGTGGTCGCTCCCAATGCGGTTAAAACCGCTTTAAAAATCGATCCCAAGATTAAAAAAGTGGCTGTCTTTTTTGCCCAAAATGATGCTTTTAGTAAATCGGAAACGGAAACTTTTCAAGAAACCCTGAAGAGTTTAAATCTTGATATTGTCACCGTGCAGAAATTCCAAACCACCGATACAGATTTTCAAAACCAAGCCACCGCCGCTATTAATATTAAACCGGATTTAGTGGTTATTTCTGGTTTGGTTGCTGACGGGGGCAATTTGGTCAAACAGTTGCGACAATTAGGCTATCAGGGGTTAATTATTGGTGGTAATGGTTTAAATACTTCTAATATTTTCCCTGTTTGTCAAGCTCAATGTGATGGCATTATCATTGCTCAAGCTTATAACCCGGAATTAGATAGTCCTATTAATCGGGATTTTGTCGCCGCTTATACAGCAGAAAATAAAAAAGCACCGCCCCAATTTACCGCTCAAGCTTTTACGGGAATTCAAGTTTTTGTCGAGGCCTTAAAACGGGTAGATGATAAAAATAAACTCAGTACACTTTCCCTCGAACAAATTCGCCAACAATTAAATCAGGAAATTTTAGCGGGTAAGTATGTCACTGTCCTAGGAGATATTGCTTTTACTCCCGAAGGAGAAATCATTCAGGATAAATTCTCCGTGGCACAAATTAAAATGGATGCCGATGGTAAAAATGGTAAATTTACTTTTGTGAAAAATTAATAAGTAAGTGGTTCTTCTCGTTGTTGCAAGGGACACCCTTGCAACGCACTTCCAGAGGTTCTAGCTCTTGTGTAACCGATCAGGGAAGGGAGGAATATCCTCCCTTTTCTCATGCCAAGGTAGAACCTTGGCATGAGAAAAATATAAAGATTGTATTAAATTGTATTTTAAAATACAGTGCTGGGGTGGAAAGTGTGTTAGCTAACAATCCGCCAGTCTTTGGTGTTGGGTAGTGTGGTGTCTTAACCCAACCGACAAAACGGCGATCGCCGTTAACCTGACAGACCAGATTGGAAGCTTGTGCTGTTGATCTAGGATTATTTACCGATTAATGACTCTTTTCGGAAATTAGAGGACAATACCGTGCCAGTAATTATGGATTTTAACAACTTTCCCCGACCTTTCTTTTTTATTCTCAAGCGATGTCAAAGACCAGATTGAAACGTTAGTAGTTATAATTGTTTAGCACTCGACCAACAGGATTGATTTCTACTTTGAAGAAAATGAAGATAAAACACGCGATTAATTGGCATAAATTTCTGAGTTTTCTAATTATATTGGGCTTAATGGCTTTTTATAATAATTTTACCCCGGTCGCTTGGATATACCTTGCCCTGCACGGAACTTACGGTCTTATGTGGTTGATCAAGGATAGATTATATCCGGATCAACAATGGGAAAAAGAAATACCGTTGGCTATGGGAATATTTACCTTTATCGTTCTCGGTTTATATTGGGTTGCCCCTTTTATTATTGTTAGCGGGAAGGTCACGGCCGCCGCTCCTTTAATATCCGTGGCGATAGCGATCAATATTATGGGGGTATTTCTCCATTACGGTAGCGATGCCCAAAAGTATTGTAAAGTTTTGTAAAAATTGAAAACAGGCAAGAGCAATTCCATCGTTAGCATGACTTTCTGGTGATTGTTCTGCTTTATTTTTGGACTTTTCTAGTCGCAAATGTTTTCTGAGATTATACTAAATCCGTTGAGTATAGGCTAGTTATGAGGAGAGGCACTCATGCAAGAGGCACTCATGCAAAGGGGAAAATAAATAATCAGTTTTTAATAACCAGATTTAGTATTAGAGGTTTGCCAACCAAAGCGAGTATGGACTGTTGCCAATTGAGATAGTTGCTCAATAGCCCATTTTTGTCCGACCATAACTGGCGAGAAACCTTTTCCAGACTTAGCTCCTTTTCTACCGGAAGTTAAATCAACATCGGCTTTGATGTACTCAAAGTAAATATCGGTAATTGGATAGATTTTGGTTAGTTCGGAAACGACTCGAAGTTCAAGTTGACGATTGGCTCTGATTGAGGGAGCTAATTTTCCTTGTTTTCTATTTGAGAATCGTTTTTGTCGATGCGCTCTTAGATTAAAAGAAAGTTGGCGGTTAATCCGTCTTCCTCTACGTCCTCTTCGCATTAACCGTCTATTGTCCATGCGCTCTTTTACTCGTTTAAAAGGAAGTTCTAAGTGAGCTTTCCAAAGAGTAAAAAGAGAGGATTGAACGCCAATTCCAGAGAATAATTTACCCGGGTCAATACCAATGGCAATCGGTTGGGTTTTGTTATCGGAAGGTTCATCGGTTAGCTGGACATAGAAAATACCTAAGTCGTTGAATTTACCGATGGCTTTTCCTTCTTTAATCCACCGTCTGGCCCGACTGGGTTTGGTGGGCATCAACGGTTTTCCGTCTTTTGAGATAACAGGAACTCTTGGCATGGAGATAATCCTTAAGAGTAAAGTTAAAGTCCCTTTCCGCAACACAATCAAGATGTCTTGTCTAACAACGCTTTACCAATAAAGCTGAGAGGGAATCCGAACTAGGGAAGTATTCGGAGGTCTGTGCCAGATTGTGTCTCGGTGCGGTAGTCTCTACTTGCGTCGCCTAAATTGGTCTAGGCAAGCCCCGTCCCTTTTAGGGCGGGGTTAGTGACCGGGGTTAAGCTAGGGATTGGGTACATCTGGTCTTGATCTATTTTCGTCTTTTTTTTTACCCATGGCTAGAGATTTAATAAACCTCTGGCATAATTAATTTTTCAGGCTTCAAAGACTGCAAAAATAAGGATTAAATGGCCTAAAATCTGTAAATAGACCATTTAATTGATTGTTATTCATTCTTAATTCTCCTGACTACTGGCTACTGACTCCTAACCCTAACAACAATTTTTGATTTTTACAAGAGGTCTAATTTTGGCACTGACTGGCTATCTGTTTAGCTTCCACCTGTAAACGCTGGGCCATGCGAAACATTTCTTGGCCGGTGTGGAGAGAGCGATCATCGTAGTTAAGGGTAAAGGTTTCCAATTCTTCTAGTCCATCAGTGAGATGATTGAGACAGTAGTAAAGAGAAGCGGCCACTTTGGCCATTTTGGCAGGGTTTGGCCGTTGGCAAAAGAGGGTTTTGGCTCGATCGAGATTTTGGCGACAGGTTTCTAGATAGTCTTGAAAAACAGCCATTAACTGATCATCGAAGGGATCGGCAGATAGGTGATCGATCTGACCTTTGAGAGGCCGGATAATTTGACCGATCAGCCGATTAATCGGGCTATAGGTCTGGTTATACCACTGTTTGACCAGGGCTTCGTCTTCCCGGGCTGCTTCTTTGTAACGATGGTAATTTGCTTGGGCGGTGGCAGTGCGTTGGGCGCGCTTTTCCGGAGAATTGCTGATTAGTTGGTTATCGTAGTCTTTTCTTAGTCTCGGATCGCTTAATATCTCGTAGGCGGCGTTAATAGCGACGATTTTATCGTGACTGGCACTATCGTTTTGACTATCGGGATGGAATTTTCTTGCTAAACGCCGATAGGCCTGTTTAATCTCGTCAGGGGTCGATTTATAGCTGATTTCTAAGGTCTGGTAGTGGTTGCCGGTCATGAGCGCAAGCGATCGATCTGTCTTTTGTTATTATCGGGGCGGGGAAGGAGAATTGTCGAGAATGGGAAGTGGGAAGTGGGAAGTGGGGTGTGGGAAGGATAAATAAAAATAATCTCCTGAATACTGTCTCCTCAATCCTGACTCCTAACCCAATGCTAGATGTGGGATTTTTGCAGGAGTTCTATTTTTTGACAAAGATAAGCAAAAATTATTTATTGACTCTAAACACTTGAGAATATTTAAATTAACATTCCGCAATATTTATAAATTCTTAAGAATTAATTGAGAAAGATTTTTATTTAACAACGATGTTGCAATGGTTACAGCGATTTGGTAGAATTTCATAGTCGGCTATTCTGTGCTTTTTTGGGCAGCAGTGGTTGAAACCCTTGCCACACCTACAAGGTGATCCTAGTTAAGACAGGTAAATTAGTCAATTTCACCCACAACGATGATCTTTTTTTTGTGTAGTTTTGTTGCAAAAAAAAAGTTTTTTTGACAAAAAACACAAAGTATGATATGAAACCAACGCATTTCTGGCCGCGAGTAATTATTGCAGAGTGGGGTTAGGGTGTGGGGAGAATAAATAAAAGCAATCTCCTGACTGCTGAATTCTGACGAAATTAGCAAAATTAGACAAAAGGATTGATTTCAGGGATATGATCGATCGAGGGTAACTCTATTTTGCTCGATCGCTCTTGTCCAAGATAATAGGGACAATGAAGCTGACAATCGGGACGATGAGGAAAATCGACTAAATCATTTTGGTATGCTGATAGATAGCGATCGAGATCTTTCAATAAACGGCGTAAATCTCGCCCTGTCTGTTGGTGTAGTTTCCGATTATAGTTAAAAGTAATTTGTTCGGGGCTGCGGGGTAACTGCACAAACCAATAGGTCATCGATAAACTATCAAGAGGATAAGCAGAAGTTTCTCCCAACACATACAGATAAAGTCTCGTCTGCCAATTTTTGGCTAGTTTGTCAGCATCGATAGGTTTTAAGTAGGTTTTCCAGTCAAAAATTACCGCTCGATCGCTCTCTAATAAAATTAAATCATAGATAACCGTTAATAAATAATTACCCACAGTTAAACTGCGAGAATGTTCCGCTTCGCGATTCGCTTCTCCCGGATTTTGGGCAATGGCCGGGGCAGCCTTTAATAGGGCCGTTAAACAATGTTCTAACTGTTCATTTTCCTGTAATAGAGACGCGATCGGCAGTCCTAATTCCCGCTGCTGTAATAATAGGTGAAACTGACTGCCCCATTCTTGCCGCTGCAATTGTTCAGGGTCAGCCGGTGTGTTAAGTTCCTCTAGATAGACTTTTTGAAATCTGGGTGGACAGGTTTCCAATAGGTTTAAATGACCTTGGGCAAGACGGTAGATCTTAGGCATAATAGGGTTATCGTGAATATTATCGAGAAAACGGGTTTCTCGAAGAAACCCGTTTTCTGTATAAATGTTAATTGATGTTACAGGGGTCTTGAAAAATTGGCGATTGTTTGCCCAAAATAGTCGCAGTCATCCCTTGAGGTTAATATCATCACTTCTTCTCTTTTGCCGAGCCTTCCTGCTGTTGACGATGTTTTGTTCAATTTTGCTCAATCTGATGGCTTGAGTCAAGTTAATCAGGTGGATAGTGCGAGAAATCAGGGTTTAACCGCACCCGAATTAAATACTGTAGTTTTCCTCGATGCTGGTGTTACCGATTATCAAAGTCTCCAAGCTGGGGTAATCCCTGGAGTCGCCACCGTTATTCTCTCTCCCAATAAAGACGGAATCGAACAAATATCCGCTTTTTTACCACAAAATCCCCAGATTAGCACCATTCACCTCGTTTCTCATGGTGCGCCTGGATGCTTATATTTAGGGAATTGTCAACTTAATTTAAAAAATATTTACGATTACCGCCAACAGTTACAGAATTGGGCAAAGATTAATCGTATTCTACTTTACGGTTGTCAGGTTGCGGCGGGAGATGCGGGGACAGAGTTTATTAATAAATTGTCCCAAATTACTGGGGCAAAAATAGCGGCTTCCAGCCGACGGGTAGGAAATGCAGCCTTAGGAGGAAGTTGGGAGTTAGAGGTGAGTTTACCCGCGACAAAGGGAGAGAATCAAACTTTTGTTGAAACATTAGCTAAGATGTAGATGTAGGTTGCTCTCATGGGAAGTTTTGTGACGACAAGTAGCATTGATGATATTTATGGGGAATAATGAATCTAGAGGATCGCCTAACTTTCTGATTGACAGCGACTCGCCATGAACCAAACAACCGCCAATTATGATGAACCCTGGAAAGAAGCATTAAGCGAGTATTTTGAAGCGTTTTTATGCTTCTTTTTTCCCGAAGTTCACCAATTGATTGATTGGACAAAAATTCCCGAATCCCTAGAAAAAGAACTCAAACGGATTACCGCTTCAGCAAAGACAAAAAAACGTTTTGCTGACAAACTCTATAAAGTTTGGTTACTCAGGGGTGAAGAAGTCTGGATTTTGATTCATATTGAAATTCAAAGTCAATACGAAGAAAATTTCCCTCAGAGGATGTATATTTATAACTATCGGGCCTTTGATTTGTATCAGAAACCGGTTATCAGTCTCGCTATATTAGGAGATGAACGAGTAAATTGGCGACCAGATTCCTATAATTATACCATTGCTGGCTGTGAAGTGAGTCTGAAATTCCCAACAGTCAAATTACTGGACTATGAGGAAAGCTGGTCAGAACTAGAAGCAAGTAGCAATCCCTTTGCTATAATCGTCATGGCACACCTGAAAACAAAAGCGACTACTGGGAAGCTGCCAGAACGGGAACAGTGGAAGTGGAGGTTAATCAGGGGATTATATGAAAAGGAGTTCGAGAGGGAACAGATAATTAAACTGTTTGAAATCATCGACAATATGATGACTTTATCCCCTGAATTACAGTCAAGTTTAGAGAGTAAAATCAAACAATTTGAGGAGGAAAGAACCATGCCTTTAGTAAGTAATATGGAGTTACGAGGAATAGAACGCGGTAAGGAAATTGGTAAGGAAATTGGTAAAGAAATAGGCAAGGAAATTGGTAAGGAAATTGGCGCGTTAGAAAATGCTCGTGATTTTGTCAAAACAGTTTTGCAAGCTCGCTTAGGTGAAGTTCCTTTAGATGTGGAACAATACCTGAATAAAGTTTCGGTACTATCTACATTACAAGAGATTGTTAAATTAGCAGCTACCGCTAATTCTCTCGCAGAATTTAAGCAGTCTTTGGCAAAAATCCAATCCTAGAACTTCTTTAGAAAACGGGTTTCTATTTAGAAAACGGGTTTCTTTGAGAAACTCTTTGAGAAACCCGTTTTCTTTGAGAGACCGGATACCGACCTCTGGCTTTTTGTTTTGATGGTGGACATCTACGTCGTTTTCTGTATTTTTGGCTGCAAAGTTGTAGATAGGGTAACTTTCATCGTGTTTGTATTGGCTGTTTCTGCTCCAATGTTGAAAAACAGATATTTGAGTCCTCCCTTCGCCTTTAGACTGACTGAACCATTAATTTCAACAGTCAACTGACTTTCTACATCTACCTTGCTTGAAAGAGCTTCCATCACAGATTCAAAGAGTTCTTGCAACTGAACTGCGACGGTTTCCTCTTGTGGTCCCAAAGTAGTCAGGATTTCCTCATCCTCAGTTTGTAAGCTACTAACTGAAGCTGGATCGACGGCTGTGGCATATACTTTAATTGGCATGGTCTTCCTCCTTGGAATTTTTTTGCTGTACAATCGAGAAATCTGGATCGCCATAAATACAATACAGTAGCCAGAATAAGTTTCTTTCGTTGGCTGCAACTTCTTTGGCTTTGGCTACAGCCTGTCCGATAGTAATTTTCTCATCTGGGTTGAATAATTCACGGTAAACAATTTCGGCGAAGTTGACAGCATATTTCACTGGTACGGCTCCTAAAGTTCCAATGAAAGCATCTGCACCACGCTGATAAAATTTCCAGCCAAAACTGCTAAATTTTCCAAAGGTTAACACGGGAATGGTTGAAGCACAGGCGTTAGCAAACACAAGAATACCTGGCTCAAGCGGTAGCCTTTGGATGGTTTCAGGGAGCAAGTTTTCAATTCGGGTTTTGTTTTTATCGCCAGCAATTTGGAGTAGGTGCGGTTCTAAATGTCCGTGACAGGTAAAATGAAGGGCATCTGTGCCAGGAATAGCTTTTACAAGGGACGAAATTGGCTGTTTAGCTAACAATTGTACCGCTTCCGGGGGGAGAAGATTAGAGAATAGATGGGTAGCTCGCTCTGCTTCTGAGGAAGGTACATCTCCACCGACAATATTGACAATCCGCTTGATTTGTCTTTTTCCCTTACTTTCAGGTCTATTTTTGTCTGGTAAATCTTGACTATCCCTGAGGCGAGGAGAGCGTGCAATAATAAACTTCTTTCCCCAAAAATCTTCGCCGTCGTACATTAATTCCCAGGGAATCCACTGTTCATTAGTGGAGATAATGACAGGGGAACCAATCTTCCAAGTTCGCATTTGTTTGGCCACTTCAGAGGGAATTAACATCTCGAACAAGTTAGATCCAACACTCTGAAGATTGAAACAGATACTCTCCCAACGCTCATCAGAGGGGTTTCCTTGTTGTACTACTTCTGTTAAGAAAGCATTCAAACTTCGCAAGTCATCTTCAATTTTGTCCTGAATGTTGGGAATTGTTTTCTCCCACTCGCCTAATCGATTCGCTGGGAAGATAGTATAGAGTAATTTACTTTCTCGCTCAATCCAAGTAACATTAAGTGTATGTTTATCGGGATTAACCGTCATACTTTCTAAGTTTTTGAGACCATCAATTGGGTCTTCCATTGATAAAACTTTTGGCGATATTTTATTATACGAGTAGGGAACTACATTAGCTGGAAGCAGGACATATCCAACTCGTGTTGCTCCTTTAAAAAACTCAATCTCAATTACTTGCTCACCTCTTTCAAGAGGAACAAGGGTAAAAATCACTTCGTTGGAATCGCCTTTAACTGGAACAGTCAACTTCTGTTGATAAGGTCTTATGGCAAATGCTGGAGCAGTAACCTTGACATTTAGTTTAACTTGCTTAGTATTAAGTCCTACTGTAAGCAAAATTTTTTCTAGAACACGAGTAAATTCTGGAATCTCTTGAGTTAGCTGAATCTTTAACTCAGCTTTTTGCTCAAGAACACATTCTGATGGGAATTCGATTCGAGTGTGGCGTTCAATTGTTACGCTTTTATCTTTATCCCTAGCAAAATATTTACGGAACCGAGAGATTAAGGCTAGTTCGTCCGAGGATAAGGTTAGTTCGTCCTCCTCAAGAATACATAGGCTTTCCATAATCATTCTGCGCTCGTTCATGGTTAGGCCTTTACTGGTAATAGTGCCTCTATCAACAATTACTGATAAGCTTGTTTCTGGATGAGTGAGCAGTTGAAATTGAATACAGAAATCAGCCAACTCGAAATATTGATTATCAATAGCTTTATAAACTGTATCAAGGAAATTCAAATCGACTTGGCTCATAATAGTGGCAAAATCAGCTACAAGGTTTTGAGTTTCAGCAGCAAATTTCTTTAAGAGAGTATCAGCTTCACTCATCTTATTTTGTCCCAGCAACGCAGCAAATTGTACGAGTTGCCTATTGCGAGTGTTAGGAAAGTATGCAGCCAGGGCATAAGCCTCGGCGAATTCCCCTTCTCCCAGAAGAGCGACAATCGGTTGCAGCCAAGTTTCACGAGGTGTTTCACTGCGAGTTTCCATTTCCTATACCCTTCCTGACAACGTGGAAAATCTCGTCCTCACTGGTACTGGTAATCTTAATGGCACGGGCAATGCTTTGTCAATCTGGCAATTAATGCCCCGGGCGCTTTTACCCGGGCAACAAATAGCAGCACGACCAATATTAACACCATTGTTACTAACGTCTTCATTGATGCTAATGGGGCAACAGCCGGAAATCAAGCTCTCGGCATGAACAGTGCTGTTTTAGTGCGGGACAATAGTTCTTCTACTTACCTAATTATCAACGACGGTACGGGGGGTTTCCAAAGTGCTAATGATTTGGTGATTAATCTCACCGGGTTAACGGGTACTTTCCCGGCGCTCGGCACTATTCCAGTCAATAGTTTCTTTGTCTAGATTGATGGGGTAATTCTCCCCTTTTAA
>Ga0082207_1001606_pt1 | contig 10545 bp, 1 predicted proteins | sample LakMenEpi10Aug09_FD_71540 | JGI IMG/M metagenome (GOLD analysis project Ga0082207, IMG submission 71540) | reverse complement strand
GGTCAACCCAACAGGTTGGGACTCAAGAGGCCAAGGATTCTCAGCTGGCAGCTCAGCTGGGCCTGCAGCCCAAGAAGTTTCCATCGGGTGAATACTACCCCTGCCCCCGGTGCAACATGGTGCATGGGAAGATTCAGTATCACCACCACTCCAAGTGCCCAGTGGTCAAGCAGCAGCAATCGGCTGCTGGGGAAGGCAGTTCTACCAAGCGGGGTGGTGCGGTGATGTCTGCCGCTGGCAGCGCTAAGCCCCAAGGTGGACGCGGTGGTGGCAGATATGGTCCCCATGGGGGCCGCGGTGGTGGTGCACAACAAGAGACCTGCAAGAATTGCGGGAACTCTGGGCACTACTGGCGCAACTGCCCGGTGGCCCTCAAACCATTTTTGCAGCAAGTCAAAGATGGCAAAGTGCCTCCACGAGCTGGTAAGGGGCTGATGGCAGGAGCTGATGAGGATGCAGCCAGCCAAGCACCCAGTGAGGCACTTAGCAAGGCTGACCTGGTGGAGGCCTTGAGGGAGGTTCTCCAATCAAGGGGGCACTCAGGTTCAGACAGCCCAAGGAGGGGCTTTGGTGGGTGCACCATGACCGAGGCAGCCAAGTCGTGGCTGCAGTCGTGTGTGCCCAAGGAGGGTGACATTCCAGGTGGTTGGACCCACAAGGATGCAGCCTCCAGTGATGAGGAGGCAGCTGGGTACATGGCCCGGCTGCCAGTTATGGCAGTGGACGGTGCGGTTCCACCACGTCGCAGCACTCGGGTGGCAGCAGCACCTCGTGGTCAAGTGCAGCCCTGGTGGGCAGTGACGCGGGACCCGGAACATCGTGAGCAGCCCGAGCAACCATCCGCACGTGCGCGCGCACAACAGCGCATGCGCGAGGAGCATCAAGATGAGTTGCGGGAGCAGCGCAACCGTCTCCCACCTGGCATGCTTAACCCTGTGGATATCGGGGACCCTGCGCGCATCCCACCTGTGGTTGGAGAGGAAGTGGCAGGAAGAGACTCGGGTACGTGGCGCATGAGGCACGAGCAGCTGGTTTCACTGCTGCGCACTTGTCTTGCGCACACCCGGTTTGGCGCTATGCCTGCAGAATTGGTTGTGGATGCTGGGCCTGATGCCATGGCAAAGTGGCAGTCTGCCAAGACTTTGGCACTGCGCGGGGAGATTGACGACGGTCGGGACCAGCGCGCTTTGGTGTGGCGCACAGCAATTCAGCGCGCGTTGGAAAACTGGCATGCGCAAGCCCAGTTGAAGTGGGCTGATTTCCTGCAGTTGGACTTTGGTCGGATTTTTCGAGAAGCCATTGCAGCACAATTTGGACCAGAGGCAGGCAGCATCCCACCGGATGTTGGGTTGTTGGGTGAAGTCGCTCGCACTGCAGCGATGCGGAGGTGGCAGCAGGACATGGCATACCCAGGTCGACGACCAGTGGCATGGCTTGATCGAGAAGCAGCCAAGGTGACCGTGAATGGTCTGCAGTTGGACAGCACAGTTGCTGATACCGGTGTCAGCAAGCCGCTGCTGCACCGCCGCATAGTGGACCGACTCAAGTTGCCACTGGCTGGGGGGGGTGTCCACATAACCAACGTGAGTGGCAGCTCCACCGTTATGCGATCCACTCAGGAGCAGGCGTGCATTGCACTAGGCAGTGGGACACCCGCGGAGGTGTCGGTCATGACAGTGTTTACTGTTATGGATGGGCCTGGACTGCCAGATTTGCTGTTAGACAACGAGCTGATGGCCATGTTAGGAGGTTTTGTACCCGACCCGTGTAAGTGGCAAGCAACTTACCAGTCTATGCCATGGTTGGGTTCTTCATCCCCGCTGCATGTTGTGCCATTTCGGCCAGTGAGTGAGGCAATGGCAGCCGCAGTTTCGAGGTTGGCTTCGCAACAACTGCAGCCAGTTTCGTGTGTGGAGGATCCAGATGAGGAGGGCAACCTGCCTTTACAAGAATCAGGGCAGGTGTTCATGGTCCAGGGCATCGCCCCACATCAGTCAGCCAACTTTGGTTCCAAAGTTGGGGGGGGGAGCAGCCACGAGGAAGATGGCCACAATTTTTTCCCCTTCCCACTGGACATGCCATACAGGGATGTCTACACAGCCCTGTTTGATAGGATGACTGAAGAGGACGTTGAGGCTGCAGTGGACTGTGGGCAGCTTTATCTGGCCAAGTCCCCGGGATACACACAAGAGCAACTCGACAGCATCCCAGCATTGCCCCACACTGATCCGGCCTTACTGTATCACTATGACAGTGAGGCCTTGCAAGGCAGGAGGTATGGGGGCATGACTGGGGTGTACTTGTTTGCATCCACCTTGACGACTCTGGTGGTGGACGTCTTGGAGGGGGTGCACTTTTCAAAGGTGCTGGTGCTAGAGCGCAACCCCAGAAGGCGCAGAATCGCCAAGTTAGTGTTAGGACAGCTGCATGAGCATTTCCCTGAGAGGGTGCCATTGCATGTTGTCAAGGGAGCTTTCACCTGGGCTGAACCCATAGAGCACGATGGATATCATGTAACAGGGCAGGCACTGTTTGATTACATTGGGCCAGACTCTGATATCATCGTGCATATTGAGGCAGGATGCCCGGGTCATTCTCAGTTGGGTCCCAAGAATGGTTTCAACCATTCTGAGTCGGGTGCACTGGTCCCGGTAGCAGAGGCACTGGTGGACCTGCAGTTCACCTTAGCAAGGAGGCGTGGGTTTAAGGACTGGGCACATGCTCCTGCACAGTTTGCCTACATCATGGAGAACGTGCCAGGACCTGCCAAACAAGAGGAGCACTCGGTGCTGACCAAGATGGCGTCAGAGTTTATGGACCGGGTGTTTGGTCAGCCAGTTTACCATAATGGGGCATTCTGTGGTGACCTCAGCAGTAGGGGTGCAAAGTGGTGGAGCAACACCTTCACCCCAAAGTTCTATGCACTGCATGAACCACTATTCAGGTGTGCACCACAACAGTCCCTAAGTGACTTGGTGATGGAGTGCACTGATGGGAGGTTGGAGCCTCAGGTGGCAGGTGGCAGGGGCACCATGCTTGGAGGCATGAATGTAAAGGGAGAGGTCATGAGACTTCTACCCAAGTTTGTCAAAAGCCCCAACACGGTGTCTCAAAGACTTGACAAGCATGGGCGACCTGGAGCAGGCATGCTCAAGGTGGTGGGCTCCAAGCCCCCACTTTATGTCCCATGTCCAGTCAGTGTGAGGGGACGAGCACTGCAAGTGTGGCCACCACAGTTGGCTTGCATACAAGCAGTGGCATCGTCTGAGGAGCAGGCAGTGCAAGATGTGGGGGACATGTGTGCCACCACATCAGCAAGGGTGATACTGAGGATGGGTCTTGGTTACACTGCTTGGGTGCAGCAGACTCAATCTATCCCAGGTATCGTGCCAAGTGATGTCCCAGGGATGAGCCCCTGGTCAGTTGGAGAGGAGGCTGTCACAGCCTTGCAGAAATTTGTGGACCGCAGCACCGCCGAAGCAGAAAAGGTGGTGGCTGAGTCGGAGGTGCACTACTCAGTGGTGCAGCAACAGACCATGGAGAAGGCCAAGGTGATGGCATCTGCAGAAGTGCCCAAGCCACGGCTAGTGCAAGAGACGTTGGAACGTCAGCACCGGCACGAAAGGAAGTCGAGGGCACGAGTTCGTGGCGAGGCAGCAAAGCAGGCTGCAGCTGCACGACGTCAAGCAGCAGCAGCCATTACCACTGCAAAGAAAAAGTTTAGGCGGGAGCAGTCTGATAAGGCTGTTCGTGCTGACATTCGTAGAATGGGGAGGGGCTCACTCATGAGTCTCCTCCTCACCTTTATGATGTGTGCTGCTATGTGGGGACCTGCAGCCTATAGGGCAGGTGTAGGTGCTGGCCAACGAGCAGCAGCTGGTGAAGAGTCTTGGTACTACCAGGATGTAGCTGCCACTGCATCTCGTGTGTTGACTGCAGTGTTACCTCAAGATGGGAATTTGCCCTTAGAAGGACAGCCAGCTGCATCAGCATGGTTGGACTTTGATGAGGAGCATGCAGCTGCGATGGATTCAAGGTATAGGGATGCAGTGCAGCCAGGTGGTCAGGTGTTTGCAGCTATGGCAAACCCGACTGCTACCGGCAGAGCAGAGGAGACCAGTGAAGTTCCCTCCAAGCTGGTCGACAAGAAGGATGGAAAGCCGCACACCTGGAGTATGGGTGTGGGTTTCAGAAAGAAGCTTGAGTTTGCAGCGATGATGGACAGCTGCCCAGATTGGTATGCATGGGGCCTGAAGGACCTACGTGCAGTTAAGGGCGTTGAGTACTCCATCAAGCTGACAGACCCGAGACCGGTGTTTGCTAGACAGTATCATCTAGCACACCGAGAGCAGGAGTTTGCTCGAAGCTGGGTGAAGGAGCTGGAAGAGGCAAAGATGGTCAAGCCCATCGTCAGCCCATTTGCAGCACCAGTGGTCGTGGCACCGAAGAAGGATGAGGCAGGTCAGTGGACCGACCTCCGGTATGCCATCGACTACCGGCGGCTTAACGCGGTAACTGAGCGGGACCAGTATCCAACACCGGTACCTGAGGAGATTATGGCAAGACTGCATGGGGCTGAAATCATGACCAGTATGGATGCACAGAAAGCATTCCACCAGGTCAAGGTGGCTGAAGACACCAAGCCCCTGCTAGCCTTTCACTCGGGTGGTCGTCTGATGACTTGGGAGCGAATGCCATTTGGTGGCAAGAATTCGGTCGCCTGTTGGCAGCGCATAGTGGATCAGGCCTTAGCTGGTATAGAATTTGCCCAGGCCTATGCGGATGACATTCTGGTGTGGTCAGACGGTAATGAAACCGAGCACATCCGAAGGGTCAAGGTTGTAATGGACAGGTTGCACACTTATGGCATCCAGATATCCCCGAAGAAGTGTCGTCTGGGGATGAGGCGCATCGAGTTCCTGGGGCATGTTGTGTCGCGGGACGGTGTGGAGCCACAGTGGAGTAAGGTGGATGCCATAGTCAACCTGCCCAGGCCAACCAATGTAGCAGAGGTGCGATCATTCATTGGAATGGCCACCTACTACTGCAAATTCTTGGATCACTACTCTCACGTGAAGAAGCCACTGACACAGCTCACCAAGAAGGAGTCAGTGTTTAAGTGGGGGAGTGAGCAGGAGGAGGCATTTCAGGCCATCAAGCGGATGTTGGTTTCTGCCCCAGTATTGAGAGAGCCTGATTGGAGCAGGCCATTCATTTTGCACACAGATTGGTCCAAGGCAGGGGTGGGAGCTACCCTCAGTCAGATTGCAGCAGATGGCAAGGAATATGCCATCGCATATGCTAGTCGCATGAACTCCCGAGCAGAAGGAGCATTCAGTTCTTATGAAGGGGAGGTCAGTGCAGTGGTGTATGCTGTGCAGAGGTTCAGATACTGGTTGTGGGGACGACCTTTTCGTCTCTACACTGATTGCAAAGCTATGCAGTGGCTGACATCGACTGCAAAGCTGAGGAGCAAGATTGCCAGGTGGTCCCTGATTCTGGCAGAGTACGACTTTGACATCGTGCACAGGGCAGGCAAAGATAACACTGTCCCTGACCTGTTGAGTCGACAACCAGTGGGGACACCAGTGGATGAGGTCAAGGGAGCAGCACAGGCTGCCCACTATTTGACGCTGAGGCCAGGACTGCCACATCGTATAATGCAGCAGTTGCAGCTACCGTGGGCAGTCCCTGCAGTGTGTGGATGGTATCGTGGGTTCGCAGCAGAAGCAGCACGACCACGTGTGGACGTGTGGGAGGACCCACAAGCACTTCAGTATTTGCGGCAGGAGTTGCCTCGTGCACTGGTGACAGCAGAACGGTGGGAGCAGTTGCAGCGAATCTGCCGCCGGTATTCCTTTCGCGAGGAGGTGTTGTGGTATGAAGCACCATCAGGTGCAATGCTAGAGGTTCCCCCACCTGCAGAACGAGCACAGCTGATTAGGCGGACTCACGACAGCATCGGCCACTTGGGCCGCGACAGGACGTATTCGATGGTTGCGCGGCGGTATTACTGGCCCCGCATGTGGCAGTCAGTGGCAGACACCCTCAAGACTTGCAGTGTGTGTGACAGGGTGAGGGCGTCATTTGATGCCAAGTTGGATGTATTGCAGCCACTGCCACTCATGGGATTGTTCTACCGGTTCCACGTAGATGCAGCAGTCAATTTGCCAGTGTCAGACAGTGGCATGCGACATGTGCTGATAATCGTGGAAGCATTCAGCAAGTGGGTGGAGCTAGTGCCAGTCCCTGTATTGGATGCCATTACAGCCACAGCAGTGTTTGAGGAGCGGGTGTTGGCCAGATTCGGCAGGCCTGTTGAGGTAGTTACTGACAATGGGTTAGAGTATAAGGCGGAGTTCCATCAGCTGTTGGTGCATCATGGGATCGACCACAGGCTCACCACGTCAGCACATCCCGAAGCTAATGGTGCAGCCGAAAGGATGGTGCAGGTCATGAAGAAATGCCTGAGGAAGCGAGTACTAGAGTCGGGTGTGAGAAACTGGCCTTCCTGGATGCCTACAATTGAATTTGGGTACCGGGTTACACCACAACGGCTGACGGGATTCAGCCCGTATTTCCTGTTGTATGGTAAAGTGCCAGTGTATCCACAGCAAGCACGAGCACTGCTGGATGGTGCCACAGTTGATGTTGAAGACCCAGAGGCGATGATGGATTTGATTACACGGCGGGCGGAGGCGTTGCGCGCAGCGATGCCGCTGGCGTATGAGCGCGCGATAGCAGCACAACAGCGGGACAAGACGAGGTACCAGCGCGTTCGCAGGCGAGACCTGCCACCACGTGTACACAGGTTCACAGTGGGTGACTACGTGTATGTGGCACAGCGACCCATTAACACGTTGGACGTCAGGACGACGCGCACAATTCTGCGCGTGCGCGAGGTGCGGTCAACAGGAGTGCTGCTGCTAGAAGGTGCTGATGGAGCTACAGTGCAAGTGCGCATGGAGCATTGTGCACCGTGTCACATCCCCAACCTGGTTACCACGGACCTTGGCATCGCAGCCGACTTAGCATGCCAAGTGTGTGGCAGTGCCTCCATGGCAGACCCCATGTTGTTGTGTGACCAGTGCGACAAAGGGTACCACATGCACTGCTTGAGCCCGCCCTTGGAGCGTATACCAGCAGGCGAGTGGTTTTGTCCGACTTGCAGCGATCGTCAGCAGCGGCAGCCGCTCCCTAGCATGGCAGTGCAGCCCGTCAGTGAGCAACCGCAAGCTGGGTTGCTGGGGGGGAATGGGTGGTCATCCCGTGTACCCTAAGTGGACTCCCCACCGCGACAGCTGTCAGGGGTGCCAGCAGTTTAGTGCACCCCGGCAAGGCCTTAGAAGATTGACTACAACGCCCTGAAGGCCCCTAGTAGTGTGCATAGTTTTGTCCTAGTCTCCGCGCCGCTGCGGCGCAGGCATAAAGGTTTTCTATAGCACGCTTTAGTGGGGTACAAGATTATTTTGTACATGTACTGTAGCCGGTGCCTATGGGCGCGGCTGCCTGTACAGGCGGGTATTGTAGTAGTACGGTATCAGGGGGTAGATGATTGTACCGGCAGTTACGGGTATGTGCTGCCAAGGCGGCGGCGCCGCCAGGAAAATAGCATACATTAGCCGCTCAAGCAAACAGTTGCACACTGTTTCGCTTGAGCTCCAGTGTTTTGTGACAAGTTTTGACCCCCGAACCCTTGTTTTCCGGCCCCTTTTGCTCGCTCCCGCTCGCAGGAGGGCAGAGGACTAGCCTAGCGTAGTGTCCCTGACCGCGTTGCGGTCCGCTGGAGGCCAGAGTGACGGCCTGCCGGCGCAGAAGGGCTACGTCGGCTTGTACCGACTGAGGGCGCGCGGCTGCAGGGTTCCGGCAGCTTGTCGCGCGGAGCTCGCGCTTTTAAAGCGCCTAAGCGCAACAGCAAGGGCGCTACGCGTTGCGTAAGCGCCAGTGTCGCGGCTGACGGAGTTTCCGTCGGCAACTAATTGGTTTTTGCTGAGAAAACTGACTTTTCTCAAGCGAAACAGTGAGAACTGTGACAGTTTGCTGTGTTTGACCGGTTTTTCAGTTAAAACACTCGTTTTCCGCCGCTGCCGCCGGAGCCGCGGGTTGCGCCTCCGGCATACACTACGGTGTGCTGTTTGACCTAGCTTGCCTGCTGAATGAAGAATCTCCGCGATCCACCACCGTTCGGCGAAGTTCTGGTTGTTTTCCTGTGGGCCCCCTGCTGGTTTTTGGGTTACATTGCGTAGTTGGTGTACTGCCAAAACTCACCAGATACCCGTTCGACCTGGTGAAAGCACTTTTGGACACCTAATAACAAGGGTAACCTTTCGTACACGGTTTGGCTTGCTGTCGTTACGCTCGTGGCGTCCGACTGATCGACTTTGTGATTTTTGCCACTGTTAACGATTGCACCTGTGCTAGTACAATTGCCTAGCGTGCTCGCCTGCAGCTGAAACGCTACCAGACGGTTTGTTTTAGCGAGTTGGTGTTGTCGCCGACATTTGCCCGTTGTTTGAGGATACTTTGGTGCTCAGGAGACTTTCGATAGCCAGCCACAAGAGCCTTGTAGCCTGTGGAGGCAGCAGCAGGTCGTTTCCGGACCGGAGCGCCTGTGTTTTTGTTGTTTTCTTGTGTTCTGCTGGAGCTTGGACAGCAGCAGCAGCAGAGGCAGCAGCAGGTCGTTTCCGGACCGGAGCGCCTTTATTGTTTTTGTTGTTTTCTTGTGTTCTGCTGGAGCTTGGACAGCAGCAGCAGCAAGGGCAGCAGCAAGTCGTTTCCGGACCGGAGCGCCTTTATTGTTTTTGTTGTTTTCTTGTGTTCTGCTGGAGCTTGGACAGCAGCAGCAGCAGAGGCAGCAGCAGTCAGCCCTTGTCAGCACCCCGGTCAGCTACCCGTGCTGACCGCCACCTGTTGTGTTGCTCCGCAGAAGCAGGAGAGCATCTCACGCAGGTTGGGAACCGGGTGGTGTGGCTAAGGGTCCCTGCGCATGCTGCTCTGTCCCTTTCTGCAGCTATCTCTCACGACAGGGGTCCACTATCTGGTTGTTACTGTCAGCGACAGCCTTGGCTCACTCGTCAGGTCCCTCCTAACAGGTTCCTCCCCTCTGTGCACTGCATAGGGAAGGGTGGGCTTGCATAGGCTGTAGTTGGGGAGGCTGGGCTCGCGCGTCACTGTCCCTCCCTGTCAGTCAGCGTCAGCGGAGCGACGGGTTGGGACGCAGTGGGGAACAGCCCCTCAGTGACATTGCGCGGGTTCAGTCGGAACCAATACAGCCTGGGCCTGAGCAGCCTGTTACTATTGGACTGTCGGATTAGAGTTGGGCTTGGATTGGGACCTGGAATTGGAAGCGCGGAAAGGATTGGATTGGAGTTGGGTCGGTGGTAGAGGACTGTTGGTATCTTTTGTTGGACCTGCAGCCTCCCCGATGAGTTATAGAGGGAAGCAGCCTGCTGGCAGCCATCAAGGCCAAGCCCAGCACCCCACCCGAGACAGTCTGACTCAGCTGGTTCAGCGAGTTGGCAGGGTGGTCAATCATGAAGAGCGCGAGTTTGCCGCTGAAGGCGCGCAGCTCCGCTGTGAGAAGTTTGTCAGTTTGGAAGTCTCTGGCTCCTTCGAGGAGTGGTGGAGACGGGATTTCAACCCCAAGGTGTGGCAGCGGTTCCAGCGGGAGCGCGAGAAGAAAGCTGCTCGCGTTCGTCTCGACTTCCGCATCCGTCACACTCAGAGGGTGACTAGGACAGCACAGCCTAATGAGTCAGGCGAGGGCAGTCAGAGTGGTCAGAGTGGTCCACAGTCACAAGTGGTGGCTGCTGTTATGGACCCGGCTGTGGAAGAGCTGATCGAAGAGGCCTACCGCATGGAGCTGGCTACCAGTGACGACAAGTATGACCTGCTCCTGGCCCACATCAGCGACAAGTGTGTGATGAAGCACACAATTGAGAACGAGGTGGTGGACATAGAGGCCAAGTGGCCAGTCGAGGACGAAGGTCCCATGACTGGGGCTGAAAAGGTGGAGCACTTCTACGATCGGATGAAGGAGACCCACCCTGAGGGCCTGGTGACCACTGCCACATGGAGCAACATCGAGCGCGAGGGCATCGCTGAACCTGCACCCGCGTTTGCTCAGCGATTTGAGGTGGCAGCCATAGCAGCAGAGCAGCCACCCCGGGAGATGAACGCTCGGTTTGTCTCCTTGGCCACCAAGGTGTGGGAGCGGGAGGAGTTCCTGAGGGACGAGATCCCCCGCTTCAGATTGGCCAACCGGCTGAAGGTTCAGGACCGAAAGCGGGTCCATGTTATGGATTTGGCCAAGTCTATACTGGAGATTGAGACTTTTTATGCTCAAGAGATTGCAGAGGGGTTTGTTAAGGCCCCTGCTGCTACCAAGTCAAGCAGTGGTGGTGGAGGTGGTGCAGGCAGGTCAACCCAACAGGTTGGGACTCAAGAGGCCAAGGATTCTCAGCTGGCAGCTCAGCTGGGCCTGCAGCCCAAGAAGTTTCCATCGGGTGAATACTACCCCTGCCCCCGGTGCAACATGGTGCATGG